>JGI994J12354_10000041_pt1 | contig 105728 bp, 90 predicted proteins | sample IntmicLarv3ML3BL_FD_12354 | JGI IMG/M metagenome (IMG submission 12354) | reverse complement strand
GCCACAACGGCGGGGATTCCCATCGCCAATGCTTCTAGTCCCGCCATGCCCAATCCTTCACGCTTTGAAGGAAATACAAATGCATCCGCACATCCTAAAATTGTTCTGATATCTCTTTGGTAGCCACATTTTATAACGTGATTTTCTAGTTTCATCTCATTAATCCATGTTTCAATTTTGTCATTATAAAAGCCGTCACCACAAATAAAATATTTAATCTTGCCCCCGTGATAGTTTTCGGCGATTAGTTGCTCCATTGCCTCAAGAATCACTCGCTGGTTCTTATTTTCATTCAACTCACCTACCGAAACTATCATGCACTCATCTGGTTCTATGTTCAATTCTTTACGTTTTTGCTCAATAGTTTCTTGCGAGAAAGGTTTAAACCTTTCCAAATCAAGTCCTATTCCAGGAATTTTGTAAATCTTCCCGCCTTTTCTTAGTCTTAACTTTTTTCCATACTGATAATCTTCATCATTGATAAGAACTAGTGCATCTGTGTTTCGTGCCATAAGATGTTCCACGCTTTTATATAGTGTTACATTCAAAAGTGGTGCTCCCTTATAAAAATGAAATCCGTGTGCTGTATAGATAGTTTTCACCTTGTTTTTACCACATACTCTACCCACCATGCGTCCTAGCAACCCGCCAACTGGTGTATGACAGTGAAGCATTGTAATGTAATTGTCTTTCACAATTTGCTTCAACTGTTTGTAGGCTTTTAGATTATTCTTTATCATATATGGCGATTTTTCGATGTCAATGTGGTGCGTAATTACACCTTTGGACTTTAGTATTTCCTCATCGTACAAATAGTGTTGTTCTTTCATATTTGCCGCGTAGTGAACTGTATATCCCATATCTTGCAATATCTTCACATTGTTTTTTTCGAATTTTTCCAAAAATCCACTGACTGTCGTAATTATTAATACATTCTTCATTAGATACTATCTCTATCCACCTTTTCTTTTGCATAAAAAAATAGTGGGAGCTCTCGCTTCTCACTAGTGGAGAACAACGTATACATTCTTCTCCACTAATGTTATTATAGAAAAGTGAAGATAAGTAACGAATTTTCGTTGCCGTTTTCAGAAACAAAAGTGGAGAAAAACCTATAGATTTTTCTCCACTTTTTTCTCTTCTTTTGTTTAATTTTTCTGATACTTTCTAAGTTCTACCCCCCCCCCTAGAAAACAGGGCGTTTGCGGGGTTTTTTACTTGTCGAAATTGATGACTTTTTTAGTCTTTTTCGTCAAAATTCACGGTTAATTAAACCATAGTTTTCTAATACTTTTTGACAGTACAACCTTCATGTTTGTAGATACTATCCGCGGGCACAACTCCACGTACACTTGACAGTGGATAAACATTCGTGTTTCGTCCGATTACTGTTCCTGGATTTAGCACCGAGTTGCACCCAATCTCTGCATCATCTCCGAGCATCGCTCCAAACTTTTTAATTCCCGTTTCAATTCTATACTCGTCGCCTTTTACAACAACTAGCTTTTTGTCAGCTTTTACATTAGACGTAATTGAGCCTGCCCCCATATGTGCCTTGAATCCTAGAATAGAATCTCCTACGTAATTATAGTGAGGTACTTGCACTTTATTGAACAAGACGACATTCTTTAATTCTGTCGAATTACCAACAACCGCTCCTTCGCCCACGATAACATTGCCACGAATAAATGCTCCTGGGCGAACTTCTGTATTCTTGCCGATGATGGCTGGTCCATTAATCGAAGCCGTCGGTGCTACTGTCGCCGACCTAGCAATCCAGACATCTTCGCCAATTTTTTCATACTCTTCGCCACTTAATTGTGTTCCTAGCTTTAATGCAAATGCCCCAATCTCTGGCAACACTTCCCAAGGAAATTCCTTTCCCTTAAAAAGATCTGCTGCAATAGTTTCTTTCAAATTATACAGATTCTCAATCTTGATATTATCCACTTTTCTTTGCTCCTTTTTTATAGTACTGTGCCACGTAAGCATATCCTGCACGTAATTGGCTTTGATTATTAAGTGCCAAAACTCCATCGGTTCTTTGCTTGATAAAACTTTCTAGTTTGGCCATGTACTCTTTCCCGCCAATATTACCTTCTGCGACATAATTAAGTCCCTTTTCCCAACTAGCTGTTAGTTCTGGATTAAGCAATGAACGAATTGAACTATTGACCACATCAAATATCATCTCGCCCAGCAATGTTGGTGTCATAATTTGCGTCTTCTTATTCAGCGAAATATATTTGATTGATACTAATTTTTTCAATATCTCAGCTCGCGTAGCGCTAGTACCGATACCACTACCCCTAATCTGGGCTCGTAATTCTTCGTCTTCGATTAGTTGACCGGCATTTTCCATTGCCAAGATGATTGTTCCCGAATTATAACGTTTAGGCGGCGATGTCTCGCCCTCCTTGATGCTATAATCTGCGAGTGGTAACTCCTGTCCTTTTTTGAGTGCCATCAATTTTTCTGCAAATTGCGGATTATTTAAGATGTTATCCTTGTCTTCGCCTTCTTTTTTCTTTGCAAATGAAAACTCAGCCACCTTTAGATATCCCTCACTTGCCAAGGCACGGAAACTCGAAGATAGCGTCTCTGTTTCTACACGTAGAGTCATATTGACTTTTTGATATTCGGCTGCCGGATAGAAGATACTCAAAAACCTCCTAGCAATCATTTCATAAACCTTGTGACCATTTTCGGACACCGACCTTAACGCTTGTAGCCCCTGTCCTGTCGGGATAATGGCATAATGGTCTGTGATTTTACTATCATCTACATAGCGACTTTTCCCGATGCCTTTAAACCCTTCTTTTTGCAATATTTCTTCTGCAAATGCTTGCGTTAATGGTAAATTTCGCAATCCCGATATATTTCTCTTGATTTCCTTCACTACCGCTGTCGATAAAACTCTAGCATCGGTACGAGGATATGTAACTAGTTTTTTCTCGTATAATTCCTGAACTATTCGCAAAGTTTCATCAGGGCTTACCTTCAAAATCCTAGCGCAATCATTTTGTAGTTCTGCTAAATTATACAAAAGTGGGGCACTTTTCTTTTCTTTCTTTTTCTCAATAACTTCAATAATCCCCGTTGATGGCACCTTGGCTTCTAAGTAACTTTTAAGCTCTTCGGCATCATCTTTTTCTTTAAAACCATTCTCTTTATATAGTTTAGGTGATTCATGATAACGACTGCCTGGATTCACCTTCCATTCAACTTCAAAATTCTTGTCCGCCAAATTGGCACTACCCAGCACTCTGAAAAATGGTGTCTTAACGAATTCTCGCACCTCTCTTTCGCGTCTAACTATCATCCCCAAAACGCATGTCATTACCCGTCCAACTGATATTACTTGGTAATTATTCCCTAGAAAATTGGCTACACTGCTGCCATATTTAAGAGATAATAAGCGCGAAAAGTTGATTCCCATCAGATAATCTTCTTTGGCTCGTAAATATGCCGAATCAGAAAGATTATCATAGTCACTCAAGTCTTTTGCTTCCTTAATCCCTCTAATAATCTCATCTTCGGTCTGTGAGTCAATCCACACGCGTTTACGGGTTTTTCCCTTAACATTAGCCATCATCTCAACTAATCGATAGATGTATTCTCCTTCGCGCCCAGAGTCAGTGCAAACGTAAATGGTCTCAACATCCTCGCGATTAAGCAGTCCGCTTACTATGCTAAACTGTTTTTGGACCGCTGGGATTACCTCGTACTTAAACTCATCAGGTAAAAAAGGCAGGGTACTAAGACTCCACCTTTTATACTTTTCATCATATTTTTCAGGATAACTCATCGTCACAAGGTGTCCAACACACCACGTGATAACTGTATTCTCTGATTCTAGATAACCATCGCCACGGCGTGTATTTAACTTTAATGCCCTAGCGAATTCCTGAGCAACGCTTGGTTTCTCAGCAATAAATAACGTTTTTTTCATGATTTCACTTATGACCCTCACTCAGCTATCAAGCTATGTTTTTCTAATGAAGTTCGATTTGCTAAATTCAATCTGCACTACGCTTAAATTCGATAAGTACTCTAGCTTTTGGCTTGAATATACCCTTGCGCCTTTAATGTTTCAGCACATAGAACCGCTCCACCAGCAGCACCTCTAACCGTGTTGTGTGATAGTCCTATAAATTTGAAATCATAAACTTTATCTTCACGTAAACGGCCTACCGAAACACCCATGCCTTTTTCATAATCAACATCTGCTTTAACTTGAGGGCGATTCTCTTCCTCTAGATATTGGATGAACTGTTTTGGCGCACTTGGTAAGTTTTCTTCTTGTGGAAANCCTTTAAAATTTAAAATTCTATCAATCAATTCTTCCTTTGTTGCTTTCTTGTTGAACTTAACGAACACTGCCGCTGTATGACCATTTAATACTGGTACACGCACACACTGACAAGTTATTACTGGTGATGTTGCTGGCTCTATCACGCCATCTTTAATCTCACCCCACATACGTAGTGGTTCCATCTCACTTTTCGCTTCTTCGCCACCAATGTATGGGATAATGTTTTCAACCATTTCTGGCCACTCTACAAATGTCTTTCCTGCTCCTGAGATAGCTTGATAAGTTGTTGCCACTACTTCAACTGGTTCAAAGTCTTTCCATGCTGTTAGTACTGGTGCATAGCTTTGAATTGAACAGTTTGGCTTAACTGCGATAAAACCTCTTGTCGTTCCCAATCTTTTCTTTTGGAACTCAATAACTTTAAAGTGATCTGGATTAACTTCTGGCACTACCATTGGTACATCTGGTGTCCATCTGTGAGCACTATTATTAGACACTACCGGTGTCTCCGTCTTAGCATACGCTTCTTCGATTGCTTTGATTTCATCCTTGCTCATATCTACTGCTGAAAATACAAAGTCAACACTTGCTGCTACTGCTTCTACGTCGTTGACATTCATGACTTTTAATTGTTTGATTGCCTCTGGCATTGGCGTCGTCATCTTCCAACGGTCACCTACTGCTTCTTCATATGTCTTGCCTTCACTTCTAGGACTTGCTGCTACGGTTACCACTTCAAACCATGGATGGTTATCCAATAGTGAAATAAATCGCTGCCCAACCATTCCTGTTGCTCCCAAAATTCCTGCTCTTAATTTTTCGCTCATCTTTCTCCTCCTCTTGTTATAATTTATAGTGAATTTTATGCTTAATGCTTTTCTAAAAATTCTTTGTTTAGGGCAATCACCTTTTCCATCTCTGTCATCCCTGGAGCCCCTTTGGTAGTTCTCTTTTCTACACACGTCTTTAACCCAATGGCATCGAAGATATCTTCTTTAAATCCCTCACTGAACTTCTTAAAATCATCTAAACTTAAATCATCTAAAGACTTATCTACGTCGATGCAATGCAAGACCAATTTGCCGATAATGCTATGCGCATCTCTAAAAGCAATACCATTATTAACTAGATAATCAGCTGCGTCCGTTGCATTAGCAAAGCCCTTTAATGCACTAACTTCCATTGCTACTTTATCAAACTTCATCGTCTTTAGCATACCATCAAACAGTACCAAGCATCCTTTTGTCGTATCAATCGCGTCAAAGGTCAATTCCTTGTCTTCTTGCATGTCTTTGTTATATGCCAAAGGCAATCCCTTCATCGTTGTCAATATCGCCATCAGTGCTCCATACACTCGTCCAGTTTTGCCGCGTACTAACTCCGCTATATCTGGATTTTTCTTTTGCGGCATTATACTACTACCAGTGCTATAGGTATCGTCTATTTCAACGAAGTGATATTCGTTTGTATTCCATATGATAACTTCTTCTGAGAAGCGACTTAGGTGCATCATGATAGTCGAAAGTGCTGACAACAACTCAATCACGTAATCACGGTCTGCTACTGAATCCATGCTATTCATCGTCGCTCCCGCAAATCCTAGTTCCTTGGCGGTATATTCACGATCTAACGGATATGTCGTTCCCGCTAATGCTCCCGAACCAAGGGGACTATAATTCATCCGTTTATAGATATCGATAAGGCGCTCTAAATCGCGCTTAAACATCTCAAAATAGGCTCCCATATGATGCGCCAAGGTTATTGGCTGTGCCTTTTGCAAATGAGTAAACCCCGGCATATATGTCTCAAGATTATCTTCCATAATCACATTAAGTGTCGTCAAGAGCTCTTTAACTAAAATCTGAAGTTCTTCCACCTCATCTCTAACATATAGCTTCATATCTAACGCTACTTGGTCATTACGACTACGTCCAGTATGCAACTTCTTACCGACTTCACCAATTCTATCTATTAAATTCGCCTCAACAAAGCTATGAATATCTTCATATTCGTCAGTAATTTGAAGCTTGCCATCTTCTATATCTATTAATATTCCTGTTAGCCCTTTGACTATTTCATCGCCTTCATCTTTGGTTAAGACTCCTTGTTTGGCAAGCATATTTACATGAGCGATGCTGCCTTTAATATCTTGCTTATAAAATTTTTGATCAAATCTGATTGACGCGTTGAAATTATATACTAGCTTGTCAGTCTCTTTGGTAAAACGTCCACCCCATAACTGTGCCATAATTTGCTCCCTACTTTCATTCTATCATTAAATTGCTAATACGCCTTATAAACCTTTGTTATCTCACTCATAATCTAAGTTTTCAAATATAACTTAAATTTTACCACTACCGCTTTTTGATATCAAGTAGAATAGACACATCCGCAGTAGTTTTGGCGATATATTCCATATTCCTTAGACAATTCTATTGAACGATTGTAACCATTTTTCTTTTTAAAATCCGCCGGTAGCCATTCTACAGCTTCCTCCGCCGCTATTTTCTCACCAATTTCATTAATTTTGTCAGCGTTCTTCAAAGGACTTATCGACAAAGTCGTGGTGAAATAATCGGCTTTTTCTTCTTTTGCTACTTTCGCCGCCTTAGCTATCCTTAGTTCATAGCATCTAAAACAACGCTCTTGACCTTCTTTGCACTCTTCACTTCCCTTTACCATTTCATAAAATTTATCTTTGTCAAAATCACCCTCAATAAACTCAACTTTGTTAGCAAACTCCATCTGTTTTATAAATTCTTGTTGCTCCTTTACCCGTTTACTATATTCCACATCGGGATAGATATTAGGATTATAATAAAACACCGTGATGCTAAAATGCTGCGATAAGTACTCCAAAACATAACTACTACACGGTGCACAACAACTATGCAAAAGCAATTTCGGCATTTTGTCGCTTTCTCTGTTCGTCCTAATTATTTGTTCTAATTCATTTTGATAATTTCTTTTTGCTTCCATCTTGTCACTTTATCCTTTTTACAAAAAGCACCCTCTTTAAAAAGGATGCTTTTGTTGGTCACTTACTTTTATTTTTCAAAAACTACCTCGCCACTTGGGTCGAATACTTTGTAACCATCTTTGCATGCCGCTTTCGCGTTATCTACGCTGGCAAAGGCACCAAGTTGGCTATTGACATCCTCCCACTTCTTTCGCACTCTAAAGAGTTCTAACGGTTCTTGGCTAATACCACTATTGTCAATAACATCATATTGCGTCAAATTAAAACGTTCAATAATACTACAAACTTTATCAACATATCGACTATCAGTCGCGTAACCACCATCCTTAATAATCTGGATTGCTCGTCGATAATCTGTCTCGCCTTGTAATCCCGCATATCGCAACCCTGCGCCATTTTGAGCCCCTAAAAGGTATGCGCTATGGTCTCCAAGCGATGCCTCAATATTCGGATACGCTCTAAAGTCAGCCATGATGGTAACCTTTTTGCCACTATACTCTTCCCATGTTTGTTTGGTGAATATCTCACCACCCCACGTCGTGTTAGCCCAGGTATTTCCTGATAGCGTAGCTTTCATCCCAAAGCAGTTGTTTGCTTCTGTCGCCAAACTTGTGCTTAAATATCCTGATTCCAAGATACACTGCGCCGCTGTAACACTAGCTAATATTCCCGACCTTTGGTAATCCCTTTGAGAAATCTTACCAATTATGTCTGCTATCTGCTCTTGTGACAAATCTCCACCTGCCAGAATTTCTGCTACTGTCGTTGTTGAGTCTGGAATGATTTCTAACTTGTTTCCTGCCTTGCTACCTTCTTCTCTATTGACTTCTCTTTCGCTACGAATATCTTCTCGTCTTTCGTCAATATCTGTTTGTACAGTCGCAAAGACACTAAGTGGCGTTACCAACACACTTGATATCAGCAATGCTATCGTCATTATTTTAAAATATTTTGAATATCTTTTACTCATCTTATGATTCCTATCTTTGTTTTTACCCCACAACAGATAAATTATATCATGTCGCCATGATTTTTTCAACAAAGCATCATTTCTTATACATTGTTGCCACAGCCTTTTCATTATACTGCGAAGAAATAATCCCACCATCTGACAACCGTGAGTATATTCCTGCCATCTCACCATTATAAACAAATATTCCTGACATATTCGTATAGTCTTTCCATTTTGGTATCTTCTCACTTAGATATATATTGCTCGTCCTAAACGGCGGGCAGTACTCTTGGTAAATATAATCGCAGTTGGTGCTGTCATCTACGATATCATTCCATTTTCCTTGGGGATAGTCTATCCCTGCATAAACGCCCTTAGATGCATATGAATCCAACGGCTTAATGATATATTTGTCTTTATCTCGCTTAACTTCGTCAATATCACAGCATCTTGTATCAAGCAATTAGTGGCAGGAATGTGCTTCTTAACGAAATCTCGCTCCTCATCACTTAAAAAGCTAAGGGTAACTTCTTCATGTAAAATCTTAAAAAGCCACTTATTGTGAATAATTTGCGTACAAAAGGAGCCTATTATACAAACATTTTGCTCTTTCACCGCGGCGATAAAGTCCTGCACATCTTGGTAGTTTTTCATAATATCGCTAGTTACTGCGCGACGATAAATGACATCAACTACCGCTCCACTAGGTGAATATAATTTCCCGTCTTGATATTTCATCTGCGTGATTTCACAAATCTCCGTTTCATATCCAGCTGCTTCAAAACGCTTTTTGAACTCTTCAAATTCGGTAATTGAACAGTGCTCCAGAAAATCGACAATCGCCACGCGGGGATTAGAAACCTTTTTATCGTATGTTTGATAAATCTCTATAAAGCTTTTAACCCAGCTATCAAACAATTCAAATGTTTCTAGCTGATATTGTTCTTTAACCTTTAGATGCGCAGCGTTTTCCTCAATCGCCATGTTCAAGACATAATCTTCAAGCATTGCACTAGTTCCATCTGTATTTATTTCGCAAAACTTAAACGACCAATCTTCTTCATTGAAGAAAATATCAAATCGTGCAATCGGCAATACTGAGCCATAACCATTTGGCACCAGTATCAACTCTTCCAATTCCCTTGAAAACGGAAATTCTCTTCGATATTGCGGGTTGTCTAGATATTCCCTAATAACCTTTTCGAAAATACGGTAAGTTGTCCTAGTTATCTTCTGATAATATTCGATGACATCCACATCAAATACTTTTGGAATATGTAATGTATGAACACAACGTCCGTGGTAAGCCACTTGGGAATGCTCTAAGTAATTTTTGATTGCCAATGCTGAAGCTCTATTCGCTTCAAAATTATCACTTATTTCTTGTTGATATCTAGCTAATAGTTTTTTCATCATACTCCTCGGCTAATGTTTCTTTATTTTTCACGATTTGTTCAAGTGGTCTTAGCATCGCCCGCTCTTTGGTATTTAATCCCTCTTTTGCATCTTCTAATAGCTCTGCCAATACTTTGTCTACTGGCTGACCATAAACCACTCCCTCAAATCCATCCTTAGACAAGCAGTCCTTGGCAGCTTGGATTTCCGCTTCGCCTACTTTATATTCTTCGCTAATTTTTCGTAACAATTTGCCGTTATAAAAAACTCCCTTAATCAAGGCCATATATCCTTTAACGTATTCAAACGGCATACTATCAGCAAATCGTATTTCAATATAATTCTTTAATCGCACGTCCAAAAATGCCATTGACAAGATATGTTCAATATCAGCTTCGCTTAGTTCTTGCTCTGGCTTTATCTCTGTAATATTCTTATTGTCCGTATACTCTTCTACTTCATCAAATGGCATGAAAATTAGCGGCAACTGCATCAAATAATCGGCATATTTGGCAAAGCCAAAATCTTCGTCAAACATTCCTGGAATCATCCCTGTTCGGTCTTTGTCAACATGTTCCCAGATATAATTCCTTAGCAAATAACCGTCATACATTTGTCCTTTGAAAATCGGCGCATTATCCGTTAGTAATAACAAGAGTGGCATTAAAATATAAGCCACACGATATTTCAAAACAAAATCCGCCTCATCCACATAGTCAATCGCTACTTGTGTTGATGCCGTTCCTCTCATCATATGAATTCCACCAGTTCCCACTTTGGCAAAATACTGGTCCATAAATTCATAGCGTTTTTTAGGTATCAACGGTAATTCTTCGACCTTACTGCTTGGCTGATACCCTAAAGTTATCAACTGATAATTATTCTCTCGCAAAAATGGTTTCATTTGTTTAAGTAGATTTTGATAAGCGTCCTCAATCTTTCCGATACTTACTTGTGGATTGATGCTAATCTCTAATTGCCCTGCTGGCTCTAAGCTAAGCGAGTACTCGTCATTATAAAGTCCAATCAGATGTCCATCTTTTTCAAAACGATGCGGGTATAGCGGAGACAATGTCTCTAGCATGTCCCTTATGCTTTGTTTGTCGTAGTATGTAACGCTTTTTAGAGTCTGTCGTTTCACAACAAAATGCTCAATTTCAACACCGAGCTTTTTGTTGCTTTCCTTTTTACTACCCTCTTCAAAATGCTTTANCAGCAACTTCTTATTACTTTCATATCTGTCCACTTTGCACTACCTCTTTAATNTTGCTATTTGAAAAATAAAGTCTCACATCAACTCTATCCATTAGTTACACTATCTTCACTTCACNAATAATATAGTATCAAAATTAAAAACTTTTAGCAAATGTATAAATACTCCGCGCACAACAAAGGAGCGAATTATACTCACCCGCTCCTTTAGTGTATTTAGAATTTTGTTTATCTATTTTTTGTTTCCCTTTGCTCTTGCAAAAAGACTTTGTAAGATAATGAAAAAGGCTAGCAGTGCTGCAATGGTAATGCGTACCCACCACGATGATAATGTTCCTTGAAAGGTGATAAAGGTTTCGATTGTTCCCTTTATAAGTACACCTAAAAGACTACCAAAAACATTGCCCACTCCACCAGTCAGTAAGGTTCCCCCGATTACTGATGAGGCGATTGCGTCCATCTCAAACCCTTTCGCTTGTTCTACGAATCCTGAACAGGTGTTAAGGCAGAAAAGTGCTCCCCCAATCGCTGTCAAAAAACCATTTAGAACATATGCGAACATCTTTGTTTTACGAACATTCAATCCCATCATTAATGCCGATTGCTCGTTGCCACCAATGGCATAGATAGCTCGCCCAAATTTGGTGAATTTAAGAACAAAGAAAATAATTATTAGGATAACTATTGCGATAATCACACTTGGGTATATATATGGATAAACCATAACGCCTTTTTTGTTCGCCTGCCCAAAGAAAGGAATATATATCTTCGCCTTAGCCCAACTTAAAAACATTTCATTCTTAATACTAATCATATCCTGGCTAATAATTGCCGTCATCCCCCGTGCAAAAAACATTCCTGCCAGAGTTACAATGAAAGGTTGTATTTTAAGGTATGCCACTAAAAATCCTTGCGCCAAGCCAAATACTATACCCGTAAACAAAACTATTAAAGTCGCCGTGATCGCACCGATATTTTTCAATTCCATCATCCATGCCAACATCATACATACCATTGCCACAACCGAACCAACCGAAATATCAATTCCGCCGGTAATCATTACCACTGTCATTCCTGCCGCTGCTACAATCAATCCAGCATTAGAAATAAATAAATTCAAAAATACCTGTGGTTTAGTAAATCCTTTGTCGGCAAAAACGATGCATCCGATACCATACATTATGATAAACAATGCGACGGTTATGAATAGTAAAAATGTATTGCCGCTAATATGTTTCTTTCCTAATTTCATCTACGCCATCTCCCCTTTTGTAGTTTTTGAGGTGGTTTTACTTAATTTTAATTTTTTAACCCATCTCCTTAGTTCCTGTGATTGCAATGAAACAATAATCACTACTACAATCGCCTTATATACAGGAATCTGGTCAGCTGATACGCCCATGGCATATAACGTCGTCGTTAAAGCCTGTATCGTATATGCACCAATCACACTNCCCATTAGGAAGAACTTTCCGCCACCGAGACTATTTCCACCCAATGCCACAGCTAAGATGGCATCCATCTCCATGTTAAGTCCGATGTTATTAGCATCCGCCGAATAAATCCGCGAACTAGCTACCAATCCCGCAATTCCGGCACACAGGCCGCAAAATGCATAGGTTAGAAAGATGATGCGTGTCGATTTAAGTCCCACTAATCTTGATGCCTTGGCGTTGATTCCTACTGCTTCTATGTACATTCCCAAAGCTGTCTTTTTTAATAAAACATAAGTTATACCCACTACTGCAACAGCGATAAAAAACGGTGTTGGTAATGGCAATCCCTTGATTGTATTTCCCAACGATTTGTAATGTTCAACGCGAACATATGTGATTTGTCCGTCAGTAATCAACTGTGCAATACCGCGTCCTGCAGTAAAGAGAATCAATGTTGCTACCATCGGTTGGATTTTCATCTTCGCCACTAAGAATCCATTCCATGCTCCACATATTAGCCCTATCACGATTGCGGCGATTATTCCTAGAACGTATGGGTTGGCATATTCATTTACCGATACTTGTCCGCCTGATAAAATATAGCAGCAAAGTGCTCCTGCTNCCGCCATAACTGCTCCCACCGATATATCAGTTCCTCCTGACGAAGCAACAACTAGAGTCATTCCTACTGCCAAGATTACTACTTCACTACCACGGTTAATTACGTCAATGATATAACCATATAAAACACCATCATTCATGGTTATTTTGAAAAAATCAGGACGTCTTAGAAAGTTCGCTAATAAAACAATCGCCAAACAAAGTAGTGGCATGAACATGCGATGACCAGTAATCTTCTTAATACTTTCTCTATTCATGTCCTGCACCCCCTGCTATAGCGCTCATAATCGCGCCTTGTGACAATTCTCCTTCGCTTAACTCGCCTACTTTCATGCCGTCTCTTAGTACTTCCATTTTGCTGCAAGTACGTAGCATTTCTTCTATCTCCGAAGAGATGAATACGACTGCCTTTCCTTCTTCTGCCATTTTAAGGACAAGTTTTTGGATTTCTGTCTTTGTTCCAACATCAATTCCACGAGTTGGTTCATCTAGAATAATAAAGTCTGGATTCATCAACAGCCATCTTCCAAGAATTACTTTCTGCTGATTCCCACCGCTTAACTGTTTGATTGGTACATCTCGATGAGCCGTCTTTATCTGTAAGATATCAATATACTTATCTGTAAATTCTTCTTGTTCCTTAGTGCTTAAACGTTTAAACATCCCCGTTTTCGCTTGTAATGCTATGATAATGTTCTCACGCACTGACAAATCAGCGATAATTCCCTCTTCTTTACGATTCTCTGGCAAATATGCCATTCCGTTCATAATNGCATCTAANGGTTGATTNACGACTAGCTTTTTACCTTTAACAAGCATTTCACCGCTGTCTGCTTTATCTGCACCGTAAATACTNCGCGCCATCTCTGAACGGCCTGAGCCTAACAATCCAGTTAGACCAATTACCTCNCCCTTATGAATCTTAAAGTCAAAAGGTTTGATNGTGCCCTTATGTCCTAGTCCTTTAGTTTCAACGACCACTTCATCTTTAACTGTCGAAACGCCCTCTTGCTTAATCGAAGCTAAGTCATCGAAATCTTTACCCATCATCTTAGCAACTANCTGAACTCTTGGNAGGTTTTCTATCTCATACTCTCCGACTAACTCACCATTTCGCAATACTGTAATTCGGTCACAAACACGATATACTTGNTCAAGAAAATGTGTTACAAAGATGATTCCTACTCCTTGCTCCTTTAGGTGNTTCATTAAATCAAAGAGTTTTTCTACTTCTCCATCATCTAGTGATGACGTNGGTTCATCCAAAATCAAAACCTTTGCNGACATATCTACTGCTCTNGCAATCGCTATCATTTGCTGAATAGCAACAGAATAGTTCTCAACCTCTTTGGTTGCATCAATCTCTATATCAAGGCTCTCTAACANTGCCTTTGCATTCTTATTCATCGTCTTCCAGTCAATACGNCCCATTTTCTTGGGTTCTCTGCCAATATACAAATTCTCCGCCACTGAAAGATTCGGACACAGATTAACTTCTTGGTATACTGTACTAATACCTCTGCTTTGTGCCTCTTGTGGCGATTTGTTGATAATTGGTTCTTCAATTTCACCAATCTTAATCTCGCCCGTTTCAAATTCTTCGACGCCTGTCAACACTTTAATCAAGGTTGATTTACCCGCGCCATTTTCACCCATCAATGCATGTATTTCGCCTTTACGCAAGGTGAAGTCAACATCAATCAAGGCTTTCACCCCAGGAAAATTCTTATCAATATGCTTCATGGTGAGTATTTTATTTGCATCCATTTACTTCCCACCTTTTCCCTCTCATTTTCTTGAAAATGCTCTCTAGTTATCAAATATTACAAATGTGGGGGTAAACACCTACAAGAGTTGTCACCCCCTACACTTTATATTATAATTTACATTCTTTTAGAAGTAAAATTCGCTTCTTGCTATTAGAATGAACGTCCTGCGCTGATTGTTTCTAAATCCATAGTTGTATCGAAAACTTCTTCGTCTACATATTGGATTTTGTCTACTGTTTCACCAGCTTCTAATTTTTGGATGATTTCTGCAACACGTGGTCCGTGAAGTGGGTTACACTCTACTGAAACATTCATGTCACCTGCCATCATTGATTCAAAAGCAGCTTTAACTGCGTCGAAAGAAATGATTGTGATGTCACCATCTGGTCCGCAAGTTTTCCCTGCTGCTTTGATAGCATCGATAGCACCAAATGCCATGTTATCATTTTCTGCTATTACAACGTCGATATCATCATATGTTTTCAGGAATGATTCCATAACTTCTTGGCCTTTAGCTTGTGTAAATTCACCAGTTTGAAGTTCTAGCATTGTCCAGTTGTCATGTTGATCTACGATGTTAGCAACACCTTCTGTACGTCCAACTTGAGCTGATGCTCCGATTGTTCCTTGCAATGTTACTAAGTTGATTTCTTCGTCTGCTCTTCCTTCTGATTCTAAGTAAGCTTCTAACCATTTACCAGCGTCTTCACCTTCTTTAACGAAGTTTCCGCCTACCCAGCACTCATAAAGTGAATCATCAGATACGTCCATAAGTCTATCTGAAAGAATTACTGGAATTCCTGCTTCTTTTGCTTCTTCAAGAACAGTTTCCCAACCAGTTTCAACAACAGGTGCAACTACGATATAGTCTACATCTTGTTGGATGAAGTTTCTGATTGCTTTGATTTGGTTGTCTTGTTTTTGTTGCGCATCATCAAAGATTAATTCGTATCCGTTTGCTTCTACGAATGTGCTTTTGAAAGATTCTGTATTAGCTGTTCTCCAGTCAGATTCTGCACCTACTTGCGCGTATCCAACAACGATTAAATCATCTCCTGATGAAGTTACTGCTTCTGCTTCTTCGCCGTCGTCTGCCCCCAAAGCTGGGTCTTCTGCTTCTTCTGCATCAGGTTCTTTTTCTTCGCCTGGAACTTCTACTTCTTCAGCTTTTTCTGCTGGTGTTGCTTTACTTCCACAACCACTTAACATAGTTACTGCCAAAGCTGTGCAAAGTAAAATGCTCATTAATTTTCTTTTCATGTTATTTTCTCCTTTTTCCCTTGATTTCGAGCTACTTTATTGTCGCTCCTTTTCATAATTATAGTAAAAAGTTCTTTTCATATAAATGGATAAACTTTGGTGTTTCGTTATTTATTTTTTGATTTATATTTGATTGGTATCCCTTTTTGGGTTTTTTTACGAAAAAGGTTTGATTTTTTTCGCTGGCAAAACAATAATCGCTCTAGTTCCCCCACCTTCTTCATTTTCATAGAACAGTCCGTATTCTTTGCCATAGTAATGGTGAATTCTTTCGCGAACATTAGCTACACCGAACCCTGCTCGCACTTGACTTTCCGCGCCAGAGGTTACCGATATCTCGTTGAGTTCTTGTAGCTTTTCCTTCTTGATTCCAATACCATTATCTTTAACTTCAAAGATTAGTTCATTATACCTTTTGTAGCCCATTACAATAATCTTACCCATCCCCCTTTTATTCTTAATCCCATGATAGATAGCATTTTCCACCAGTGGTTGAAGCATTAGTTTGGGGATGACATATTCATAAACTTCTTCATCTATTTGTACTTCATATTCTAAGATATCATGATAGCGAGTATGCTGAATCTCAAGATAACTCTTGATGTGTTTCTCTTCATCTTGTACCAGTACATAATCCTTCCCATCATTTAACATCGTTCTGAAAAAATCCGACAGCGATGTTACCATTGAGATGACTTCGTCATTTTTATTTTCTTCTGCCAACCATACGATGGTATCTAGTGTATTGTACAAGAAGTGAGGATTTATCTGAGCTTGCATAAGCTTTGACTCTGTTGCCCGTAAGTTTTCTTGCTCTGTTTTGATGCCATTTACTAGACGTCCAATCTCTTTAGTCATATGGTTAAAGCTTCTTCTAAGCACCGATATCTCATCATCAGTCTTAAAGTTTGCACGTGCTGTAAAATCACCCTTAGCCGCCTGCTCCGCAACATTGCAAAGTTGCTGAATCGGGGCAGTAACACTACGGCTAATCCTAGCCGCCAAAATCAAAGTAACTATTATCAACGTAATCAACGAACCAACGCTCATCATGATAGCGAAATTCTGACGATGCGATAGTTCCTCTTGAATCGTTTTGAAATTAGCGGTCTCATAATAAATATAATCTCGCATCGCATCTTCCATAATCTCGGTCAGAATATAGACACTATTTTCCAAAAGTTCAACATTTTCTTGATACAATTCTTTTTGAGGTGCTTGGTTCTTTTCGTTAAGATCCAAATTGACCTCAATATCATGAATCCGCTCTTCTAATGTATCCAAACTTTTTTGCATTCGTATCACTTGTCGATGACTTTGTGACGTGGTCGCCAATTCCATTAATTTATCGCAGTTTCCACGAATTTGGTCAAGGTATTCATATGGCTCAATAGTATTTTGTTTTTCACCCAACTCGTCAAACTTCACTAGCTGAATCACGGCATAATACATCGAATCATCAATGTTCTTCTTGAAATCCGTGTAGTATTCGTTGGCATAACGAACGTTCATAACAATTTGGTCATATGCATTCCAAAATGTCATCAGGGAGCCTATCAAATAGCATATTATAGCCACAAGTGGAACCATTATTGTTACTATCAACAACGATAGTCGTTTACTAAGCGATAAAGATTTCGTCATAGTCTATGCCTTTCCGCGAACGCGATATTCTTTCGGCGAACACCCTTGAATCTTCTTAAATATATAGCTGAAATAGTGAGCATCTTTATAACCCACTTCATACCCTACCTCTGAGGTTCGCATATTTGAACTCATCAACAACTCCTTGGCCTTATCCATCCGGATTGCCGTTAGATATTCAACAAATGTTTTGCCCACTTCCTGTCCAAAAACAGTGCTAAAGTAACTTGGGCTAACATTAACATGTGAAGCTACGTTATTTAGTGAGATATCATTCTTCATGTACGCACTAGCAATATACTCTTTGGCCATATTAATGGTTTTAGAGCCTCGCTTTTCGGAAAATTCTTCACGCATTGCAAAAACATTTTCTATCAACTGTGCCATATGCTTCTTCATCTTGTCCATCGACGAAACGTATTCGGCTATTTCTTGGATATTGCCATATTGTTGTTCCAGCTTGTCAGAATCACCACCGATATCTCGCAAATAAGCTAAGATAGTTACATAACTGTCAATCACTACGTACTGTCTAAGTAAAATGGAATCCAAATAGCTATCATCCCATGTCCCAAAATACATTTCAATAAATTGTGGAATTTCTTCGCTCACGCCACTACGCATAAACTTTTCAATCATTTTTCGGTTTTGTTCCATTGAGCCCAAACCTTGCAGTACAACCTTGTCCTCCGCTTCTTTCGCATCCTCGTCATCAAAGATAATTTCGTTCTTTTCGCTGATAAATCTTTTTGCAAATGCTCTTTCCGCATCATCGTAAGAATCCTTTATCTCACGTGGACGTAAGACAGTTTTGCCAACTCCACCAGAATATTTGACATCTGGATATTCATTCAAAATACTTTCTAGTTCTTCGGCACAACTTTCCACTGCATTTTTTCCTTGCTCGTCGCTTCGTTCTTTTATTAAAAAAACCCAGCCTTTCAGACCTCTGCGAAAGCAAAATATATATTCTTTTTCTTCTAGCTTTTCCACTCGCTCTGATACTTCTACGATTTGCTCTGAATACTCTAACTCTTGGTTTTGTTTAGAAATCTCAAACAGTAAAACGCAATACCCACCCGCGCTCAACTCCATCCCTAGCTTCGCCCCTTGCTCCAGGAAATCCGCCAAAGATAAATCTTCGGTAATTACTTTTTGGAAAAACACCTGTTTATCATATTCAGTATTTTCACGCATTTCCTGAAGATACATCTTGCGCAACTCTTGGTCTTCTTTTTCCTTGTAGATAGTTTCAGCAACTCCATTAACGGCACTTAGCAACTTAACTGAGGAGATAGGTTTTAGCAAATATTCAACCACTCCTATCTGAATAGCTTCCTTAGCATAGATGAAATCATTGTATCCGCTTAAAACGATTATTTTGATATTAGGCAGTTCTTTCTTGACTGCAGAACTAAGTTCTAATCCATCCATAAATGGCATCTTAATATCTGTAATTAAAATGTCTGGTTGACTTTCTTTGATTAACGGATAAGCTAACTCGCCATCACTCGCTTCACCAACAAAATCAAAACCTTCCTTTTCCCAATCAATTCCATTTTTAATCCCATTACGAATTACCGCTTCATCTTCCACTACGAATATCTTAATCATCTTGCCTCCTATGTAATATTACCAAAATCTTTCTAGCTAATAAGCTATAGTATATCAAACTCGCATTTAAAAATATAGTAGCGAATAAAAACTGCGCATCCTTTACGAAATATTGATGCTAAAGTGGTTGTTTTTTTTCGAAAATGAGTTATAATATAATTCGTTAGAGGGAAACCTTCTTACAATTTTTTTGTGTCACCCGCACGCTGAAATAGCTCAGTTGGTAGAGCACTTCACTCGTAATGAAGGGGTCGGCGGTTCAAGTCCGCTTTTCAGCTTTATCAAAAAGCAGCCATAAATCCGATAATTTTAGGGATTCATGACTGCTTTTGTTTTTATTGAACGAGTTCTCACTCTTTACTTTCTTGTTTCACTTCGTCAACCTTTACATTACTAACCAGGCGCGTATGGCATATTTCAATATGCCCTTGGTCAAATGCTTCTTTGATTTTTTCGTTTATTTCCCATCTTATGTCATAATAGTCATCATTTTTTACCCACGCCCAAAAGCCTATTTTAACCGAATCAGACCCTAGTTCTTCGACGAATACATTGATGTCTCTATCTTGTAATATGCCCGGGTCAGCTTTTAAAATGGAAAACAAAATCTCTTTTGCCCTTTGCAAATTGGATTCATAATAGATGCCAAAAATAATTTCTAGTCGTCGCTCTTCCATTGCGGTTACGTTAATGATTGTATTTCCCGCCAAAACTGAATTAGGGATAACCACCATCTGGTTATCAAACGTCGCCAACGTTGTGTAGTATAGTTCTATTTTCTTAACTGTTCCTTCGTAGGACTGAACACTCTCTATTATGTAATCACCAGCCACAAATGGTTTCGCCAAAATAATAATGACTCCCGCTGCCAGGTTAGATAGACCACCTTGCAACGCTAAACCAATACCAATACCTGCTGAAGCTAGTATTGCCATTACTGACGACTCTTTAACCCCTAGCTGTCCAGCAATTACAATAATTACAATGACGTGCAGTGCCACCTTGCTAAACGATGTTAGAAAAGTTCTAGTTTCCTTTGGTATCGCTGATTTTATCAAACGTTTTTCCAATACACGGCAAGCCCATTTGATTATTTTCGCCAAAATCAAGTAGACAATTAAGGCTATCAGCATCTTCAAAATGAATTGCCCAACAATCGGTATATCCTTTTTGAAGTACTCTGAAATTTGTTTAGGTATATTGGCAATAACCATATTTCCCATGTTTATAATTCCCTCCTTATTTAAGACAGTTTATGAATAAACAGTCCGCTTCTAAGCTTTGGTTCAAACCATGTTGATTTTGGTGGCATCAATGCTCCTGCATCGGCAACATCAAACAATTCTTGAATAGAAGTTGGGTACATCGAAAATGCTACTTCACAATCACCTTCAACTCTTCTTTCAAGTTCTGACAATCCTCGTATCCCACCAACAAAATCAATTCTCACATCAACTTTAGGGTCTACAATCCCCAAGATAGGTCCTAGCAAATTGTCCTGTAATACCGATACATCTAGCCCTTTGACTGGATCATCACTTAGGTATTCCTCTTTGATGTCCAAACAGTACCATTTCCCTCTAAAATACATCCCGAAACGACCTTTTTTATCAGGTGACACTGCCTCATCTGTTGCTTGTGATACTTCGAATTTCTCACTCACTTCATTCATATATTCTTCGTCACTAAGTCCGTTTAAATCTTTGACTACGCGATTATAATCCATGATAAATAGTTCTTCATCTTGGAATAATACTGACAAAAAGTAATTATACTCTTCTGCTCCTGTATAATTTGGATTTTCCGCTCGACGCTTCTTCCCAACTTTAACTGCCGAAGCACAGCGATGATGCCCATCTGCTATATAAATACTATTAATACTAGCAAATGCATCGGCAATTTTCTGAATATTAATCGCATCTTCAATAAGCCAAATGCGATGAGTGATTCCATCTTCCGAAGTAAAATCATAGATTGCCTTTTCCTTTTTCGCGTCTTCGATGACTTCTTGCAACACTTCATCCCTATGGTATGCTAAGAAAATAGGACCAGTTTGTGCATCTATTGTATCAACGTGTTTGATTCTATCTAACTCTTTTTCCGCACGCGTATTTTCGTGCTTCATAATTACGTTGTTGTCATAATCATCGATTGAAGCCACGCCAACAATTCCCGTTTGTTGTTTACCTTTCATCGTCAACTCATACAGGTAATAGCACTCACCCTTATCTTGAACGAACAACCCTTCAGCAATCATTTCTTCAAGTATCTCGTGAGCTTTTTGATATACGCGTTCATCATATGTGCTAACTTCGTCAGAAAACTGTGTTTCTGCACGGTCAATTTTTAAAAATGAAAGAGGGTTTTTGTCCACGATTGCTTTGGCCTCTTCGCGATTATAAACATCATATGGCAAAGCCGCAATATTTTGTGCCACATCTGCGCGCGGTCTTATTCCTTTAAATGGTTTTATTACTGCCATAATCTCATCCCCTCTTTCCCACTATTCTTTTAGCACTTTTTACTGCTGCTGACAATCTTTTTTTGTTTCGCAAAAGAATAACAGCAATTTTTCCACCCTTTTTGGCTTGTTTTAATCTTTTGAATGCCATACTTATCTCGCACTCCTTCAAATTGAATTTATTTTACAATTCTAACACTTATTACGCCTTCAATATCTGCTAGCTTTTGCTTGATTTCTGGTGCTAGTTCTTTGTCAAGGTCTATCAATGTGTATGCGTATTCGCCCTTGTTTTTGTTAGTTAAGTCCGCGATATTATGATCCTCATCGCTTAAAATAGCTGTAAACTTGGCAAGCATACTTGAAACATTTTTGTGATTAATGGCAATCCTGCTTGCTACTACGCATTTACCCATGTCACAATTTGGAAAGTTCACAGAATTTTTGATATTACCATTTTCAAGATAATCTCTAATTTGTTTAACCGCCATCACTGCACAGTTATCTTCTGCTTCCTCTGTAGATGCCCCTAAATGTGGCGTTACTAGAGTGTTTTTCTTACCAGCCATTAATGGTGTTGCAAAATCTGTCACATATTTTTTGACCTTGCCTTCGTTAAGTGCCTCTAACAAAGCATTCTCATCTACTAATGTCTCTCTTGCAAAGTTAAGGATGACAACACCTTTTTTCATCTTTTTAATGGTCTTCTTGCTAATCATCTTTTTAGTATCTTCAACCGCTGGCACGTGCATTGTGATATAATCACATTCTTTGTATATCTCTTTGACATCGTTAATGTGCTTTATGCTTCGTGATAGATTCCAAGCCGCATCAACAGAAATGTAGGGGTCATAGCCATATACTTCCATGCCAAGGTTGGTCGCTGCATTAGCTACTAGAACTCCTATTGCGCCAAGTCCAATAATTCCTAATTTCTTACCACCTATCTCATTACCAGCAAACTTTTTCTTGTTTTCTTCTGCTAGTTTATTGATATTTTCAACGTCCTCTTGTTCTTTCACCCATTCGATGCCACCAACGATATCTCTAGATGCAAGTAACATTCCGGCAATTACCATTTCCTTTACGCCATTAGCATTAGCTCCTGGCGTATTAAAAACAACAATTCCCTTTTCAGTGCATTTATCAAGGGGAATATTATTAACTCCAGCCCCTGCTCTAGCAATCGTTTTAATATTCTTTGGTAGTTCCATATCGTGCATGTCAGCACTACGTACCAACACTGCATCTGCTTGGTCCATATCGTCTGTTTTTTCATATTCATCTAAAAAGCGTTTAAGTCCTACTTTTGCAATCGGATTTAAGCATTTATATTTATACATTTTAAAGGTTCTCCTCTTCAAATTTCTTCATAAATGAGACTAGCGCCTCAACTCCTTCAATCGGCATAGCGTTATAAATACTAGCTCGCATGCCTCCTACACTACGATGTCCTTTCAAGTTTTCAAGACCCGCCGCTTTTGATTCTTTCACAAATTTTGCATCTAAATCTTTATCATCTGTCACAAAAGGTACATTCATCAAGGAACGGTCCTTTGCTACCACAGTTCCTCTAAACAATTTACTATTGTCCAAGAAATCATATAAAATCTTCGCCTTTTTCTCGTTATGCGCTTTCATCGCCGAAAGTCCACCCATTTTCTCTATCCACTTAAATACTTTTCCGCACATATAAATACAATAACAATTCGGTGTATTGTACATTGATTCGGCATCCGCATGTACTTTGTATTTCATCATCGTTGGCGTTCCCAAAAGAGTATCCTCAGTGATTAAATCTTCACGAATAATCGCAATTACCATACCTGCTGGTCCAATATTTTTCTGGACACCACCAAAAACCATGCCGTATTTTGTTACATCCATCGGCTCTGACAAAAAGCATGAAGAAACATCAGATACTAATATTTTGCCCTTAGTATTTGGCAATTCCTTATACTTGGTCCCATAAATGGTATTATTTTCACAGATATAGACATAATCAGCCTCTTCACTAATCGGCAAATCTGAACAATCCGGAATGTATGAAAATATCTCATCTTCTGAACTCGCAATTTTATTTGCTTGCCCATATATTTGCCCTTCTTGATAAGCCTTTTTAGCCCACTGTCCCGTAACAATATAATCAGCCACTTTATTCTTCATTAGATTCATCGGAATCATGGCAAATTGTAACGACGCTCCACCTTGCAAAAATAAAACCTTATAATTGCTCGGAATATCTAATAGTTTACGCAAATCAGCTTCTGCCTCAGTAATGATCTTTTCAAAAACATCAGAGCGATGGCTCATCTCCATTACTGACATCCCACACCCTTTGTAATTCATTAATTCTGCTTGCGCTTCTTTAAGAACCGCCTCGGGTAAAACCGCCGGCCCCGCCGAAAAATTGTATATTCTGCCCACGTCTATTTCTCCTTCTTTGTTAAGTCTTTTTCGTCAAAAACTTCTTCGATTGAACTTCCCACTGGTACCATCGGGAATACTTTATCATCATTGTGGATTTGACAATCAATCAATACGTTTTCTTGAGCGCTATTGCTTTCTTTAAGGTGGCATTAAGTTCTTCTGGCTTGGTCACTCTAAGCCCAACTGCCCCCATAGCTTCCGCCAATTTGACGAAATCTACATTATCCTTTAAAACAGTATGCGAATATCTTTTGCCATAGAACAATGTTTGCCATTGCCTTACCATACCCAAAACACCATTATTGATAACTAATTCAATTACTGGCAATTCATTTCTTGCTGCCGTGGCTATTTCATTCATATTCATCCGCAGACAACCGTCTCCCGCAATATTTACCACTAATTTATCTGGATTTCCTAGTTTCGCCCCAATAGCCGCTCCTAATCCATATCCCATCGTTCCAAGTCCGCCCGATGAAATGAAAGTCCTTGGCTTAGTGTATTTAAAGTATTGTGCCGCCCACATCTGGTGCTGCCCTACTTCTGTTGTAATAATAGCATCGCCCTTAGTAACTTTGTATAATTCCTCGACGATTCCTGGCCCCGTCAATGCATTTTTGTTGTATGTCAATGGATAAGTCCTTTTCAATTCTTTGATTTTCGTTATCCATTCAGTATGTTTCATTGGCTCAAGCTTTTTATTAAGGCGTTTTAGAACCTCTTTAGCATCGCCAATAATACTAGCGTCCGCCAGCACGTTTTTATTTATCTCAACTGGGTCAACGTCAATATGAATTACCTTTGCTTCACTGGCAAATCTTTGAACGTCAGCCGTCACGCGATCACTAAAACGAGCACCTATCGCAATCAAAAGGTCACACTGACTAACTCCCAAGTTCGAAGTCTTCGTCCCGTGCATACCTAACATTCCAGTATATAACGCATCCGTTTCATCGAAAGCACCTTTCCCCATCAATGTGTTGGCAACAGGTGCATCAACTTTATCCACAAATTCTTTTAATTCTTTGGACGCTTCGGATAACACCACACCGCCGCCAACAAAAATAAATGGACGCTTTGCGTTGTTTATCAATTCTACTGCATTTTTAATATCGTCTTTTTCAATTCTATCAACTAATGGCTTAATCTTTTCTGGTTTTTTTGCCACGTAATCAGCTTCCTTGGCTGTAACATCCTTAGTTACATCAATCAAGACTGGGCCTGGGCGACCACTTTTAGCAATCACAAATGCGCGCCTAATAGTCTCTGCTAATTTAGTGACATCTTTTACTATCACACTATGCTTAGTAATCGGCATAACTACGCCAGCAATATCTATCTCCTGAAAACTATCCTTACCGAGTAATGGTACTGCCACATTTGCTGTAATCGCTACCATTGGAATCGAATCCATGTATGCCGTTGCGATTCCTGTCACGAGGTTGGTTGCTCCTGGTCCGCTTGTGGCAAAACACACTCCTACTTTGCCAGTTGCGCGAGCATATCCATCTGCCGCATGCGCTGCTCCTTGCTCATGCGCTGTCAAAACATGCAGTATGTCATCGTGACGGTATAGTTCATCATATAAATTCAAAATAGTTCCACCTGGGTAACCAAAGATGGTATCTACTCCTTGCTCTTTTAAACATTCTACTATTATTCGAGAACCTGTCATTTGCATTTTTTTCTCCTCCTAGTTTCCTTTTGGAATTTCGAGAATCGCCCCACGATTGCCAGAAGTTACCATGGCTGCATATCTTGCTAGATAACCTTTTGTAATCTTGGGTTCACGTGGCTGCCATTTATCTTTTCTTGCTTTCATTTCTTCTGCCGTGACGTCAATTTCTAGCAATGTTTCTTTGATGTTAATCTTAATGATATCGCCTTCTTCCACTAGTGCAATAGGTCCCCCTACTGCCGCCTCTGGCGATACATGTCCGATTGATGCTCCTCTAGATGCTCCTGAGAATCGTCCATCTGTAATCAATGCTACCGATTCGCCAAGACCCATACCTGCTATTGCCGAAGTTGGATTGAGCATCTCTCGCATTCCCGGTCCGCCTTTAGGTCCTTCATAGCGTATGACGACTACATCACCTGCAACAATCNTATTTCCTTTGATTGCCTCAATCGCATCATCCTCGCTGTCAAAGACTCTAGCTGGTCCAGCATGTATCATCATCTCTTCGACCACTGCCGAGCGTTTTACCACTCCACCATCTGGGGCTAAGTTACCTTTCAAGACCGCCAGTCCACCAATCTCGCTGTATGGATCATCGACTGGTCTAATAACTTTTGAATTCATATTGTCACAGCCTTTGATNTTCTCTCCTAATGTCGTTCCTGTAACTGTCATACACTCTTCAATGATTAATCCCTTTTTGCTTAATTCATTCATAACTGCATGAACGCCGCCTGCTGCATTTAAATCTTCCATATAGGTATGTCCTGCTGGTGCTAGATGACATAGATTCGGTGTCTTGGCACTAATCTCATTCGCAAATCCAATATCAAAATCCATTCCAATTTCATGAGCTATTGCTGGAATATGGAGCATACTATTGGTTGAACAGCCCAGTGCCATGTCTACTGTCAAAGCATTTATAATCGCATCTTCTGTAATAATGTCGCGTGGACAAATATTTTTCTTATATAGTTCCATCACTTGCATCCCTGCTTGCTTTGCTAGACGAATACGTTCTGAATAAACAGCTGGTATCGTTCCGTTGCCTTTAAGGCCCATTCCCAACACTTCGGTTAGGCAGTTCATACTGTTTGCTGTGTACATCCCTGAACATGAACCACAAGTTGGACAGACATGATTCTCAAAGTTAGTCACTTGCTCTTCGTCCATCTTGCCTGCACTATATGCACCAACAGCCTCAAACATGCTTGATAGGCTTCTCTTTTCGCCGTTTATGTATCCTGCCAACATTGGTCCCCCACTTACTACGATGGTGGGAATGTTGATACGTGCCGCTGCCATCAACAGCCCTGGTACATTTTTGTCGCAATTTGGAATCATTACTAAGGCGTCAAATTGATGTGCTAATGCCATTGCTTCTGTTGAATCGGCAATCAAATCACGCGTAACCAATGAGTACTTCATCCCCGTATGTCCCATCGCAATTCCGTCACAAACAGCAATCGCTGGAAATTCTCTCGGCGTTCCTCCTGCCATCGCCACACCAAGTTTCACTGCCTCAGTGATTTTATCTAGGTGCATATGCCCTGGCACTATCTCATTATATGAATTGACAATCCCTACTAAAGGTTTGTCCATCTCTTCTTTAGTTAATCCTAATGCATTAAACAATGACCTATGAGGCGCTTGTTGCATACCCTTAAAAACCGTATCACTTCTCATAATGCGTATCCTTTCATTCACGTCAATAGTTGTCTATCGTCAATTACAGCGCATCTGCAATCAAATCTCCCATTCTACTAGTTCCGACCTCTTCACATCCTTGAGTCCAAATGTCTTTTGTTCTATATCCTTCCTTCAAAACTTTCCTAACGGCTTCTTCAATAGCTTTTGCTTCTTCGTCCAAATCCAATGAATATCGTAGCATCATTGCTGCTGATAAAATCGTCGCGATAGGATTCGCAATATCCATTCCGGCAATATCTGGCGCTGAGCCATGACTCGGTTCATATAAACCAAATTTCGTTTCGTTTAGGCTAGCTGACGACAACATCCCGATTGAACCAGTTATCATGCTCGCTTCATCAGATAAAATATCGCCAAACATGTTCTCAGTTAGAATCACATCAAACTGCCCCGGATTCATCACTAATTGCATCGCACAGTTATCTACCAACATATGCTCTAACTTAACTTTCGGATATTCTGTTGCTACCTCTTCCACTACCGTTCGCCACAGTCTTGAAGAGTCAAGGACATTAGCCTTATCAACGCTAGTAATCTTCTTGTCACGTTTCATCGCAATATCAAAGCCACGTCTAGCAATTCTTCTGATTTCATTTTCGTCGTAGGCCATGGTGTCTATTGCTTTACGAACACCTGCCTCCTCTATAGTCTTGCGCTCTCCAAAATATAATCCTCCAGTTAGTTCACGCATAATAATCATATCAAAACCATCGCCAATAATATCGTCACGAAGGGGACAAGCCGATTTTAATTCTTCGTAAAGGTATGCTGGTCGTACGTTAGCAAATAAATTCAGTTCTTTTCTAATCTTTAAAAGTCCCGCTTCTGGTCGCTTGCTCGGTTCTAACTTGTACCACGGACTAGTTGCTGGGTCTCCGCCAATCGATCCCATTAAGACCGCATCACTTTTCTTTGCTTCTGTGATTGCTTCGTCCGTCAACGGAATTCCTGTAGCATCAATCGATGCTCCACCTAGCAACACCTCTTTGTACACAAAATCGCATCCGTATTTTTCGCAGACGCGTTCCAAGACCTTTTGTGCCTCTTTTATTATTTCTGGCCCAATTCCATCACCAGGGATTACAGCTATTTTATAAGTCACGTCATTTCCCCCACTTTCACATAATATGCTATTTTACTATGATACTGCATTTTAGGGGATTTTTCAAGGATAAAGCAACCACTTTCAACCCCTATATCACGAATCCGCTATAACAAAAAAGACATTCTACTCTATCGTAAAATGTCTTTTAAATATTCACAATTATTTCTTGTCACTCTTCGCTGGCGCACTCGTTGTACTTTCGCTTGCCGCTTCAGCACTTTCCACCTCAGCAATAGCTCCTTTACGCATCGGAATACGACAATTCTTGTTGTTGCCAAATTCAACAATTACATCTTCATCTGTTACATCAATTAAGATGCCATAGAATCCGCTAGTTGTAACAATCGCATCGCCAATCTTCATCTCTGCAAGCATCGCTGCCACTCTTTTTTGTTCTTTCTTTTGTGGGCGAATCATCAAAAAATACATTGCCCCAAACAAAAGCGCCATCATCGCAATCATGCTCCATTGGCTTGCAAACAGTCCCTGTCCTGCTGTATTAGCTGCTAATATCATAAATATATCCTCCTGTTGTTATCATCTTTTTTAAACGCTAATGTCATAATACACAAATATCACTTTTTCAGCAAGTATTTTCGCCAATGTTTCACTTTTTATCATTTTCGGCAAATCCTGCTAACTTAGTCTTTTTGTATTCGCTATATCGTCCCTCAATAATGGCTGCTCTTATTTCTTCCATCATGTTGTTATAAAAATAAAGATTATGCAAAACTGGCAAACGCATTCCTAACATTTCTTTGGCCTTCAACAAATGTCTAATGTATGCTCGACTATAATGCTGGCAAACTGGACACTGACATCCCTCTTCGATCGGTCTATCATCTAGTTCATACTTGGCGTTAAACAAGTTTAGTTTCCCCGCATTCGTGTAGACATGCCCATGTCGTCCATTACGCGTTGGATATACACAGTCAAAAAAGTCTACTCCACGCTCTACCGCCTCTAGGATATTCGTAGGTGTTCCCACTCCCATCAAATATGTTGGCTTATCCTTAGGCAGATAAGGCACTACCTCATCCAACACATGATACATTTCCTCGTGGCTTTCTCCCACTGCTAAACCACCCACAGCATATCCGTCAAGATTCATTTCGGTGATTTCCTTCGCATGTTCAATCCTAATGTCTGGCATTATTGCCCCTTGATTGATGCCAAAAAGCATTTGTTCTTTATTTATCGTATCTGCCAAGCCGTTAAGTTTTGCCATTTCTTCTTTGCACCGCGCAAGCCACCTTGTCGTTCGCGCTACCGACTGTTCGATATACTCTCGCTCTGCCGTGCTTGATGGACATTCATCAAATGCCATCGCTATGGTTGATGCTAGATTTGACTGAATTTGCATGCTTTCTTCCGGTCCCATAAAAATTTTACGACCATCAATATGCGAATTAAAGTAAACGCCTTCTTCTTTTATTTTTCTCAGTCCTGACAACGAAAATACTTGAAATCCACCAGAATCTGTCAAAATTGGTTGGTCCCAATTCATGAATTTGTGAAGACCGCCAAGTTTTTTGATAGTTTCATCACCTGTCCGCACATGCAAATGATATGTGTTAGATAATTCCACTTTCGTCTTTACTTGCTTTAAATCCATGGTTGACACGGCTCCTTTTATCGCCGCCACTGTCCCTACATTCATAAATACTGGTGTCTGAATCGTTCCATGAATCGTCTCAAAATCAGCAGCTTTTGCCGCCCCTTCTTGCCCTACTATTTTATACATTTAATTTTCCTTTTCTATAATTACTTATACAGTAGCTACAGTATAGCGAAATCCCCTGTTTATTTCAATGCTTATTTCCACCAAGTGTCATTTGCCATTGGCGGTATTTTGCAGTATACTTAATAATGTTCGAGCTTTTTATATTTAACATTAAGGAGGTCGCAGTACTTAACTGCAATATCTATGAAAAATAATAAATATATGTTGGGAATTGATATCGGTTCTACAACAGTAAAAATAGCAATCTTAAATACAGAACATGAATTATTATTCTCGGAATATGCTAGACATTTTGCCAATATCCAAGAAACATTAGCCATGTTACTTAAAAATGCCGGCGAACAGCTAGGAGCGTTAGAAGTTCATCCAGTTATTACTGGTTCAGGTGGGCTATCACTAGCCAACCACCTAGATGTACCTTTCGTTCAAGAAGTTATCTCTGTCTCTTCTGCTTTAAAAGAATTGGCTCCGCAAACCGATGTGGCGATTGAACTAGGTGGCGAAGATGCTAAAATCATCTACTTCGAGGGCGACAATATTGAACAACGTATGAACGGAATTTGTGCTGGTGGTACTGGTTCTTTTATCGACCAAATGGCATCACTACTACAAACGGATGCTATCGGTCTCAATGACTATGCCAAAGACTATCAAGCGCTTTATCCTATTGCTGCTCGTTGTGGCGTCTTTGCTAAGACTGATATTCAACCCCTTATCAATGATGGTGCAACCAAAGAAGACTTATCCGCTTCTATTTTTCAGTCAGTAGTCAACCAGACTATTAGCGGTCTAGCTTGTGGCAAACCAATTCGTGGGCACATCGCCTTTTTGGGTGGCCCTCTACACTTTTTGTCAGAACTTAAAAATGCTTTCATCAGGACATTAAATCTTGATGACGAACATACTATTGTGCCAGATAACTCACATTTATTTGCGGCAATCGGAGCCGCTCTTAATCACACTGATGACGTATTTGAGATGGCCAATTTGCAACAACAACTAGCTGATTCAGTGTCACTAGCCTTTGAAGTTGATCGAATGGAACCACTCTTTGCTAGTGAGGATGATTATGCTGCTTTTGAACTACGCCAAAGTAAATATAAAGTTAAAACCAATGACCTTAGCGCCTATAAAGGGAATTGTTTCCTCGGTATCGATGCTGGTTCGACCACTACTAAGACAGCATTAGTTGGTGCCGATGGTTCTCTTTTACATTCGTTTTATAGCAGTAATGACGGCAATCCTTTAGCGACTACTATTCGTGCTATCCAAGAGATTTATTCGTTGTTGCCACCTGAAGCTAATATTGCTTGGTCTGCTTCTACCGGTTATGGTGAAGCTCTCGTTAAGGCGGCTTTAAATCTAGATGAAGGCGAAGTTGAAACAGTCTCTCACTACGTAGCTGCTGCTTTCTTTAACCCTGACGTTGATTGCATTCTAGACATCGGCGGTCAAGATATGAAATGCATCAAGATTAAAACTAATACTGTTGACAGCGTTCAATTAAACGAAGCCTGTTCTTCAGGATGTGGCTCATTTATTGAAACATTTGCCAAATCCTTAAACTATAGTGTTGAGGACTTTGCTAAGACCGCACTTTTTGCCCAAAATCCTATCGATCTTGGAACTCGCTGTACAGTATTTATGAATTCAAAAGTAAAACAAGCACAAAAGGAAGGGGCAACTGTTTCTGATATTTCAGCGGGACTTGCCTATTCCGTAATCAAAAACGCGCTATACAAAGTCATAAAGGTTTCTGATGCTTCTGAACTTGGCAAAAATATCGTTGTTCAAGGCGGAACGTTCTATAACGATGCCGTTCTACGTAGTTTCGAAAAAATTGCTGACTGTGAAGCTGTCCGTCCAGATATCGCTGGTATCATGGGTGCTTTTGGGGCAGCCCTAATCGCTCGTGAGCGTTTTGATGCCAACACTACAAGTAGTATGCTTTCGATTGATGATATCAATTCCTTGGAATACAAAACTACGATGACCACTTGTAAAGCATGTACCAATAATTGTCGCTTAACCATCAACAACTTTGGTGGTGGCCGTAAATACATCAGTGGTAATCGCTGTGAACGCGGTGTCGGCAAAGAAAAAAATAAAGACAATATTCCTAATTTGTTTGAATATAAATATCAAAAAATGTTCGAATATGAACCGCTTTCAACCGAACAGGCCTCTCGTGGTGTCGTTGGTATTCCTAGAGTGCTTAATATGTTTGAAAACTATCCTTTCTGGTTTACGTTTTTCACTAAACTGGGTTATAAGGTGGTTCTCTCACCAACGTCTACTCGTGAAATATACGAGTTGGGCATTGAGTCTATTCCAAGCGAATCTGAATGTTACCCTGCCAAATTGGCACATGGTCACGTTGATTGGTTAATAAAACAAGGTGTTAAGTTTATCTTCTATCCTTGCATTCCATATGAGCGTCCCGAATTTGAAGGCGCCGTTAATCATTACAACTGCCCTATCGTAACTTCTTATGCTGAGAACATCAAGAACAACGTTGAAGAATTAAATGATGATTCAATAATTTTCAGAAATCCATTCATGGCTTTTACCAATGAAAAGATTCTAACTGAACGTTTAGTTGCTGAATTTGCTGATATTCCAGCGGCTGAAGTAATGGCTGCTGCTCATGCTGGTTGGCTTGAAACTACCGCAGTTCGCGAAGATATCAAACGAAAAGGGGAGGAAGTTCTTCAGTATATGAAGGATAACAACAAGCGTGGAATTGTCCTTGCTGGTCGCCCTTATCATATTGATCCTGAAATACACCATGGTATCCCTGATATCATTAATTCATATGGCCTTGCAGTACTTACTGAGGATGCTGTTTCTCATTTGGTACCGCTTGAACGCCCACTACGTATCAACGACCAGTGGATGTATCACACTAGACTTTATGCTGCCGCCAATTATGTTAAAACTCGTGATGATTTAGATTTGATTCAACTAAACTCTTTTGGTTGTGGACTTGATGCTGTAACCACTGACCAAGTCGATGAAATTCTATCTGATAGTGGCAAAATTTATACTTGTCTCAAAATCGACGAAGTCAACAACTTAGGCGCCGCAAGAATCCGAATTCGTTCGCTCCTTGCTGCTATTCGCACTCGCGAAGACTTGTGTATAGAACGCGAAATTAAGCCTTCTTCTATCGACAAGGTGGTCTTTACAAAAGAGATGCGCAAAACTCATACACTCCTTTGCCCGCAAATGTCGCCTATTCACTTCAACATCTTAGAAGCTGCTTTTAAATCGGCTGGCTATAACCTTGAGGTATTGCCAAATGACAACAAAGAAGCTGTTGATGTTGGACTTAAATATGTTAATAATGATGCCTGCTACCCATCTTTGATGGTCGTTGGGCAGATCATGCAAGCACTACTATCTGGTAAATACGACCTTGACCATGTTGCCGTTATCATGTCGCAAACTGGTGGTGGTTGTCGTGCCTCTAACTATATTGGATTTATCAGACGTGCCCTCGAAAAAGCCGGTATGTCGCAAGTCCCTGTAGTGTCCATTAATATGAGCGGATTGGAAAGTAACCCTGGTTTCAAAATTACCCTTAATCTTGGCAGACGTCTAGCTTATGCTTGTGTATTTGGTGATATCTTCATGAAATGTACTTATCGGATGCGTCCTTATGAAGTTGAGAGTGGTTCTGTCAACCGCCTTCATCAGAAATGGGAAAAGATTTGTCTTGATTTTGTTTCTGGTAAGCATTTAAGTCACTCCAAATTTAAGAAAATATGTCGCAAAATCATTCGTGAATTTGACCAAATACCTATTACTAACGAGCGCAAGCCACGTGTTGGTATTGTTGGTGAAATTCTTGTTAAGTTTTTACCAGCCGCTAACAATCACCTAGCGGACTTACTTGAACGCGAAGGCGCCGAGGCTGTTATTCCCGATTTAATCGACTTTATGCAGTACTGCTTCTTTAACCAAGAGTTCAAAGCTACTCATCTAGGATTCAAAAAATCTGTTGCACGCAATGCTAAAATAGGTATCCGTGTAATCGAATGGCTTAGAAGTGCGGCTACCAAAGAATTTGCCGCGAGTAAGCATTTTGATCCGCCAGCTCATATTGAGGATTTGGCTCGCATGGCTGACCCTATTGTATCGATAGGTAATCAAACTGGTGAAGGTTGGTTCTTAACTGGCGAAATGATGGAGTTAATCCACAATGATGCTAAAAATATCGTATGTACTCAGCCATTTGGCTGTTTGCCGAATCATATTGTTGGCAAGGGTGTTATCAAGGAGATTCGCAAGACACACCCTGAAGCTAATATTGTGGCTATTGACTATGACCCTGGTGCTAGCGAAGTCAACCAATTAAATCGTATCAAGTTGATGCTATCAACTGCTAACACCAACTTGAATAACTAACGTAACAATCAAAACATGCATCTATAGCGGACATTTCTTTTTGGACCGCAGTAGATGCATTTTTGTTGTCTATTACGCATGAAGAAAGAATTCTCTCCTTGAATACGCTTCGCTTATGTCAATTTGAGAGTTTTTCTTCATTGCTTACTTTGTCGTCAAATACTGATCCAATTTGCCTTTCACTAATAACTATCTAAAAATAAAAACATGCATCTATAGCAGACATTTCTTTTTAGACTGCGGTAGATGCATGTTTTGTTATCTATTACGCATGGAGAAAGAATTCTCTCCACTTACTTATAAACGCGAATTAGTCTCATAAACTTAACAGCATATCTGCCAAAAGGAAATTTGCGCAAGTCTTCTTCTGAAGTTTTAGAGATGATAACAAATAAAACAAGGTAAGTCACCACTGCTAAAATGATTGAGACCCCTAAGCACACTATCCTGATAGGTAAAATTATATACAAGCTATAATATGCTAGCCATGCTACTATCCCCATCCCAACTGCTGCTAATAAAGGTTTAATATACGTATCTTGGTATTCGTTCTTGTACCCTAAGTATTTCTTCAATGCCATTTGGTTGAGAACGCACATGCTAACCACGAAGATAATACTAACAATCAATACCGCGTATATTCCGATCGACTCATTGAACCATAATAGTCCTAATAACACTACTAAATTGAGTGCCAAAGAAATAGCTGCATTTCGTAGTGGTATTTTGGGTTTGCCAATCGCTTGCAAAACTCCATTGGTAATCGTTGAAAGTGCCGCAAATATTACTGAAAAGGCACCAAACATTAACAAATACCCCGATACAGCCGTACTTGTTGGGAATAGTACTGCCATAATTGGGAATGATAAAACAGACAGTCCCATTGCCGCTGGGATGACGATAAACATCGTCAAGCGAATGCTAGTATGTATTTTGTCAGTTATTTTATTAATTTCCTTATGCGCATAAAGAGCCGCAACTTCTGGCAACATTGCCGAAGACGTAGCACTAGATAGTGCCAAAGGAATATTGATTAGCGGACTGTAACAACCCGAAAATTCACCATATAAAGAGCTAATCGCTTTGCTGTTCATGCCCCATCTACCCATCAGTTCAGAAAACAAACGACCATTTATCCAAGTGTTGGCACTATAAACAAAAGTGCTAAAGATAACAGGCGTTACCATCAAGATAATTACTTTCATTGCCTGCTCTAGACTTTCTTTTTTCGTGCTTTTATCATGCACAATTTGGCGCTTAATCGTTCCCTTGTTGAGTTGATATACAAACAGCATGAAGAGTAGTCCAATTAGAACTCCCGCTCCGGTCCCAAGCGTTCCGCCAGCCGCTCCATAAATCGCTTCGCCATTTTCATCTTTCGCAAATGTGCTAATGAAAAACATTGCTGCCACGATGCTGATAACTGCATTAGCGACCTGCTCCAACACCTGTGAAATAGCCGTTGGAATCATATTATTGTGAGCTTGAAAATAGCCTCTAAACACACCTAAGATAGCTGACAAAAAGATAGTTGGTCCCAATATTTGCAAGGCCAATATCGCATCTTTTTGGTTCGACGCCAACAAAAACCGCCCTGCAAAAATAGCCACTAATGCCGCTATTCCGCCAACAACTGTCGCATATAACAGTGCTCCTTTAAAGACAACATGCGCGTTGCGGTATTGCTTAACCGCCAAACGGTCAGACACTACTTTGGCAACTGCCATCGGTATGCTGTATGCTGAAATCAATAGTAATATCACATAGACGTCATTTGCAAAGCCATAATATCCCATACCTACTTCGCCAACTACAGTTCTAAGTGGTCCTCTATACAATAGTCCAATAACTCGTGAAATCAATGTCGCTACCATCAAGAATGACGCATTTCTCATAAGTGTATTGTGCTTGCCTTTATTGTTATTCATCTTTACCCTCTTCTCTTCCCCTGTTATCGACACTTGCTATATTTTCAATCTGCCAATCAACTGGCTTCACTCCATGCTCAACCAAAAATTCATTTGTCCTGCTAAAAGGTTTACTTCTAAAAAATCCTCGGTACGCTGATAGCGGACTGGGATGTGGTGCCATCAAGACTAGGTGGTTTGGATTCGTAATCATCTCTCTTTTTCTCTGTGCCGGAGCTCCCCAAAGGATAAATACTATTGGCTGCTCTTGCTTATCTAATACGCGGATTGCCGCATCGGTGAAATTCTCCCAACCGATTCCCCTGTGTGAATTGGCTTGATGTGCTCGCACTGTCAAAACTGTGTTAAGCATCAGCACACCTTGTTTTGCCCACTTTTCCAAATAGCCGTTGTCTGGGATATAGCATCCACAATCATCTGCTAATTCCTTATAAATATTAACTAGCGACGGTGGTATATCTACGCTTGGCTTAACTGAAAAGCAAAGTCCATGAGCCTGTCCATCACCATGATACGGGTCTTGCCCTAAGATAACCACTTTCACTTCCTCAAGTGGCGTAAAATGAAAAGCATTAAAGATGTCATCACCCGCAGGGAAAATCTTATGCTTTCCATATTCCTCTCCAACTCGTACGAACAAGTCCTTATAATATTGTTTTTTGAACTCATCTTTAAGTTCCTTGGCCCATGTTCCCGTAATTGGTGGCATAATATTCTCCCTTTTTTTCGTCCTACACCTTTACGTATATCCGTACTATACTCTCACTGCAAGTCCTTTTTCTTGTAGATATTTTTTCACTTCTTTTATTTCTAATTCTTTAAAATGAAACAATGACGCTGCCAGTGCCGCATCTGCCCCACCTTTAGTCAAGGCATCATAAAAATGCTCCATAGTTCCAGCTCCACCTGATGCTATAACAGGAATAGAAACCGCTTCGCAAACTGCCTTAGTAAGTTCTATATCATATCCAGCTTTGGTGCCATCACAATCCATACTAGTCAAAAGTATCTCGCCCGCACCAAGCCTTGTAACTTCCTTCGCCCACCAAATAGCATCTATTTCCATATCAATTCTACCACCATTTTTGTAAATATTCCACCCACTGCCATCGCTTCGCTTCTTAGCATCTATCGCTACCACTACACATTGGCTACCGAATTTGAGTGCTGCTTCGCTTATCAGTTTAGGATTATTAATCGCCGATGAGTTGATTGAAATCTTGTCTGCTCCTTCGCGAAGCAACATCTTGAAATCATCTACTGTACGAATTCCTCCCCCTACAGTAAAGGGAATGAATACTTGCTCGGCCACCTTACGAACCATCTCTACGACCGTATTGCGATTGTCTGAAGAGGCTGTAATATCTAAAAATACCAGTTCATCTGCTCCCGCTTTGTCATATGCCTTAGCAATCTCTACTGGGTCGCCAGCGTCTTGTAAGTTGACAAAATTGACTCCTTTTACTACTCTACCATCATGAACATCAAGGCATGGGATAATTCTCTTTGTTAGCATTTGGCATCCCCCTTATCTATCGCTACGAAATTCCTAAGTATCTGCAATCCACTTTCCGAACTTTTTTCTGCATGGAATTGACATCCGAAAATATTATCTTTTTCTACGGCCGCATGAATACAAACCCCGTACTCGGTAGTTGCCTTAACAATCGCTTCATCTTCTGCATGCAAATAATATGAATGCACAAAATATACGTATTCATCTTCCGCCAGTCCCACGAATAATCTTCCTTCGTCCTTAAACTGCAAGGAATTCCATCCCATATGTGGTATCTTCAACCCCTCACCCGATGGAATTTTGAGGATTTTGCCTTTCAAAATCCCAAGACCTGCAACACCTGGACTCTCTTCGCTTTCTTCAAATAACAGTTGCAGTCCCACGCAAATCCCCAGAAACGGTATCTTACGATTCACCGCCTCTCTAATAACCGTCACTAAGTCATATTTGTTTAAATTGTTCATGGCATCACTAAAGCACCCCACTCCTGGTAAGATGATTCGATCCGCCGCCAAAATTTCTTTGGCATCACGAGTTAGAATTGCTTCTTCGCCAATAAAGTGCAGTGCTTTCTCTACGCTTTTAATGTTACCTGCATCATAATCGATGATTGCTATCATTGTTGGTTCTCTCCTTCACTTTTGCTGTCTAATCCTTCAGTCTTACTTTCTAATGTGAACCAGAACTCTACGCCATTTTCATAATTCCGTACGCCTATTTGCTGATTCATTGATTCCATAATTGCCTTAACAATCGATAACCCAATCCCATTGCCACCATATTCCCTAGTGCGAGCTTTATCAACTTTGTAAAATTTTGTCCATATTTTATCAATATCCTCTTGCGGAATCGGATCACCACTGTTAAACACTGATGTATAGACTAACCCTTCTTTCTCCTCACAACGTATTTCTATTTTATTGTCGCCTTTAATATGATGTAATGCATTTGAAAAATAATTCGTAATTACTTCTTCAACCCTAAATTCATCGCCCCACACATATATCGGTTCTTTTGGTCTGAAAATAACTTCTGCATTCTTAGCTTGAACAAGAATTGCCGTTGATTGTAATATCCCACTAATTAATGCCGCGATATCAAAACGTACCATCTCGACTTGCTCTTGCCCAAATTCAATCTGGTTTAGCGTTAAAAGTTTCTGGACCATGCCATTCATTTTATTGGCTTCATCCACGATTACTTCGCAATAAAAGTCCTTTTCCTTTTCGTCCGTAATATTGTCTTGTAGTCCTTCCGCATAGCCTTGGATTAAAGCGATTGGTGTTTTGAGTTCGTGCGATACATTTGATAAAAATTCTCGCCGCATTGTGTCTATCTCATTTTTCTTTTCGATATCTTTTTGTAGTTCGTTGTTTGCCGTCTTTAATTCTGTCATGCTTTGCAAAAGCGTCTTGGACATGTGGTTTAGATTTTGTCCCAACACACCTATCTCGTTGTTGCCATCACCCTCGTATTTGGCATCAAAATCAAGGTTTGCCATCTTTCGCGATACTTCACTCAATTCTGTAATCGGCCTTGTAATCTTGTTCGAATAAAGCCAAATCACTACTGCTCCTATTAGGACCACACCAACTCCTATATATAGGAAGAAGCGATTAGAAATCGCCACACTTTCCTTGATACTTTCTAGTGGCGTTTGAACGATAAAATAACGCTCATCTGATAGTCTTCCCCATATCTCAATATAGTCATGACCTCTGATGATGTCACGATTAATCTGAATTCGATAGTGTTCTGTACTTTTTAATATTTCCGGCTCAGCCTCATCGATGCCCGCTAGATAACCAAATAAACGGCTCGCCAAAAGTCGTCCTTCACCTTGTGACATGTTGACTGTATACTCGACATCACCTTCGCGACTAGTTGACACCACTGCCAGATTCTCTGTTATACAAAAATTAAAAAACGCCTCATCCATACTAGCTTCTACGCCATCGCCAGTCTGCTCTAAATGCTCCATTCCTCTGATTAAAATTTCGCTTTTGTGATTCAAATAAAAATCTTCTAACAAAAACAAATTACATACTTCTATCGCCACAACTAATAAGACTATTAGGCCAATAAATGTAAAACTAATCTGCCTCTTTATCGAATACTTCATGCTTTTACCTCAAATCTAATCACTAAACTTATATCCCATTCCCCATATAGTCTGAATCTTATCACCTTTATCACCCATCTTGCTACGAAGCTTTTTAACATGGGTATCAATCGTTCTAGCATCACCAAAATAGTCGTAATTCCAAACGCTATTCAAGATTTTTTCTCTAGACAACGCAATCCCTTTGTTTTCAATAAAGTAAGTCAAAAGTTCAAATTCTTTGAAGCTCAATTCCATTTCTTTTCCATCTATAAATGCCTGATGAGCTGTTTTATCGACAACAATTCCGTCTGATTCAATCATAACGTTGTTGTCTGTTTTCTCAGTTCGTCGCAAAATGGCTTCTACGCGTGCCACCAAAATCTTAGGGCTAAATGGCTTCGTAATATATTCATCAACACCCAAATCAAACCCTAATAGTTCATCTCTCTCTTCTGACTTTGCTGTCAACATAATGATAGGTATCCGTGAATGCTTTCGCACTTCACGACAAACTTCCCACCCATCAATCTTAGGCATCATTATATCTAAAATAATCAGCGCAATATCCTTGGTGTCAAAAAAGGTGTCTAACGCCTCTTCGCCATCGCCCGCTTCCATAACTTCAAAATCGCTTTTCACTAAGAAATCGCGTACTAACTTTCTCATTCTGCTTTCATCATCTACTAGAAGTATTTTTAACTTTTTCACAAGCTGTCTCCTTCACTTAATAACTAATCACTTTTTCCTTTATTAGTGAAAAATTGCACCATCATCCCTAGCACTGCCAACAAAAGTGACGCCAAAAGCATCGTTGCTGCTGCATCTATATTCATAACCCTAAATAGTCCCATCATCACCGTCACTGCCCCGTTTAGAGCGGTTGCAATAATAACAACCGGCTTGACAAATTTAAGCGACATTCCCGCCGCTACCAATGCTAGCACAATAGTCACCGCCAACCACAACCAACCTGGCTCGTTGAAATACGCCACTAACTGACCAACAAATGCAAAAGATGTCACAAAAGCAATTATGAAAACTCCTAGCATATAAACTTTATAGGCAATAAGACCAAATAAAACTCCCACTACAAAGCCGATTAAAATAGCTATTGCTACGTTTGATACATGATTGATTGACAAGACATATCCCAAAGACATTCCAATCACAAATCCTACAAAAGCCATCCAGACTCTGATGAGTTTGTATCCTAAAAAACAACTTAATATACCAAAAACTATCGTTACCCAAGTCGCCCAAGTCGGAAGCTGTGTATTGCTAATGCTCAATAATGCCGTTTCCATATCTATTCCCTCCAATTTTTCTTTTACTAAAATTAGAAAAAGCTCTTCTTTGATTATAATATAAATATAAAGATAATGCACGCACAAAGTGACCTGCTCCTGCCACGTAACATTTGACATTCCCCCGCCTTTCTGCTATGTTAATCAATGGTATCATTATGTATATGCTCTTTATTCACATTGATAAAGGGCATTTTTTTATGTCTGAAAAGAGGAAAAATGCAAACAGTAAAATTTGATGAAATGAATTTAAACGACAAGATTAAACGCGCTATAAATTATATGGGATTTGAGGAAGCATCGGCGATTCAAGCACAAGCCATTCCCCTAATGATGCAAGGCCGCGACATCATCGGTCAAGCCCAAACAGGAACCGGTAAAACAGCCGCTTTTGGAATCCCTCTACTTGAGAAAATAGACCCAAAGCTTAAAAAATTACAAGCCATTATCTTATGCCCTACTCGTGAATTAGCAATCCAAGTAGCCGAGGAAATACGAACTATTGGCAAATTTATGCCTGGCATAAAAACACTGCCAATCTATGGCGGTCAAGATATCGTCAAGCAAATCCGCTCACTAAAAAGTGGTGTCCAGCTAATCGTTGGTACTCCTGGCCGCGTTATGGATCATTTAAGACGCCGCACGATTAAAACTGAGCATATACACACTGTTGTCTTAGACGAAGCTGACGAAATGCTTAACATGGGCTTTCGCGAAGATATTGAGACTATCCTTACCGATGTTCCAAAAGACCGACAAACAGTTTTATTTTCTGCGACAATGCCTCGACCTATTCTAAACATCACTAAGAAATTCCAAAATGACGCTGCTCATATCAAGGTCGTTAAAAAGGAATTGACGGTGCAAAACATTGAACAATTTTACTATGAAGTGCGCCCTAAGAACAAGGAAGAAATCTTAACTAGGCTACTAGATATCTATTCACCAAAACTGTCCGTGGTATTTTGTAATACCAAGAGACAAGTTGATTCTTTGGTAACAGCCTTACTTGGTCGTGGTTATTTCGCTGCCGCTTTGCATGGCGATTTGCGCCAAGAACAACGTGACCGAGTTATGAGGGGCTTTAGAACTGGCAAAACAGATATTCTTATCGCCACTGATGTTGCTGCTCGTGGTATTGACGTTGATGATGTTGAAGCTGTCTTTAACTATGATTTACCACAAGATGATGAATATTATGTTCATCGCATCGGCCGTACTGGCAGAGCTGGTCGTGTGGGGCACGCTTTTACATTTGTCTCTGGCAAAGAAGTTTATCGTTTAAAAGAAATAGAACGCTTTTGCAAAACTAAGATTTATGTTCAAAAGACACCTTCTATCGGTGATGTGAATAATATTAAAATCCACTCTATTTTAAATGACATGGATGATTTAATCGCCAAAGATGATTTGACCTCAATGGTAAATACCATTGAACATCATCTTCGCGATGCTGATTACACTGCCCTTGACCTTGCTGCGGCATTACTTAAATTCCACACCAAATCAAAGGATGCTGATGATAACGATACTGGTGACTTTAAAGTGATAGACACTGGTGCCAAAGACCCCAATATGGTCCGCTTGTTTCTTAACATTGGCAAAAAACAAAAAGCAAAACCCGGCGACCTCTTAGGCGCCATTGCTGGCGAAAGCGATATACCGGGTGATATAATTGGTGCTATTGATATGTTTGATAATTACTCTTTCGTGGAAGTACCAACTGAGAAGACAAAAAAAGTTCTAAAAGCAATGAAAGGCGCCAAAATCAAAGGCAAAACAATCGCCATTGAACCGGCTAGTCCAAAGTAGCACCACCTGCTATTGCTTATAGATAAGGTGAACAACGACGCTTGTACTTATTAAAAGGTACAGGCGTTATCTGCCTCCAACTCAATTAGCTGTTCTTTAACGGGCAAACCTCCCGCATAGCCGACCAGTTTACCATTTGCGCCAATAACTCGGTGACATGGTATAATAATCGGAATTTTGTTGCGATTATTCGCCATTCCAACTGCTCTTACCGCCTTAGGATTTCCTATCTTCTTGGCAATGTCCTTGTAACTACATGTCTGACCATATGGTATCTCTATAAGTGCCTGCCACGCTTCTCTTTGAAATGGTGTTCCCTGCAATAGTAACGGCACATCAAACTCCTTTAATTGCCCCTTAAAATATGCCTTTAATTGCCGCGCTGTCTCTTTAATAGTTGCTGTTTCTTTGCGCTCATATTCTTGCAAACTCATGTCGCCATCAAACAAGATATGCGAAATCGCTTTGTCTGTTTCCGCAATACCAATTCTACCAATCGGCGTTTCGTAATACCAAATATAACCCATATAATGACCTCCACATTTTCTTTAGAATATCTCATCCTTTACCGGAATCGAATCCGCAGCACCTTTTCGCGACACTGCTATTGACGACGCCTTGGATGCTTTTCGCAACACTTCTTTGATTGGCTCTTCGGCCAATAATCCAGCTACAAAATATCCTGTAAATGTGTCTCCCGCTGCTGTAGTATCAACTGCCTTTACAGGGAATATTCCTTGTTCGACAACTTCCCTTTCATCTTGGTATATCACACCATTTTCTCCTAATGTCAACACCACTTTAGCCTTTGGAAATTTGTCTTTCATACTCGCTAGTATCACTTTTGGTTCACTGTGCCCTGTCATCATCTCACCTTCTATTTCATTTAGCAAGAATATCGACACTTTACTCAAATCGCATTCATCGACTGTCTCGTTGTAAGGTGACGGATTGAAGATGATTTGCATTCCCTTTTGGTATGCTAAGTCAATGATGAACGATAAGCTACTAACTTCGTTTTGTAAAATTATAATATCACCTGCAGCAAAATCAGCCAATACTTTTTCGACAAATTCCTCAGTAATTTCCTGATTGGCTCCGCCGTACAACAAAATACAATTTTGAGCCTCTTTATCGATTTGAATAACTGTATGTCCACTAGGTCCAGCCAACGATTGGATATACTTGGTGTCTATTCCATACTCCTCACATGCCTTTAGAAACATCTCACTGTCATCTCCTAATGCTCCCGCATGAAATACCGGCACTCCCGCTTTAGCTAATGCCACTGATTGATTGAATCCCTTGCCCCCAAGAAATATTTGACGCGATTTAGAGGCTTGTGTTTCTCCTGCTCTCATCATATGGTCAACTTCATATACATAATCATAGTTCAACGAACCAAAATTTAATACTTTCATTCTCTTCCTCCTGTTGTAATCAAACGAACTTATCTCGTCTTAAACAAAAAGAGTTTCGCATTGGAAACTCTCTTTGTACTTATCTAATTATAATTCAGTTTACGCCTCAAAAGCAACCCCAGCTCTTAGTATAATATTCGGATATGGCGTAAATTCTCCCGTCCTAATCGCGAATTTAATATTAGCCGATTCTTCCTTTAATTTAGTATGTTCAATCATTCTTTCTTCTGCTTTTGGGAGTTTCGTCCTGATATATTCTAACAGCTTTGGATTCTTTTCAATTATTTCATTAGCAATGCTATATTGTTCTATTTCTGTTTCATCAACAACTGCATCCATAACTTGAATAAAGGTTGGCACGCCACCACATAATGCCAAATCAACGATAGGCACACCGCTTGGAATCGGCATTCCGCCATCTCCTATCATGAAAACATCCATATGTCCTAGCGCCGCAATATATCCAGCTAACTGCCCGTTAATAATTCCGCCCTTTTTCATACTATTTTCTCCTACTTGTTTTCATTTCGTGCTTGTAGCGCTATTTTGGCCTGTAGATTTCTCTGGAATTGGTCTACAATTACTGCCGCTATTACCACGATACCTTTAATCAATTTCTGCCAGAACTCAGATACACCACACATCGTCATACCATCGTTGATAACACCGATGATAAAAGCACCGATGATTGTTCCGCCAATAGTTCCAACTCCACCTGACATAGATGTTCCACCTAATACCGCCGCTGAAATTGCGTTCATCTCCCATCCTTCCCCTGTTGCTGGATGCGCTGCTACTAGTTGTGCCGCAGCAATCATCCCTACAATCGCTGAACAAAATCCTGAAAACATATATACCAGCGTAGTATTCTTTTCTACTTTGATCCCCGATAATTTGGCCGCTTTAGCATTACCACCTATCGCCAAAATATGCCAACCAAACGGTGTGAATTTCAATAGACATGCTGCCACTACTGCAATAATAACTAAGATAATAACACCTGCTGGAATTCCTGCAACACTTCTTCCCAAATAGTTAAAGCCTGTATTTCCAAGCGCTTCTTTTCCGACAATGTTAGAAAAGGTCGCACCGTTAGAACGAAGATTGGCTAGCCCTCTAGCAATATTCATAGTTCCTAAGGTTGTGATAAATGGTGCGACATTAAACTTAGTGATAACTATACCATTTAACATTCCTATCAAAACACCTACTGCTGCAGAAATAATAATAATCCAAATCACATTAAAATAAAGAGTCACACCAAATACTTTTAGCACTAGACCTTCGTTAATCAGTCCACCTGCTATCATTCCCGCCAAACCAGCTACTGCCCCAACAGACAAGTCGATTCCACCTGTTATGATAACATAAGTCATACCAATACCCATGATTCCATAAAGGGCCACGTGCTTAGCTATAGTAAGTCCTGTATTCACCGCCAAAAAGTTCGGTGATGCAACTCCGAAAAATGCTACCAGTAATGCCAAAATCAATAATGTCCGCCCTTTTAGTAGCGTCAACATCCAATTATTGTTTTTCATTTTAATTCTCCTCCTCTGTCATATTAGTTCCGTGACCTTTATAAGAAGATAAAACTAATTGATCTTCTGTAATTTCACCATGAACAAATTCTCCAGTCTTGCGACCGTTTGATAATACGATTACGCGATCTGCTATTGATACTATTTCTTTAAGTTCAGAGGACACAACTAAGATTGATACTCCTCTTTCTGCATATTGGTTGATAATATCAAACACTTCTGTTTTAGCCCCAATATCGATACCACGACTTGGTTCATCCAGTAACAAAATGTTCGGGTCAGTCAAAATTCCTTTTCCGATAACTACCTTTTGTTGATTCCCTCCTGACAGAGAAAGAATTGGTAGGTCTTTATCAGCCACCTTAATCATAATATCTTTGATTTGCTTACTAATCTGGGCATTTTCTTCTTTTTTATTAATGATTCCGAGTTTAGTGTAATCATCTAAACTGGAAAGTGAAATATTCTTTCCAATACTAAGTGTCTGTACTAATCCCTCTGCTTGGCGGTCTTCTGGCACCATTGCAAAGCCGTTATCAATCTGCCCGCGCAAATTAGTCACTTTAAGCAATTTTCCTTCTTTATATATCTCTCCTGTATGCTCTGGGCGAAGACCCATGATACATTCAAAAACTTCGGTTCTACCTGCACCCATCAAACCATAGATGCCTAATATTTCACCACGNTTCAACTCGAANTCCAAATGCTCTAGCAAATATCCGCCACCACTTTTCGGTAGACACAAATCCTTAACCTCTAGCACTGTTTCTTGTTTTGCCCAATCTACTTCACGCGTCTTTTTAGGATACGATTTCCCCTCGCCAACCATTTGTTGAACAATCCATGGAACATCAATATCGGACACTTCTGCTCCAGCAACATACTTTCCATCTCTAAGAATAGTAACGTTGTCTCCTATTCTCATGATTTCCTCAAGCCTATGCGAAATGTAAACTATCGCAATCCCTGCCTCGGTGAATTCTCTCATTAGCTTAAACAATACTTCAACTTCCTGCTCGCTAAGTGATGAGGTTGGTTCATCCATAATCAAAATTTTCAAATCATCCTGCAAGAACTCGCGCGCAATTTCTATCATCTGTTGTTGACCAACACGCAAGTCTCCTACCAATGTATTCGGATTCATGACATGCTCTAATTTCTCAAGCACACGCTTAGTTGCTTTAACGTGCTCGCCGTTATCTAACAACATTTTTCCTCTTGTTTGCTCTCTCCCCATAAATATATTTTGATATATATTCAAGTTAGGAAATAGACTCAATTCTTGATGAATAATCCCTATTCCACGCTCTCTGGCATCGTTCGTATTCTTAAAAACGACTTCCTCATCTCCCATGTAAATCTTACCTGAAGACGGCTGCTCAATCCCTGCTATAAGCTTCATAAGAGTAGATTTTCCTGCTCCGTTTTCGCCTATTAAGACATTGACTTTCCCTTTCATTACTTCATAAGAGACATCGTCTAGCGCTTTCGTTCCGGGATAGATTTTATTCATATGTTCTGCTCGTAATACAACATTACTATCCATATTTTCTATCCCTTTCTATTTTTCGTTAAGTTCTACTGGCGTAATCAACACCGTGTTATTATCGCTAACTGTGAAACAGCCTACAAAATCCACTTCGCTACCTTGCATCGCTCCTGCCTTTTCTGGATTTATAACACTTTCCAAGATGATGGCATTGATGCTTTGACTTACCGCCGCATATTCCTGCTGGTTGGTGTAGTCACCAAATTTAATAAATGACAATGAGTCTCGCACGGAAGAACCCTTAACAACTGTTCCCACTTGAACTTTGACTTCTTCTGCCCCATCGTAGTTATCTAACTTAATAGTCATCGTTCCTGCTTTACTCTCCGTATCCACAGCTTCTATCTTGCCACTGCCTTTAACGACATAGCTAAGTTCTCCACTATCTCCCATTGAATATTTTCCATATTTATCTGCCAATGATTTTAAATCGCCATTAGCTTCCATTAGAAATTCTCCTAAATCTACTGCCTTTTCGTTCAGTTCAGGAAGTGCCTCTGTTTCCCAGAATTCTGCCACATTATCACCAGCATTAAATTCTGTTTCGCCTGTGATTGCACCTTCCTCGCCTATTTTTACTACTTTTACACATCCACTCAACATCGTAACTGCTAATGTACAGACTAACAACATTGAAATTATTTTCTTTTTCATACTAATCTCCTTGCTTGCTGATATTTACTTTACCTATTTTATCCATATCAAGATTTTAAATTGTGGGGAACGGTACTTTACCNTCCCCCACTGCCTGCTACTATTCTGCTAAATCAAATGCAGATAATTTGTCAGCATTGTCTTTTGTTATTGCTACACAGTCAACTAATTGTTTTTCTTCTAAACCAGTTGTACCATTTTTCAAATAATCATCAGCTTGTCTTACCGCCATACGAGCGATTTCAGCTGCTTGTTGCAGAGCTGTTCCTGTTGCTTTGCCAGCGATAATTAAATCTCTTGCATCATCAGAACCATCTACACCGATTACAGGGATTCCTGCAAGTCCAGCATCTTCAAGTGCTGCTACAGCGCCACATAACATTGTGTCGTTACCGCAGATTACACCATCGATTTCTGGATTAGATTGAAGGATTGTTCCCATTTTTTGATATGCTTCTGTTTGATCCCAGTTTGCTGATTGTTGTGCAACCATTTCAAAGTCTGGATATTGATCAATTACTTCATGGAAAGCTGCTGAACGAACGCCTGCGTTTGTATCAGATTCTTTACCTAGCAATTCAACATATTTACCGCCTTCGCCCATTGCTTCAACCCAGCTTTCCGCAACTGCTTTAGCACCTTGGTAGTTGTTTGCTACGATTTGAGAAATAGCAATACCTTCTTCGTTGATTTCACGGTCGATAAGGAATGTTGGAATTCCTGCGTCGCGTGCTGCTTTAACTGCTTCGATTGTTGCGTCTGCACCAGCATTGTCGCAAATGATTGCTGCCGCTTTGTCAGCGATTGCTGCTTCAAATTGTTCCATTTGAAGAGTTGCATCATCATCATGAGACATTACTTTAGTTTGGTAACCAAGTTCTTTTGCTGTTTCTTCAGCTACGTCTGCTTCAGTCTTAAAGAACACGTTTGAGTGTGATGGAGTAATGATATAGATAATATCAGAACCTCCACCTGGCAATGCTGCACTTTCCTCTGCTACTGGTTCTTCCGCTACTTCCTCTGCAGGTGCTGCTTCCTCTTCAGCTGCTGGTTCTGCCGCTTCTTCAGGTGCACTTTCCTCTTTTGCTGGCTCATCTTTAGCTGGTTCTTGCTTGCTTCCACAACCAGTCGCCATAGTAACTACCATCGCCGTGCAAAGAATTAAACTTAAAATCTTTTTCTTCATACTTCTTTCCTCCTTTGGATATTAATAGGTATATAGATAACAAGAATACACTTGTTGATCTCTTGGTTATTTATGCAATACTGATTGTATTGCTTTCTTCCAGCCACTGTATTTTTTTTCCACAGTGTCCTTTTTCATCTTGGGGCGAAATTCTTTTCTTTTAATATTTTCATGAATATTGTGCTGCCATACACCAGTTGCCATACCNGCCGCATAAGCCGCGCCGATTCCCGACAGCTCCTCAGCATTTGGTATTTTGATAATGACATCNGCCATATCGCTTTGAAATTGCATCAAATATTCATCTCTAGTCGGACCACCATCAACCCTAAGTTCGCTTACCTTAACTTTTGAATCTTCACTCATCGATTTGATAATGTCGGTTATCTGATAAGCAATGCACTCTTCGGCCGCTCTAACTATCTCTGCCTTGCCCGTTGTTCTTGTCATTCCGACAATCGATGCTCTTGCATTGCTATCCCAATATGGTGCTCCTAGCCCTGAAAATGCTGGAATCAGATAAAGGCTGTCATCTTGAATTGCGGATTTCGCCAGTGCTTCTACTTCTTTCGGCGAATCTATTAATTGCAAATCATCTTTAAGCCACGTAATCACCGCACCCGTATAATTCAAGTTTCCTTCTAATACATAATTGACTTTGCCATTCATCCCCCACGCTAGTGAAGTCACTACGCCGTGGCTACTTAAAATAGGAGTTTCACCAATATTCATCATTATCGACGAACCAGTCCCATACGTCGCTTTAATCATTCCTACTTCTAAACATCCCTGTCCAAACAACGCCCCGTGAGAATCCCCCAACACGCTATGGATAGGAACTTTGTTAGGCAAAAAACCTTCCAAATCAGTTTCACCAAAGTTCGCATTGGAATCACAAACCTCTGCCAGATTGCTGGCATCTATTCCAAACATTTCACATATTCGGCTATCCCATTGCAAATCAAAAATATTAAATAATTGCGTTCTTGAAGCGTTAGAATAATCCGTTTTATAACTTAGTCCTTTAGTCAACTTATATACTAACCACGAATCTATTGTTCCATGGCATATCTGCCCAGTCCTTGACTTTTCTTTTGCTTCTTCACTATTTTCCAAAATCCAAGCAATTTTGGCCGCTGGAAAATACGGTGATGCTGGCATACCTGTTTTCTCTTTTACGTATCTTGCGTCTTCATCGCTAAGTGCTTCTGCTATTTTGGCAGCTCTTGCGCATTGCCAAACTATCGCTTCACCAAACGGCTTGCCCGTTTCCTTATCCCACGCAACTGACGTTTCTCTTTGATTACTAATTCCCAAAGCCCTAATTGCTTCTTTTGAAATATTCGCCGTTTCTATCACTTTTATGATTACTTCAATAGTGTTTTGATAGATTTCCACTGGATTATGTGACACCCAACCTTTATCATTGACGATTTGTTCGTGTCTTTTATCCACTCTTTTTATTAAATTACCTTGGTCATCAAACAGTAACGCCTTGGTTCCTTGCGTACTTTGATCGACACTAATGATATAACTTTTCATCTATACTAACTCCATCACACGCTTCGCTATTCCGCTTGCATCCATTTTGTAATATTCAAAGACTTCTTTAGACGTTCCTGTAATCACTGGCTCATCGGGCAGTGCTACATTCACCACCTTCTTAGGATTGTTCTCACCAATTACTTGGCTAACCATTGAACCTAGCCCACCAAATGGTGAATGTTCCTCTATTGTCATGACTGCTTTTACATCTTTACTAACTTCCAAAATAGCCTTTGTATCAAGAGGTTTCACACAATACATATCAAGTACTGCCACCGAAATCCCTTTTTCACTTAACATCTTAGCCGCCTCTACGGATGGCTTAACCATCTCACCACAAGCGATAATGGCTATATCCTCGCCCTCACAAACTAAAGTCGCCTTGTCCATTTTGAAAGGACAATTATATTCTTCATAAATATCTTCTACGGGATTACGTCCCACACGAATATATGCTGGCTTTTCGTCCTTTAACAAATGTTTAATTAGCTCGGCCGTTTGGAAACGGTCACTTGGTAGGTATACTCGCATATTCGGAATCGCTGACATCGCTGCGATATCCTGCGCTGAATGATGACTCATCCCTAATGCTCCATAACTAATACCCCCACTAATCCCAAGCAACTTAACATTTGTATTTGAATACGCTACATCAACTTTACATTGTTCATAACTTCTAGTTGATAGGAAACATGCTGGCGAAACAGCAAAAGGTTTCTTGCCACATTTTGCTAGTCCTGCCGCAACACTCACTAGATTTTGCTCTGCAATACCCATCTCTACAAATTGTTCCGCAAAATTATCTGCAAATGCTGTCAAAGAAGCCGAACCTCTCGAATCACTGCATAATACTGTAATCTCTTTATCATCCTTCGCTTCTGCCATGAGAACGTCACATATAGCCTGACGATTTGGTATCTTATTCATCCTAAAATGCCTCCTTTCTCATGTCGAAATCTTGCATTATCTGCTCTAATTCTTCTGGGGTTGGCACTTTGTGATGCCAATTCGCCTTACCTTCCATCACTTTTGAGCCTTTGCCCTTGATGGTGTTGGCAATCAGTATCGTTGGCTTGCCTTTGACTGTCTTAGCTTCATTAAAAGCAGCATTTAATTGATCAATATCATTGCCATCAGCCACATCAATCACATGCCAACCAAAGCTTTTAAAACGTTCATGCAAATCATCATGTCCCATAACGTCTTCGGTATTTCCCGAAATTTGCAAATGATTTCTATCTACCACTGCACATAGGTTATCAAGTTTATAATGGCTTGCCGCCATTGCTCCTTCCCATACAGAGCCTTCAGCCAACTCACCATCACCCATCACCGTATAGACGCGAAATGATTGATTATTCATCTTGCCCGCTAATGCCATCCCTACACATACTGGAAGACCATGACCTAACGAACCAGAATTCATCTCGATTCCTGGCAACTTATTGTTTGGATGACCAATGTATCGTGAGCCGAATTTACTAAACTGTTCAGTCACTTCAGCAATATCAAAGAATCCTTTGGCTGCTAAAACTGCATAATAGCTTTCCACCGAATGTCCCTTGCTCATCACGAATTTATCGCGGTTGGGATCATCTTGGTTCTCTGGACTAATATTCATCTGTCCAAAATACAGTTCAACTAATATTTCCATAACACTCATGTCACCGCCAATGTGTCCGCCTTTTCCCGCAATAATCATGTTGACTGTATCTTTTCTCAAATCATATGCTAACTTTCTTAGTTCTCTCATCTCTCTCCTCTTAGATATGCTTTAACATCCTCTTCAATCGGGTCATACAAATCTGGCGTTACTCCGATATACTTACAAGCTTCATAAAGCACTGGAACAACATCTTTGTGGATTCCGACACAGTGATGAATGTATGGCCCTTCCACTATCTTCGCTTCTAATCGCTTTATATTATCTACTTCTACCCATAGATATGTCCCCATTCCTTTTGGTCCATCCACGCCTTTTGCATGTCCTAACAACATCGAATACTCGCCGTTATCGCCATCGAAGCGAACCAGTGAAACATCGCCGTGTTTAGCTTCTGCCGTAATACTCCCAGGATGTTCAAATGCTAATGGGTAAGTCAATTTTGCTTTTTCTTTGGCTACTGATATCGGCCATGGTCCACAGTGCTGTAGCAATTCGCCATTTTCAATATCTGGGTGTCTGATTGTCCAATCCGCAAAGAAACTTCTCGTTTCATCCATCCCTGCCGCTTCGACAAGTAGTGCTGTAATAGCTCCATGAATATCAGTTTCGCATACAACTGGAATACCTTCGTCATTTAACAATGCATTAGCCGCACATGGCATAATTCCTAGTTCACATTGCAGTTGATTCCAACATTGGATGCCGATTGCCTGGCAACCATATTTTGTTGCTAGGTTTTTCATTGCTACTTTAAGGGCCGCGACATTTTCAAGTTCTTCATCCTTGATGCATATCTCCATTTTGTCCTGGCAATATTTCACGACTTCGGCAACTTGAGTTTTCTCCTCCTTAACCTGTCGAACTTCATCAGTTAATTCAGGCATTGGAATCGGTGATAACTGAATATTGAATCGCTCTAGTAATTCACCTTCATTGCACATCGTAGTCCAAAAATCAAAAGGACGAGTCGATATCTGTAAGATTCTCATATTGTTAAATGTCTTAACTACATTGCAAACCGCTAAGAAGTCTCTTATCCCTTCAGCAAATACAGGATCGTTTAGACGACAATTTGTCAAGTATGTAAATGGAATTTTGAATCTCCTAAGCACTTTGCCCGTTGCGAAAAGTCCACATTGCGTATCTCTTAATCTAACGCCATCTTCCTCTGGGCGTTCATCAAGTGGACCCCATAACAACACTGGCACTCCTAACTCTTTTGCCAATCGTGCACATTCATACTCCGTACCAAAATTACAGTGCGGCAAAAAAAGTCCATCTATCTTTTCTTTTTTGAATTTTTCGGCTATTTTCAGCATATCTTCGTCATTGTACAGTAGGCCTTCTTCATTGATATCTGTTATATCAACAAAATCAATGCCTAATTCCTCCAAACGTTCTGCCGTCAATTTGCGATATTTGACAGCATCCGGAGCACTAAAAATACTTCTTCTCGTTGGCGCGTAGCCTAGTTTGATTTTTTTCATATTTTTGCCTTTCATAATTTCTATCCGTTTTCTTTTTTCTTAGTTTAAGTATATATGAAACATATAAATTTTCAATAAAAACGTTTATACAAATGTCCTTTTTATTTAATATCGCATAATGATATGCCAGTTTTTTAGTTATTTTGTATATATTTGACACTTTTTTCATGCTTTCCANGTANCCTAGACATTTTTNCATATAAACATTTATATAAATGTTTACGTAAATGTTTTTTGCTACTTTTTTGCCCATTGAAAACCGNATTTTTTCTTTACTAAAAGCATTATAAGCACACAAAAAGAGCGTAGCATTTTGCCACGCCCTTGCTTCNTTTGTCTATTTTATTTCTCTTACGCTCTCCCGNTCTACAAACTCGGCGCAAATTTCNAGTTTCAATGTNCTACGCATTGGTTTTTTAATTATCTCATCTATCCTTCTCACTGCGGTAATTCCCATCTCTTGCTTNGAAACTCTTATCGTCGAAAGTCGTGGCGTCGTTATTTCACAAAACGGCAAATCATCAAATCCAATAATTGAAATGTCTTCTGGTATTCTATACCCAAACTCTTGTAGCGCTTTCATCGCTCCCAAAGCAATAATATCGTTTTCAGCAAAAAACGCCGTCGGCAGTTCTGGTTTGCCTTGTAATATTTTCTTCATGTCCTCATAAGCACCTTCCATCGTAGTGTCTAAGGTAAATACATATTTTCCTTCAACATCCATGCCGTGCTTATTGACCGCTCGCGCATATCCTATCGCCCTTGAGCGAAATGCCCTAATCCTAAAATCTCCTCGTAGATATCCAATTTTTTTATGTCCTTTATCAATCAAGTATTCCGTTGCCATCTTAGCTGAGTCTTCGTTNTTAATCAGCACGCAATCAAAATTCATATTAGGGTCATAACAATCAAAAATCAACAATGGGCTTTTGGTTTTGCGATACATATCNAGGTCATTTTCCATCAATTCAGTTCCTAGGAAAATAATCCCCGAAGTGGTGTCGTTAATCAACCATCGNACCTGTTCTTCATAATCTTCATCTCTTAGGTCAAGATTACTTATCGACATCTCGTATCCTAGTCGCTTGCACTCGTTCTCTACGCCATCAATCAACAATGAGAAAAACGGCGTATCATCTATGATTTTGCCATTTCTTTTATATACCACGAAGCGAATTTTGGTGATTCGATGCTCCGATATGTAGCCCATTTCTTTTGCGACCTTTAATATTTCTGCCGCTGTTTGGCTGTTGACTCCTCGCTTGTTATTCAACGCATTAGATATTGTCGCTGGCGAAAATCCCGTGACTTCGCTTATCTTTTTGATACTTACCTTTGCCGCCATAATCCGCCCCCTCTTCGCATATCCCAGTATGCTCCTAAGCATTTCAAAGGGATTAACCTTCGCCTTATGATAACATCATTTAATTTTTATGACAAGAATAGTCTCCCTAGATATTCAAAAATAATGGCTAGACCCCTTTAGAAGTCTAGCCACCGTTTCTTAGATTTTAAACTTATCTCTCTTTTGGTAATGCGTATGTAATAGTTCGTGCGACAAGTGTCCTCCTGGTTTTCCTAAGAAATCCTTATACAATTTCTGCACTTGTTCATTTTCATGAGATTTGCGGATAGGCATAATCACATCTTCGCTATACAACGCTTCTGCTCGTTTTTGTTTCCAGCTTTCCTCTGTCATACTGTTGCGGATGTCCACATCGATAATCGGTTGTCCTCCACCATTGATACATCCACCAGGGCAACCCATGATTTCAATAAAGTGATATGGTGATACGCCATTACGGATATCCTCTAGTAGTGGTTTGGCAATAGCCATACTATGTGCCACAGCCAGCTTAACTTCCAAATCGTTAATCTTAACTGTTGCCTCTTTTAGACCTTCCACACCTCTTACCGCTTTAAGTTCTATATTTTCTAGTTCTTCGCCCGCCAACACTTTGTAGACGGTACGTACTGCTGCTTCCATTACCCCGCCTGTAACACCTAGAATAACGGCTGCACCACTGTATTCACCAAGCATATCTTGGTCATACTCTTCATCTGGCAAGCTTACGAAATCAATGCCGTACATCTTAACTAAAGTGCCCAATTCACGAGTAGTAAGAACCGCGTCAACATCTCTGATGCCATCTTTATTTTGCATCTCTGGACGGTCTTTTTCTGCCTTTTTAGCTAAACATGGCATAATCGAAACCATGTATATGTCTTTTGGATCTATTCCTTTTGCTTTCGCATAATAAGACTTAACTATCGCGCCCATCATCATATGTGGTGATTTGCAAGAAGATATATGATCTAAAATATCTGGGTACTCAAATTCAGCATAACGAATCCAACCTGGTGAGCAAGATGTAATCATCGGTAAAGCTCCATTATTTTGGACGCGATCGATGAGTTCTCCACCTTCTTCCATAATGGTTACATCAGAACCAAAATTTGTATCATATACTCTATCAAAACCTATACGATGTAATGCTGCCACCATTTTCCCTGTTACTCTTGTTCCGATTGGCATCCCGAATTCTTCACCAAGAGCCGCTCTTACTGCCGGTGCCGTTTGTACAACGACATGCTTGGTTGGATCATTTAAGGCCTCAACTACTTGATGGATTTCCTCTTTTTCTGACAATGCTCCTACTGGACAGACATTTACACATTGTCCACATTCCATACAGTTTACATCATCAAAGCTCTTATCAAATACAGGACCTACCTTAGTGTTGAATCCTCGTTCCATAACTCCAAGAATTCCCAAGCCTTGTTCCTTTTTACATGTCACAACACATCTGCCACAAAGTACACATTTTGAAGTATCGCGAACGATTCCTTCCGCCACAGTGTCAAATGTTCTCGCTGTCATTTCGCCCTTGTATTGATCTTCTCTGATTCCCAAAGTTTCTGTCAAGTTTTGCAACTCACAATTTTGGTTACGAATACATGACAAGCAGTCTTTGGAATGGTTAGATAAAATCAATTCCACTGTGTTCTTGCGTGCTTCTAGCGCACGTTTTGAATGCGTGAATACTTCCATTCCTTCAGCAACTGGATAGTTACAAGCAGCACCTAACGCTCTTGCACCTTTAATCTCTACCGAACAGACTCTACATGCACCTGTTTCAGTAACATCTTTAAGGTAGCACAAAGTTGGAATATGAACACCTATCTTTTGAGCCGCTTGTAAAATTGTTGAATTCTCTTCCACCTCTACTGGAATATTATTAATTTTTAATGTAATCATATGCTCTCCTAACCTCTCTGTATCGCGTTTGGACGACAACTTGAAATACATGCGCCACACTTGATACATTTCTCCGTATCGATTTCATATACTGTTTTGCCTACTTCGCCACTAATTGCATCAACCGGACAACTCTTAGCACACAGGCTACATTTCTTACATTTTTCTTCTATAATGCTATAAGTCAACAACTCCTTACAGACTGCAGCTGGACAGCGTTTATCTTCAACATGTGCCAAGTATTCGTCTTTGAATAGACGCATCGTCGATAGTATTGGATTTGGTGCTGTTTGCCCTAGCCCACATAAAGCAGTGTCTTTAAGTGTCTTTGATAATTGCTCCATTTGCTCTAAAGTTTCATGAGTTCCTCTACCTTCACAGATATCAGTCAACAATTCAAGCAATCTCTTTGTTCCCACGCGACATGGTGTACATTTTCCACAAGACTCATCTACGATAAAGTCCATATAGAATCGCGCCACGTCTACCATACAGTTATCTTCGTCTAAAACAATCATACCGCCTGAGCCCATCATCGAACCAAGCGCAATTAGATTATCAAAGTCAATCGGCTCATCCAAATGTTCTTCTGTCAGACAACCACCTGATGGTCCACCAGTTTGAACAGCTTTGAATTTCTTGCCATTTGGACATCCGCCACCAATCTCAAATATTACTTCTCTAAGCGTCGTTCCCATTGGAATCTCAACCAAACCTGTGTTGACTATCTTTCCACCTAATGCAAAAACTTTCGTTCCGCTAGATTTTTCTGTACCAATAGCCTTAAACCACGCTGCTCCTTGCAGAATGATTTGTGGAATGTTTGCCAATGTCTCAACGTTATTGATAATCGTTGGTTTGCCCCATACTCCTTTGATTGCAGGGAATGGAGGTTTCGTAAGTGCTACCCCTCTTTTTCCTTCAATAGATTGAATCAAGGCCGTTTCCTCGCCACAGACAAATGCTCCTGCTCCCAAACGGATTTGAATATCAAAAGAAAAATCAGAACCTAAAATGTTTTCACCAAGTAATCCCTGTTCTTTGGCTTGCTCAATAGCAATTTTCAATCGCTCAACCGCAATCGGGTATTCCGCACGAATATAAACATATCCTAGCTGTGCCCCTATTGCATATCCCGCAATCGCCATCGCTTCTAAAACCGCATGAGCATCTCCTTCTAGAATCGAACGATCCATAAATGCTCCTGGGTCTCCCTCATCGGCGTTACAAATTATATATTTTTCATCTGCATCTTGATTAGCAGCAAACTGCCACTTCACTCCTGATAAGAAGCCACCGCCTCCTCGTCCGCGTAATCCCGATGCCACTATCTCATCTATTACTTCCTGTGATTTCATCTCGGTGAGTACTTTTCCTAGACCGAGGTACCCGTTTCTCGCAATATATTCCACGATATCTTCAGGGTTAATCACTCCACAATTCCTTAGTGCGATTCGCTTTTGCTTTGCATAAAAACGTATTTGGTCGATGTCAAATATCTTTTCCTTTGTATCCTCATCAATATCATGCAACAACAAGCGATCTACTACATTACCTTTTTGAATGTGTTCACTTATAATTTCATCCACATCGTCTATCTTCACACTACAATAGAAAACTTTGTCTGGATGAATCGCGATAATAGGACCTTTTTGACACAAGCCAAAACATCCTGTCTTGATTACTTTAATTTCACTTTCAATTCCTAATTTGTCTATTTCCTCTATTAACTTTTCATAAATATGAGTCGATTCAGAAGAAACACATCCCGTCCCAGCACAAACTAAGATATGTAGTCGTTGCATACCTTCGCCATCTGCTTTGCCTGCACCTTCACGTATTGCAATCTTCTTTTTCGCCTCGTCTCTAAGCTTTTTCAATTCCGCTATTGATTTCATACAGTATCCTCTCTGCGGGGAAATCCCCTCATTAATATAATCTTAATTTCAAGTGTTCGTTCTTGTTGCATCTTTAGATGCCGTTCATCCCTTATGCCAAAGGAGATGCTACCCTCTCTTTCTTAATTATATCAACTATAAATTTCTCTACATCTTTTGTCGCATGGGCATTGCCATACACTTTGCCGTCAATAGTTACCACTGGTGCCAGACCACATGCTCCGATACACCTAGTCGCATCTACGGAAAATAAGCCGTCTTCGCTCGTTCCATTCACTGGCGCTTCAGTTAATGCTACGACATTGTCTAAGATGTCTTGTGCACCAATTACATAACACGCCGTTCCCATACAGACACTAACAATGTGCTTCCCTTTGGGTTCTGTTGTAAACTGTGTATAGAAAGTGACCACTCCGTATACTTCTGAAGCTGATGTTCCTGTAGCTTGGGCAATCTCTTGGATTGCTTCAAACGGAACATACCCTAATTCCTCTTGCACATCGTGCAACATTAATTTGACTGGGCCCCTTTCTTCGCGATAACAATTTACAATTTCGCTGATTTTCTGAATTGACTTTTTGTTAAGTTTTTCCATTTTTCCACCTTCGTTTCTTAACTTTTTTAGTGTTCGCTGTTATGGTAGATTCTTACCATAATACTCTGTTTTGTATTATAACATTCTCACTAAAAAAAGACATCTATGAATTGTTCTTTTGTAACATTTCCCTAACTTCTTTATAATTCTCATATTATTTTACTATTTTTTAGCCGTAAATTTAACCAACAGACGCCCATGTTCTTAGCACGTTTTTGCTCATAACAATTTTATGCTATAAACATTCTCTTTTTTCGGAAAAATAAACAAGAAAAAAGCTCAACCCATGAAGGTAGAGCCTCCTAGTATTAATTGCTACATTTTAACTATTTTTGTCTTTTTCCCAAAGTAATATTCTCACTTTTGTTTTGCAACTGAAAGCGAAAATAATGTCCCAAAAACCCTTTCTACTATCTTAGACGAAAGAATAAAAACAATTACGAATGATATTGCCGCAGCTAAAGTAATCAGCACCCCACTCTTTAGATTTTCGACGTTAGGCACTTTATATTTCACCATTAGCTTTATAATAAATCCATGTAACAGATATATCTGAATACACCTTTGTCCGACATAAGAAATCGCCGTTTCCTTTCTAGGCATTATTGAAATTGCAAATATAGAAATCACAAATGTACAAAGATAAATCAATACCCTTGTCGTAAAATGATATCCACCCTCTGCGTAAGAATAAGAGCCATACAACCAATACACCGCCACCTTATCGTGCAAGAAATAAAACCAAACTAAAATTGCCGTTGTTAGTACTCCACTTGAACATTTCACGTACCACTTTGACATGGCATTCAAAAACACCTCTGGCTTTAATGCTTTTTTTATGCAAAATCCAACCACAAAAAATGGTAAGAAATAAAAAATTCTAGACGTACTTAAAAAGTAGCCCACCTTCTCATCAAATCCTACCACTATTCCCAAAGCTATTGAAATGCCAACAGTAATTATCATCCCTTTTTTACTTGTCATTCCCACTTCAATTAGTGGTAGCAATAATGACCACGCAATTATCGCTAGCATATACCACATAATCCAATTTGGTCTAGAAAAGCTGATTGCCGTCTCTTCTCCTAATACCCATTTATCAAAAGCATAGTACAATATCTGAAATGTGACATACGGATAGACCATATCTGTCAGAACTTTCTTAGGATTATTCTTCGCCAGATAACCTGAACAAAAAGCAAATAATGGCATGTGGAACAAGTAGATAAACTTATATAAAAACGCTATGTTTCCCCACCGCTCAATGACGTGCCCAAATACCACAAAAAACATCAAAATTGCCTTCATGTTGTCGTAAAACCAAATTCTTGTTGTGCCCTTTTGCATTTTTCATCTCCTCACATTACTAAACTCCAAATATCTCTCCCGCTTTTGCCATATTCTCCATAATTGATACCGAGAAAGGACATTTTGTTTCACAGCTTCCACATTGGATACAGTCCGAACCGTGTGCCGCCAATTCACGATAATGTTGCCCTATACCCTTACTTACATTACTGGCATCCACGGTTGCAATATCGAGATATTTCGTTACTGCCGCAACATCGATATTAGCTGGACATGGCAAGCAATGATTGCAATAAACACAACTACCCGTAAAATCTCTATTCATACTACTAATCGCCTCAGTATAATCAAGCTCATCTGGGTTGGCTTCCAAATACGAAATAGCCCCTTCTATTTGGCTTCGACTTTGGCACCCAATTAGCGTGCTTGCCACAGCTGGCCTTGTCAACGCATAATGAATACATTGATTAACCGTTAATGCTTTAGAAAACGGTGTTTGTTTTGGCGAAAGCAATTTGCCTCCTCCTAGCGTTTTCATTGTCGTAATCGGAATATCCAGTTTGTCACAGGTACGATATAAGTCTAGACGGTTTTTGTCAATTTCTAACATCATCTCTTTATCAAAATCATTGTCTAGGTAATTCAACACATCTATTTCTCCTGGTATCATATCAAATGCCTGGATTAACACTAAACATCAACAATTCAANAATTCCTGTTTCTACCACTTTCTTAGCCGTCACAGGGTTGTGTGAACTAGCACCAATCGCTCTAATCACGCCTTTTTGTTTTAACTCTTCCGCATACTTTACTATATCTGAATTGAACACTTCATCAAAATGTTGTTCACTGTCGATAAAAAACAACATTCCAAAATCAATATAATCGGTTCCAAGGTCTTTAAGCAAACCTTCAAAATAATTTTTATTTGTCGATAAATCTCTCGAAATATCGTATTGCTGGTTGATGTCTGTCGAGCCGATATGCCCCTGTAAGATAAACTTATCACGGTCATTCCCCAGCGCTTTACCTATTTTCTGGCGAATATCACTCCCCGGCATAAAGACATCCATCATATTCATACCATACTCTTTGGCAGCATCAATAGTCTCTTTAACCACCTCATATTCCTTGCCATCAAGGTGTTCTGCACCAAGACCAATTATCCCAGCTTCCATCCCTGTTTTACCTAGCTTTCTATACTTCATACCCGCCTCCCTAATCTACTATTATCGCTAACTTCGTTACCGTTCTTTCACATTTGCTCCCAAATTTAAAAGTAATATTATTCTAATTATACCATGAATACAACTCTTTGTGATATAATAGAACTCGTAAAATGCAAATAACGTCTTTCTGTTTCGGAGGAATAGACTCAATGAAAAGATTTCCAAAAAAATATATTATCATGCTTTGCTTTGATCTTATAATATTGACATTAGTTTTAGTTGCGCTTGGCTTTCAACACCCTGATCAAAAAAAGGCAGAAGAATTGAAAATTGAAGAAACCCGCATCGCCAAAGAACAACAACTAGAAGATGCTCGTGTAAAAAAACTTATAGATTCTGAAACTGCGGCTCTTGAAGCTTCCAAAACGTCCTTCAAAAACGACAATCGCAACACTAGACTATCAGTTCTCAAATCGCTTTTGACTAAATATGAAGAATATAAAAATGGTGATGAAGTGCTAGAAGAAATAACAACATTATATGAAAAAGAAATCGGTGACATGCGTGCTTCTTTTATCGTCGAATATGATAATACCGTTAAAACAAACACATTAGATGACATTGAAAACATTAAAGAATCTGAGCTGCTATCATCTGCAAAAGCGCTGTTAGAGACTCAGCTAAAACAAATACAAGATGAAAAAGGTGTCGTATGCACCGACAAAGAAGTTTCCGAATACGAAGAATCCGTAGGCACATTAGTCACTTCATATAATGCTAGGATTGTAGCTATCGAAAAAGAAGACGCCGAATTACAGGCTGAAGCTGCAAGAATTCAAGAACAAGAGGAAGCCGAACAACAAGCTGAGGCTGCAAGAATTCAAGAACAAGAGGAAGCTGAGCGTCAGGCTGAGGCTGCAAGAATTAAGGCACAAGAAGAAGCCGAACGACAAGCTGAGGCTGCGAGAATTAACGCAGCGAATAGGTCAGCGCAAGAACAGTCAGACACTTGGGTAGAAGATACTCAGACTTGGCAAGATGATACTCAGACCTGGCAAGAGGACACTCAGTCTTGGCAAGAAAATACTCAGTCTTGGCAAGAAAGCCAATCATCTGAATATACTAGATAGAATACTTATAGATAGCAGACAACACAGACACAAAGAATTACAGGCCATCTAATGTTAGGTGGTCTTATTGTGGCTAAAATTAGCTTGTTACAACAAAAAATCAGAAAGCTCTACGCTCTCTGATTTTTTAATTACACCACTACAACTCCATTGTCACGGCAAATCCACCGTTAAAACAAAAAAGTTTGTTTAAGCATGGCGAACTGGACCTGGCGGGAATTGAACCCGCGTCCGAAAGCCCATCCATCTAGGCATCTCCCATTACAGTCATTATACTGACATTCCCTCCGCCATTCGCCTAATGACAGGCTAATGGTTTTAGTAGCTTCATAAGTTCTTTTATCTTCTCAAAGCTTTGAAGACAAAGTGCCTCGCTAAATTTTATGCCGAACTCTAAGTTGCGAGAAACTTAAAACCCGACAGCTGCCACTAGGCAGCGTACGCTAAATTTTCGTCTGCGTTTAAATTTAATTTTCCAGGTTGGTGACGCAGTCCCAGAAACTGCGAATGGCTTCCCACACTTCAAAACCCCCGTCGAAACCAGTACAAGCCCTAATCACTCTTGAATGGTTTGCAGACATTTTTGTTTAACTCTAGAGCTTATGCTCTATCGTCAACACATCGAAAAAACAAATACTCACTTCGTTCGTGCTTGCTTTTCTTCCGATATATTAAATTATACCACTTTAGACGTAGTATTAATAGTGTCATCCTAAAGGTTTTTAATCTTAAAATCTCTTTGCGCTTCTCTTCGCTGGTCTTTCTTAGCGATATCTTGGCGTTTATCATATTGCTTCTTACCTTTGGCAAGACCAACAGCCACTTTCACTAAACTTCCTTTAAAATACACCTTCAATGGCACCAACGTAAAACCCTTTTCTGCTAACTTACCTTGGATTTTGTTAATCTCATATTTGTGAAGCAACAACTTTTTCACTCTTAGCGGGTCCTTGTTGAAGATATTTCCTTTTTCATAAGGACTGATGTGCATACCATAGACAAACACCTCGCCATTTTCTATCTTGACAAATGCTTCCTTGATGCTACACTTTCCCATTCGTAATGATTTAACCTCTGTTCCGTGAAGCGAAATCCCCGCCTCATATGAATCTTCGATAAAATAATCATGATATGCTTTTTTGTTATTTGCAATCAGGCGATTGCCATTTTCTTTAGCCATACTTTTATTCCTCTGCTAAAATAAAATCTACAGTTTTAGTTGTCATGTCGGATTCTTTCACTATAACGCGAACACTTTGTCCTAGCTTATAAGTCCTTTTATGTAATTCTCCGACTATTGCGTACTGCTCTTCATCAAAAGTGTAATAGTCGTCCGTTAGTGTACTAACATGAATTAACCCCTCTACGGTGTTCGGCAACTCAACATACATTCCCCAGGCTGTCACACCAGAGATAACTCCATCCATCTCTTCGCCTATGTGAGCCTGCATATACTCAGCCTTTTTGAGTTTGATAGTTTCTCGCTCGGCTTCTTCAGCTCTTCTTTCCATGGCACTTGATTTTTGCGCAACCTCCTCAAGAATCATCGCATAATGCTCTATCCTCTTTTGGTTCATGCGACCACGAATACTGTCTTTGATGATTCTATGTATCTGCAAGTCTGGATAACGACGGATTGGTGATGTGAAATGCGAATAATGTTTGGCCGCTAAACCAAAATGTCCACTACATCCTGTTGTATATCGCGCCTGCTTCATTGAACGAAGTAGCAATCTACTAATTAATGGTTCCTGCACCGTTCCTTCAATCGCCGTTAAGATTTTTTGAATTTCTTTTGGCGTAATTACCTGCTTCTCTTTTCTAACTGCCACACCATTGTTTCTGATAAATGAAAGCACACCTTCCATCTTCTCCATGTCTGGCTCTTCATGTGTTCGATACAAAAATGGTATATCGCGCGTGCAATATTCCTTGGCAACAGTTTCATTTGCCAAAAGCATAAAGTCCTCGATTATTTTCGTTGCTATATTATGTTCGTGCGCGAGAATCTCTGTTGGTTTCCCCATCGCATCAAGATGAATCTCGCTTTCAGGAAAATCAAAGTCAATCGAGCCACGTCGTTGCCTATTTTTCCGTAAAATGTCAGACAGCTCTTTCATTCTCTCAAATAGTTGACAAAACTCTTCATACTCTTCGATAAGCTTTTTATCTTCGTCCTCTAATATTTGCTTAACCGCTGTATATGTCATCCGCTTGTCCACATGAATAACGCTTTCAACGATACGATGTTCTATTGTATTGCCTTTTGCATCAAGACGCATAACGCAGCTCAATGCTAGCCTGTCTTCACCCGCATTCAAAGAACAAATTCCATTTGACAATTCTCTTGGTAACATCGGAATCACTCTATCTATTAGATATGCGCTCGTTCCTCGTTTTAACGCCTCATGGTCAAGGGCGCTATTTTCTTGAACATAATTGGCAACATCGGCAATATGAACTCCTAGTTCGTACTCTTTGCCATCTTTAGTCAGCGTAATTGCATCGTCCAAATCTTTGGCATCTTCCCCATCAATAGTGACGCATTGCCACTGCCTCATATCTTCTCGCCCCGCAAAATCGCCCTCTAGTACATGTTGTGATGCTCGCTTTGCCTGATTCACTACTTTCTCGGGGAATTCAACAGGTAGTCCATAACTTCTGGCTATTGACAGTATATCCACTCCTGCGTCATTGATATTTCCCAATACTTCTTTAATACGTCCTTCAGGGCTTTTGTTTCTGTTTCCATAGTTCATTATCGAAACTACTACTTTATCGCCCTCTTTAGCATTCATCCAATATTCTTTGGCAATGAAAATATCTTGCTCTATTTTTTGATTATCCGACACAACAAAACCATAGTTTTTTTGCTTCTCAAATGTACCAATCACTTCCACGATACCATGGCTAAGTACTTTTCTAATCACACCCTCTTGGCGCTTTCCTTCAGGTTTTTCTCCAAGTTCAACCTCTACTTGGTCCATGTGAAAAGCCCCTTTAGTGTTGTTCGCTGGGACAAAGATATCTTCTTCTCTATCTGCTATTTCAACAAAGCCAAATCCTTTAGGATGGCCTATGAAGGTTCCTACTAGGAATTTTTCCTTATTGATTCGCGTCCGCCGTGATACATTCTTCGCTTTGTGATACTTACCACGCTTTGTTATCGATATCTTACCCGATTCTACAAGATTCCCCAAGACCAACTCTAATTCTGCTCGCTTGCTTTTAGGAATTTGCAATAAAATCGCTATCTCCTTGATGCGCATCGGCATATAGTCCTTATTACTAATCAGGTCATATATCATTTTTTCTCTGTTTTTTAATACTTTTTTATTCAATACTTCTCCTATTTTTCCTATTTCAGAATAAACTAAACCCCTGCACACAAGATGCAAGGGTTATTGTTAAAACTAAAATTCCATATTTAACACGAGCGATAAAACGATGAACAAAGCGGCCATAATTCTTGTAGCCATAATCAATTTACCTTCCATCGAACGCCCTTTATTTTGTCCCCAGTACGTATCTGCCATTCCGGCAATGGTACCAAGCCCTTGTTGTTTTCCTTCTTGCAACAATACAATCGCTGCTAATCCTATACAGTTAATTACATATATAATTGTAAGTACTACTCTTAATGCGCTCACGTATTCCACCTCCTGTGACAACTAAAGGATATTTTATCACACTATCCAGTAGATTTCAACATATATTTTCACTTAACCTCTAGTATGTGATATACACTCACTGCCTTTACAGTGCTATTTTATCAGCAGACTCTCGCCTGTCATTTCTTTTGGTTGTTCCATTCCCATCATTTCTATCAAAGTCGGCACAATGTCAGATAGTTTACCGCCTTCGCGAAGCTTGTACTTAGGATCGGCATTGACCAAGATAAACGGTACCGGATTGCTAGTATGCGCTGTAAATGGTTCTCCTGTTTCGTAATCTATTAGCTTCTCTACATTGCCGTGGTCGGCACAGATAAACATCTGTCCATCGACTTCTTTAATCGCATCCACCGTTCTTTTCACACACTTGTCAATCACTTCTACCGCTTTAATCGCCGCCGGCTCAACTCCCGTATGTCCTACCATATCTGGATTAGCAAAGTTGACAACAATGACATCGTATTTATCTGCTTCAATCGCCTCTACTAATTTGTCGCATACAATATTGGCACTCATCTCTGGTTGCAAATCATATGTTGCCACCTTTGGTGAAGGCACTAAAATTCTGTCTTCTCCTTCGTTCGGCTCTTCCACTCCGCCATTAAAGAAAAATGTTACATGCGCATATTTTTCAGTTTCAGCAATTCTCGCTTGCTTCAACTGATGTGCTGCCAGATATTCTCCAAATGTATTAGTAATACTTGTCTTAGGAAATGCCACCGATTTGTTTTGAATTGTATCGTCGTAGTCAGTGAAACAAACAAATGTCAATTTCAAACGTTTTTCTCTTTTAAAACCATCGAATTTATCATCACAGAAAGCTCGCGTAATCTCACGGGCACGGTCTGGTCTAAAGTTAAAGAATATTACCGAATCATTGTCTGCGATCACAGATGCTGGTTCTCCATCTCTTTCAATGACCGTCGGTAACATAAACTCATCCGTCACCTCTTTGTCATAAGAATCTTGAACTGCTTTGGCTGCTTGTGTTTCGCGTACTCCTTCACCTTTTGTTAAGGCATCATACGCTTTTTCAACACGCTCCCAACGATTATCACGGTCCATTGCATAGTATCGCCCTGAAATCACACCAATTTCGCCGATGCCTATCTCTTCCATCTTAGCTTGCAATGCTTCAATGTATTCTTTACCTGACTCAGGTGGTGTGTCTCTACCATCTAAGAAACAATGCACATAAACATTTGAAAGTCCTTCTTTTTTAGCCATTTCTAACAGCGCGTACACATGTGTAATATGACTATGCACACCACCGTCAGATAAGAGTCCCATCATATGTAATGAAGAATTATTTTGCTTTGCATTTGTCATTGCTTCTATAAGCGCTTCATTTTCGAAAAAATCGCCATCTTGAATTGCCTTAGTTATTTTAGTTAAATCTTGATATACAATTCGACCAGCACCCATGTTCAAATGTCCCACTTCTGAGTTACCCATCTGACCTTCTGGCAATCCTACAGCCAGTCCTGAAGCCGCTCCTTCAACATATGGGCATTCCTTCATCAATTTATCCATCTCTGGCGTCTTTGCTTCGTATACGGCATTAGCTCTATGCTTGTCACTTAGNCCGTAGCCNTCNAAAATCATTAATACTGTTGGTTTTTTCATCTTANTCTCCTCTTATGTTAAAGTACTTTTGATATAAAATCTTTCAATCGCGGATTTTGCGGATTTGCAAAAAATTCCTGCGGNGTNTTTTCTTCTTTTATAATNCCATCATCGATAAACATNACGCGACTTGCCACTTCTCTAGCAAAGCCCATCTCATGCGTAACTACTACCATCGTCATCCCGTCTCGTGCCAACTCTTTCATTATCTCCAAAACCTCGCCGACCATCTCTGGGTCAAGGGCTGAAGTTGGTTCATCAAACAGCATTACATCAGGGTTCATCGCCAATGCTCTAGCTATGGCAATTCGTTGCTTTTGTCCACCTGAGAGCATATCTGGGTAAGTATCAGCCTTTTCTGGCAAGCCCACTCTTTCAAGCAATTTATCTGCTTTTTGGGAAGCCTCTTCCTTACTCATAATTCCCAATTTCACTGGTGCCAACATGATGTTGCCTTTAATTGTGTGGTTCGGAAACAGGTTGAATTGTTGGAAAACCATTCCAATTTTTTGACGCATTTTATTTACATCGGTCTTATCTGAAGTGATATCAACTCCTTCAAAAATTATTTGTCCGCCCGTTGGTTTCTCTAATAAATTCAAAGAACGTAAAAATGTTGATTTGCCACACCCCGAAGGTCCTACGATTGCCACTACTTCTCCTTGGCTGATATTGGTCGTAATGCCATCTAGGACAACATTATCGCCAAAGGCTTTTTGAAGGCTTTTCACTTCAATCAATACATTATCTTTCATTTTTTCGTAGCCTCCTTTCGAGTTTGTTTACGAAGGATGTCAAAACCATAACCATTACTAGATAGATAACAGCCACTGCCAATAGTGGCAGAAATGACTTAAAGGTGATACTTCTGATAATATCACCACCACGCATCAAATCAACCAAGCCGATAAATCCACAAACTGAAGTCTCCTTTAATAGAACAATAACCTCGTTTGCAAGTGATGGTAGGACACTTTTAAAGGCCTGTGGCAGAACAATACTTCGCATCGTCTGGATATAGTTAAAGCCCAAACTTCGCCCTGCCTCAAACTGTCCATTATCGACAGACATTATCCCCGCTCGCAAAATCTCTGCAACATAGGCGGCTGAATTGAGTCCAAAAGCAATAACTGCCGCTAATATCTTACTATTGCTAAACGGCACTAGCGCTACATAATAGACAATCATCAGTTGAACCAATACTGGTGTCCCTCTGATAATTGTTAGATACCCCTTACTAATGGCATTTAATATTTTTAGATTGCCATTCTTATCATGTGTTGAACGAATAATGGCTATCACAAACCCTAACACGACACCAACAATAACTGACAAGAAAGTGATTAACAAAGTAATCCCTAGTCCTTGCGCTAGATACAACCATCTATCCGCCTCTATGAAATTTTGATAAAAACTATTTATGAATTCTTCCACTTATTCATCCTCCAAAACCTCTCGCTATAAACCAATGGAGCGTCCAACCCTGCTTTAAATAAATAAGGCTGTTGCACCCTCGTGTAACAGCCTTATTTGAAGTACTCTTATTTTTTAACAATAATTACTTGTTTTGCTGTTGTATAACTTTCAGTAAAATCAATATTTTGTAAACGTTCTTCTGTTACCGTCATGCCCGCTACTCCGATATCAGCTTTGCCTGTTTGTACAGCTGCAATGATAGCAGCAAATTCCATGTCTTCAATTTTAAGTTCCATGCCAAGTTTGTCTGCAATAGCCTGAGCCATATCCGCATCAATCCCAACTATCTTTTGACCTTCGTAGTACTCGTACGGTGGGAAGTATGCGTTTGTTCCCATCACAAGTGTTCCGCCTGAACGGTCAACATCTGCTGGTGACTCATAAGGAGTCTTTCCTTTTGTATCATCTCCAATATAGTTATTAATAATCGCTTCTAATGTTCCGTCTTCTTTCAATTCAGCAAGAACATCGTTAATTCGCTCTTTTAACTCTGTATTTTCTTTTGCAATACAGATTGCATAATCTTCTAGTTCAAAAGGCTCTTCTAGGATTTTCAAATCATCGTTTTCTGCCACAAAAGATTTAGCTGGTTGCTCGTCTATCAATACACAGTCTACTTTGCCTTGCTTTAGAGATATAACTGCTTCGTTTCCTTTGTTGAAACGCTCTATCTTAGTTCCAGCTTCATCTCCTTCATAATCAGAAATATAGATGTCACCAGTAGTTCCTAGTTGAACACCAATTACCTTGCCTTCCAAGTCATCCACTGATTCTACTGTCTCACTAGCGCTCTCTTCAGTTGTTTCCTCTTGCGCCGCACCTTCAGTTCCGCTCTTTTCTTCAGCTTTCTTGCCACAAGCAAAAAGTGTCGTTGTCATTGCTACAACTAATAATAATGTGATTAATTTTTTCATTTTTTTCTCCTCTTAACTTTATACATATTCTCTTTTCACACATATCGTATTATACCTATTTTTTGCATAAATATCAACTGAAACGTATGATTTTTCACATCACTTTCCTGCATTTTGTCGCTACATCTGCTTTTTAACAATCGAATAATCATCACCCAACCGGTAATACGGACAACTACTATGCGAATCAGTCAAAAATCTATTCAATTCGTCTTCATCCATATTGATTTGACAAACATCTTCATCGTACTCTTCATCATATACACAATATATACATGTGTCACAACTACTTTGGCTATTGCTCATAACCTCTCCTTTGCTATCTTGAAGTTTTATTTTGTTAAGTTACAGTATACCTTTTTTGCTTTTTTATCGCAATCGTTGTTGGTGACATTTGTGCCTTTTTATGATAAAATTAATTAAGTATTTTTTAAATAAAATAGGAAAAGAGGTTTATACTATGGGAATGGGAATTATTATTTTAATAGCGGTTATTGTCGTTATAGTACTATGGGTTATTAGTTCACAACGCAACTTAGTTCAACTAGATGAAATGTGCAAAAATGCGCTCTCGCAAATAGGTGTTCAACAAAACTCTCGTTGGGACGCTTTAGGCGCTCTAGCTGACCTAACCAAACAATACGATGATCACGAATACAGCACTTTGATGGATGTTATCGGTAAACGTCGCTCTATCACAAGTGGCAGCTCTCCTGCTGATGTTAATGCACAAGAAAATGCGATTACTGAAGCAATGGGCAAGATTATGGCTATCAGCGAAGCTTATCCTAACTTAAAAGCTGATGCACAATACCAAAAGACTATGGATAGCGTCAACCAATACGAACAAAATGTCCGTATGAGCAGAATGTCTTGCAATGATACCATTACAAAATACAATCGTACATTACGAATGATTCCAACTTGCTTCATCGCTGGAATGCTCGGTTTCATGCAACGAGAATACCTAGAAACTCCAGCTGAAAAACAAGATATGCCATCTATGGCAAGAACTGGCACTCCGCCGATGACTAGTCAAGCGGCTGCACCAGTTGCACCTATTGCTCCAGCGGAACCAACACCGGGACAAGATACAACACCAACACCTCCAACACAAGGATAAGGATGGTAATAAAATGATTAAAAGAAAAATAACTAGCTTTTTCCTGTTATTGTTTCTAAGTTTCGCATTACTATCTTCGCCCCTTACAGTGTTTGCAGCACCAGACTCCATCAACAGTATCGATGTTACTGTTGACCTGGCAAGTGACGGCTCTGCTCACATTACGCAAGTGTGGCATACGAATGTCAATGATGGAACTGAATTTTATATCCCGCAAATAGGTCTTGGCGATATAGAAATCAAAGACTTTAGCGTTTCAGATGTAAACTACGGTCAATACAAATTCGTTGACGATTGGGATGTTGATGACTCATTTGATGAAAAAGCAGGGAAATATGGTCTCAATGAAGTATCTGATGGTATGGAACTTTGCTGGGGCAAGACCAGTCTCGGCGACAACACATATACCCTTACTTACACAATGACGAACTTTGTAAAGGAATACGCTGATGGAGCGTTTGGTCTCTACTCTCGTTTTGTTAATTCAGGAATTGACCCTTCGCCTCAGAAAGTTTCAGTAACCATCCAACAAGAAGGTGCTAAATTTTCCAAAGAAAATGCTGGCCTTTGGAGTTTCGGTTTTAATGGTGAATTTGGCTTTACTGATGATGGCAAAGTAGTCGTTACTAGTAGCGAACCATTCGTAAAGGAGAGTCATATAACTCTTTTGATGCGCTTAGATCAAAGTCTAGTTACTAAAGCAGCAAAGAGCGATAGAACCTTTAACGAGCTTCAAGAGATAGCATTAAGTGGTAGTGACTATGATGCCGATGAGGCATATGCAAACTATTATGAAGGTTCAGACTCTAGTTCGCTGTTTGAGTCAATTATGTTTTTTATAATTGCCGCTGTTCCTTGCCTTGGCGCATTAGGTATTTCCCGCGGTTACACTAAAGCTGGTAATGCCAAAATGGCACCACCGCTTGACGAGAAAAACTTAGCCTACTATCGTGACATTCCATATAACGGCTATCTTCCAGCTGCTTTTTACACTCTTGGTAATTACGCTAAACTCGGCAATAAAAGCGATGCCATCAGTGCCTACTTCTTGCGCTGGATTAAATCAGGTGTGGTGACAGTTGAAACTCGTGACAAGAAAACGTTCTTAGGCATGGGCGCTAATACAGCAACATCGTTAGTGTTCCACAACCCACCAACTAATGATAGCAATATCGAAAAAGCACTTTACGATATGATGATTCAAGCAGCTGGTGGCGATCAAATATTACAGGAAAAAGAATTACAAAACTGGAGTAATTCTAATTACTCTACTCTTTCTGCTTGGTTTGATAGTGTTGAACAAAGTGGTGCGAATTACTATACAAACAACAACTTGTCAACTACTGCTCAGCAACCATATGCTTTTAATATGTTAAAGCGTACAGTTACACAGGTTAATGACGCAGGCTTACAAGCCAACAAAAATCTGTTCGGATTCAAAAAATATTTACAAGACTATACATTAGTAGCTGAGCGTCATGCTAACGAAGCACAGCTATGGGATGAGTATCTAGTTTTCGCTTCTCTTTTCGGCATCGCCGACCAAGTGGCAAAAGACTTCACGAAAATCAACCCGAAATTCTTTGAAACAGCACAATACCAGCAAGGCGGCGGAGACTTCGACTTCTTTACTACTTACCTATTCCTAAACGCCCTTTCCAATGCCAGCTATCAAGGCATGAAAGCTGGTCAGTATAGCTCTAGCGGAACCCGCAGTGGCGGTGGCGGCGGCTTCTCCTCATTTGGCGGAGGTGGCGGTGGCTTCTCTGGTGGCGGTTTCGGTGGTGGCTCACGGTAATTATAATACAAAGCAAGGGCGGAACCAGAAAAACTGGTCCCGCCCTTATATTTGTCTAACTTTCTAGCATTACTCAAGCATCAGGATACTCATTGCAAAGTAAACGATATGGCTTTTCATCTTCTTCGATTTCAGGAAATCTTCCCATTGGTTCATGGAAACGATTATCTGTATTGTCATCATTACACATAGAAACTTCACCTAGCAACACTGGTCCAGTTCCCTCCTCAACATAGAAATCATGATACATACCCTTATAAACTGTGATGCTTTCACCCGGTCTTAACCGTATTTTAGTTCCTGCGGGTACAACACCTTCTTTACCATCGCAATTAATCTTCACATCTGTACTTGCAAATTCACCATCCTCTGTTGAATTATAGACTGTAATCAAAACATTGCCACCACCGCGATTAATAATATCTTCCATTTTGTTCCAATGGAAATGCATCGTTGCCAGTTGACCTTCTTTTAAGTACAATAATTTTTCAGCATATGTCTTCGTATATTTCTTCGTTTTTTGATTACCATTACGCAACGTAATCAAGGAAAAACCCATTTTGTCGAAATCTCCTAGACCATAATCGGTAATATCCCACCCTAACATATTGTCACGAATTTCATCATATTCATGTCCTTTACTTTGCCAATCTTGTGGCGTAAAATGACAAAAAGGTGGTAACGCGAATTTATATTCATTAATAAAATTTTCCATTTCTTTTAGTGCTTCGTTAATTTTAGATCTTTTCATCGTTTGTTCCTTTCATATTTAAACTACTAGCCTTTTACCGATCCAGATGTTAATCCCTCAATCATGTATTTCTGTGCAAATGAAAATAAAATTATTGTCGGTACCAGCGCCATTATAGTTCCGGCTGCCATTTCTCCCCACTTAATATCGTATTTGAGAATAAGGGCATTTAGTCCAACCGGAATTGTCTTATAAATATCCTTATCAATAAACATAATCGACATAAACAATTCATTCCATGAATTAATAAATGCAAATATGAATGTTGCTGCTAGGCCAGGCTTCATGATTGGAATAATAATTTTTCTAAGCGCCATCCCATAGCTACAACCATCAATCCATGCTGCCTCTTCAAGGCTTGGTGATATCCCATCAAAAAATCCTTTAAGCAAAACAACAGAAAAAGGAATCATCATATTTGTATATAAGAGTGCTAATACCCAAATATTATTTAATAGGTTATATTTAGCCAACATTTGGTATAGCGAAGGTAACATGATAAAAGTAGGTATCATCTGAGTTATTAAGAATAATAATAGCAAAGCTCCTTTTGCCTTAAACTTGAATCTAGATAAAGCATATCCGGCACACACTCCCGCAAAACATGACATCACTCCTGCCGCAGATGATGTAAGAAAAGAATTAATCATGTATCTTCCGAAATTTCCTTTAGTAATCATAGCCGCATAATTGGCTAGACTTATCTTTTCCGGAAAATATTTGACTGGGAATGCATATATTTCAGCCTGACTCCCCTTTAAAGATGTTAATAACATCCAAAAAAATGGAAACATAACGACAACTAGAAAAATGATTAGTACTAAATATTTAAATGACTGTTGAACGTTTTTGGTTTTCTTTTTCTTCATCGACTTACTCCTCTGAATTTACACGTTTTGATATAATCAAATAGACAATCGCAAAAATTGTTAAGAAGATTATTGAAAGGACGCCTACTGCTGATGCCATTCCATAATCCAGGCTGTGAACTAACTGCATCATATAAGAAGTAACAATGTGTGATGACCCAGCTGGTCCTCCTTGTGTCATCGCATAAATCAAATCTGGGAAATTGTAAATCCATATAATTCGCATTAAAATCGTCAGTAATAATACTGATTTGATAGATGGCAACGTGATGTAGATAAATCTCTGCCATGCATTTGCACCATCTATTCCTCCTGCTTCATAAAGCTCCTCTGGCACACCGCGTAGAGCCGCCGTTATCATAATGGTGAAGAATGGTATTCCATACCACACATTTGCTATGATAGCTGATAATAGGGCGGTGTTTTTACTAGATAACCAGCCTATTGGTTCACTAATAAGACCAATACGGCTGAGGATATCATTAAACACTCCCGAAGTACCATTAAACATCCAACGCCACATGATTCCTATTACAAATCCAGAAATTGCCCATGGGAAGAAAACTAACCCTTGGTATATTCCCGAACCGCGAAACTTTTTTTTCAATAGAAGTGCCAATGCGAAGCCAATCGTAAGCTGGAAGAATAGAGAAATGCCGACCCATTTTACTGTATTAAACAAAATCACTTGAAAGTCGTTTCCCGTGTTGGTGTTGAATAATTTGACGAAATTATCCAATCCAACAAATTTAATATTCTGTATATCCATCAAATTATAGCTTTGAAAAGCCATCAAACTACCTCTTACCATAGGGTAATATGTAAAGAGAAGCGGTAGAATAATTGCAGGTAAAAGTAGGAAAATAATATAAACATTCCTTCTTCTTTGAGTTTTGCTCCGCATTATGCACCTCCTAATTAGTGTTTAGTATTTTTTGCCTTCTTCTTGGTAAGCTTTCACCCAGAAGTCATCTAGCCATTTTAGCAATTCGTCTGTGCTTATTTCGTCGGTCAACCATTTTTGATACATTGTGTCAACATCTGCTTTAAAGGTTGCATAGGCATTGTACATCATTGGCTCTGTTGCACAACGATATAATTCCTGATTTTCTGCCATTTCAAGATAAGTTGCGAAACGTCCTTCTTTGAAAAAGCTATCTATTTCTGGTGCATTAGAGTGAATTGGTATTGTCGCATATTCTTTAGCGAAATACGTATTGTTCTCTGCATTTGAAAGATACAATATGAAAGCTGCAACCTCATCAGGATGTTCTGTAAAAGAAGTCATAGCCCAACCACCATAACCATTAGGAAATACTGCTTCTCCAGACGGTCCTGCTGGGAATGGCACTAGTTGCCATTGGTCTTCTTCCAAGTTTTCTTCACAAGTTGTTATAACCTCTGGATCTTGAATCAACATTGCAGTTGTTCCACCCACAAATCCTTGTACCATTTCGGCAAATCCCCAAGCAATAGAATCTTTAGGTGAAGCATCACTGTACAATTTTTTATAAAATTCAAGTGCTTCTTTCGTTTCAGGTAATGTGAAAATCGTTTCACCTTCTTTATCTTTTAAGAAATAACCTGCATCTGGGTAATCCAATACATCAGTTCCCAAATAACTCCAAATTACAGTATCAGCATATTGGTGTCCAAGTGTGCCTCCTCTAAAAGCATAGCCAAAACGATTTGTGCTTGTATCAGTCAGAGCAACACCCGCATCGTATACTTCCTGCCAAGTAGTCGGTAACTCTAGATTGTTTTCGCTAAACCAGTCAGCGCGAACATATAAACCTCTCCATAAGAATCCATAAGGTACTACATACGACTCATTATTGATTTTCTTCATAGCGGCAATAGTAGCATCTGTTAATGTATCCTTGTCAGACCAACCATCAATCCACTTATCTAATGGTTGAATCCATTCATTATTTGCATATTGAGCCACTGTTGAATCTCGTGCTTCCACAATATCTACACCTGAGCCATTCATTAGCATCTGCGTAATCTTGCTATCAGCATTTTCTAGTGGTGGAGATATGATTTCGATGGTAATATTAGGGTTTTCTTCTTCAAATTTGTCAGCAATATTTCTCAATATCTCTGTTCTTTCAGGGCTTGTTAAAGATTCCACCATCGTAATGTGAACATCACCATCGCCTCCCTCTGTTGTTCCTTGTGTTGCTTCTTCTTTGTCTTGTGATTTTTGTTGGTCGCCTTTTGCTGCGCCTCCTGCGCATCCAGCTAACATCGTTATAGTCATAGCTAGTGCCACCATCGTTGTTACAAAGCTTTTCTTTCTCATAAACCTTTCCTCCTTTTGATTTACACTTATTTTCCTACCATGTGCTTTACATAGTAGATAACGCTTTTTCTAAATCTTGAATCAAAATTTCTGCACCTTCCAAGCCACAATGGATACGAATTAGATTTCTTGGGGCGCCATACATCTCTAATTCTTGTTGCGTTTTTCTTAGAAACGGCATTTCTATTAAGCTTTCAAATCCTCCCCATGATACTCCAATTTTAAAAATAGAAGTGCTTTCACAAATCAGTTTTGCTTGCTCAGTAGTTCCCGTAATTTCGAAACTCATTAATCCGCAATTTCCTCGTTGTTGTTTCTTCATTAGTTCATATTGTGAAAATGATTCGAGACCAGGATAGTAAACCTTCTTGATTTTTGGATGATTTTCTAAAAATTTTGCAACCTCATCGGCTATTCTCTCGTGTTGTTTCAATCGCACTTCCAGTGTACGCAAGCCGCGTAACGCCAGCCAAGCTTCCATAGGTCCGATGATGCCACCATATAATTCTCGTAAAAAAGAAATTTTTTTCAATAGCTTCTCATCCTTCGCTATCAATACCCCGCCAATAATATCGCTATGTCCACCAATGTATTTAGACATTGTGTGCATTACAATATCAATGCCCATATCTAAAGGATTTTGGTAAATCGGGGTACAGTAAGTATTATCGATATAAGTTTTAGCATTGTGCTTCTTGGCAATTTTCACGACACCTTCGATGTCCTGCAACCTCATTACAAGTGAAGAAGGACTCTCCAAAATGATTAAATCTGTATCATCTGTAACAGCGTCTTCAAATTCCTGCAAGTCCTCCCCTTTTATGAAAGAAATATTCATCTGGAAGTGTTCTGCACAATACTGCGTTAAAAATATATTAAGTGGCTCATATGCATTGGAAACGCAGACTATACTAGACCCAGCGTGGCAGATAGACATTACTGCCGTTGTTGCAGCCGCCATCCCTGATGCAAAAATAAACGCTCTGTTTCCATGTTCCAAAGCTGCTAATTTGTCTTCTAATATTCGGACAGTAGGATTTTGAACTCGCCCATAGCAGTATATGTGTTTATCGTCTGTATCACTATCATAAAATTCATCCACTGACGAAAAAACATTCAATGAATTCATAAAAATAGGTGGAACAATGGCGTTGTAATAATTTTCATATTCCTCAGCATAATGTGCTGTTATAAGTCTTGAATCTTTTGAATATTCTTCTTGTTTCATCTTTTCCCCCTTTCGCATTTTGTTCTTCAACTATAGTCATAGTATGTAGAACATAGCTTTTATTTTAAAAGTCAGTTGATTTTGCAAAATAATTTCCGTTTGTTAGTTTTGCACATTTTAGCATCGTTATCGGAATATTTATTGTGCGTTTTTTGTTTTCTATTGTAATCATTTTGATTTTATATTACAATTCAATTTGTACACCGTATGATTTTGAAAGTTTTAGGGAGGTTTGCTATGCACAAGGCGAGTGATTGGCGAGATAAACCATACTCATCAAAGCATCACACTATAATGACTAATGAACAATTAAATATTCCCGGGATCCGTACTTTCGCTAATCGTCAACTGCGAGATGCACTCCTGCCGCTATTGCCGCATTATCATAAAAACGCTTTTGAATTTACATTTATCGTTAAGGGTTCTATGCGTTTTTCTACTAACAATAAAGAATACGACGTGCCTGGTGGTAGCGTATTCATGTCTTATCCTAACGAGATTCACAGCACCAACAATAATCCGCGACCTGTCCATGAACAATATTGGATTCAATTTGATATCGAGGACCCTGACCATTTTCTCTTTTTGAAGCGCGAAAAAGCCGAAGAATTAATTGAAAAGCTAAAAAAAATACCTAAACATCTAATCTCCACTGAGCCTAAGATGGTAGGTTCTATCATTGAAAAAGCTTTCGAAGTCGCTAGACAAAATAATAACCCTCTGCTAGTTGCTTCATATTTGTTGGTTTTTTTGCAATTAGTAATTGAGGCTTCTAAAGAAAATCGTTATTATCGTGCTCCCGATATCGAACAATCCATTGCCTATATTTCACAACACTTGCACGACGAAATCCTCTTAGATGACTTGGCCTCATTGTGCGGCTTATCTACTTCACAATTCAAACAAAAATTTCGTCAAATTGTTGGAATTTCTCCACGGAATTATATCAATAACAAAAAGATTGAATACTCTAAGAAACTATTATCTCAGAATATACCAATCACCGAAGTTGCCATGGCACTTAATTTTTCCACTAGTAGCTATTTCTCTACGGTTTTTAAAAAGCATACAACTCAGTCACCAAGGGAATTTCAAAACCGCCGTGATATCAATGGCGTTTAACGTGTTCACAAGAAAAATGCACTTACAGCCGTGCAAACCTCGGCTCCTCTTTGTTTCGCCTCGGTCACGGGCTAGCGCCCTATAAGAATACAAAAAGGTACTCCCACGAGAGCAAGCTCTCGTGGGAGTACCTTTTTGTATTCTTGCACGGCTTATTGCCTACTTAAAATTGACTATCTTACCAAAGTCTGGTTTGAGGGCTGCACCGCCTACTAGTCCGCCATCGATATCTGCTTGCGCAAATAATTCTGCCGCACTATCAGCTGATACTGAACCACCATATTGGATACGGATTGCTTCCGCTGTTGGTGCATCATACACTTCTGCGATACAAGCACGGATTGCTGCACAAACTTCTTGTGCTTGCTCAGTTGTTGCAACTTTACCTGTCCCTATTGCCCAGATTGGTTCGTATGCGATAACTGCGCTTTTTGCTTGCTCTGCTGTTACGTTTAAGAATGCAATCTTAATTTGTTGACGGATAAAGTCAATCGTAACACCTTGCTCTCTTTGTTCTAATGTCTCACCACAACAAACGATTGGTGTAATCCCATGTTCAAACGCTTTAAGCACTTTTTTGTTTACTGTAATATCTGTTTCTCCAAAATATTCTCTTCTTTCAGAGTGTCCGATAATTACGTATTTTACGCCAACATCTGTTAGCATATTTGGTGCTATCTCACCTGTATAAGCTCCGCTTTCTTCATAGTACATATTCTCAGCACCAATGTTGATATTTGAGCCTTTTGCCGCCTCAAGTGCCGGAATGATGTCGATTGCTGGTACGCAAAATACTACATCTACATCATCACTTGCTACAAGTGGTTTCAATGTGTTGATAAGCTCTACTGTCGCACTAGGTGTCATGTTCATCTTCCAGTTTCCTGCAATAATTTTTCTTCTTGCCATTGTGCTTTCTCCTATCTTTTTAATCTGTTATCGGGTTTACTTCTCATCAAAAGTTCTTTACTTATCGTTTGCCGCTACAACACCTGGAAGTTCTTTGCCCTCTAAGAATTCAAGAGACGCTCCTCCTCCAGTTGAAATATGGCTCATCTTGTCACCATATCCTAGCTGATTAACTGCCGCTGCTGAATCACCACCACCGATGATAGTTGTCGCATCAGTTTCTGCCAATGCCTTTGCAACTGCTATTGTTCCTTTTGCTAAGATTGGGTTCTCAAACACGCCCATAGGTCCGTTCCATACAACTGTTTTAGCTGTTTTAACTGCTTCAGCAAATAACTTCGCTGATTCCTCACCGATATCAAGTCCCATTGATGTAGTCGGCATATCATCTACTGACACGTTTTCTACTTCTATTTCTGCGTCGATTGGATTAGGGAATGCCTTTGCTACAACAGCGTCCACTGGAAGGAATAATTTCTTACCAAGTCTTTCTGCTTTTGCCATCATTTCCTTGCAATAATCAACTTTTTCGTTGTCTATTAGTGATGTTCCTACTTCTCTACCCTGCGCTTTTTCGAAGGTATAAGCCATTCCACCACCAATAATCAAAGTATCACATTTCTCCAATAGATTATCAATAACTGTTAGTTTGTCAGCCACTTTAGCGCCACCAAGAATGGCTACAAATGGACGTTCTGGATTATTAACAGCATTACCTAGGAAATCAATTTCCTTTTGCATTAAATATCCAACTACAGCAGTATCTACGAATTCGGTAACCCCAACATTTGAGCAATGTGCACGATGAGCTGTTCCAAAAGCATCGTTGACAAAGATATCGCATAAAGAAGCTAAGTCTTTGCTAAATGCTTCGCCATTTTTTGTTTCTTCAGCACGGTAACGTGTGTTTTGAAGTAACACAACATCCCCGTCTTTCATCGCTGCTACTGCCGCTTTAGCATTCTCTCCAACTACGTTGTCATCAGCGGCAAATTTAACTTCCTGCCCTAAAAGTTCTGACAGACGAACAGCTACTGGTGCCAATGATAATTCAGGCACTGGCTCCCCTTTTGGTTTGCCTAGGTGTGAGCAAAGAATTACTTTACCTCCATCAGCAATCAACTTTTTAATCGTTGGCAATGCCGCCACTAAACGGTTTTCATCCGTTATCTTTCCATTGATAATTGGAACATTGAAGTCACATCTTACGAGAATCCTTTGTCCTTTTGCATTAATATCATCTACTGATTTCTTACTTAGCACTTACATTTCCTCCTGTAAACTAATAATAAAAATTTTTTCTAATAAGCAATAGTAAAGGTTCGGTCTAGTTGGACCGAACCAATAACTATTCTAATCGTTGCATATCTATAATACTATATTCTTAGCAATTTTCAGCAAAGTACTTGATTGTACGAACCATTTGGCTAACATATGAGTTCTCATTGTCATACCAAGAAACAGTTTGTACTAAAGTAGTTCCGTTGTCCATTGGTGATACCATTGTCTGTGTCGCATCAAAGATTGAACCATATGTGCTACCGATAATATCGCTAGATACAAGTTCATCTGTTTCATATGCGAAAGACTCTGTTGCTGCTGCTTTCATAGCGTCATTAACTTGGTCTAATGTAACAGTTCCTTCTACAGTTGAGATAAGGATTGTTGTTGAACCTGTAGGTGTTGGAACACGTTGTGCTGAACCAATCAACTTGCCGTTTAGTTCTGGAATAACAAGACCGATTGCTTTAGCTGCACCTGTGCTGTTTGGCACGATGCTAAGTGCTGCTGCACGTGATCTTCTTAAATCGCCGTTTCTTTGTGGTCCATCAAGAGTCATCTGATCTCCTGTGTAAGCATGGATTGTGCTCATGATACCGCTTTTGATTGGCGCTAATTTGTTAAGTGCATCTGCCATTGGTGCAAGACAGTTTGTTGTACAAGAAGCTGCTGAAATTACAGTATCTTCTGCTTTTAAGATATCGTGGTTTACATTGTAAACTACTGTTGGAAGGTCATTACCTGCTGGTGCAGAAATAATAACTTTTCTTGCGCCTGCTTTGATATGAGCTTCTGATTTTTCTTTTGATGTGTAGAAACCTGTACACTCAAGTACAACGTCTACTCCTAGGTCACCCCAAGGAAGGTTAGAAGCATCTGCTTCTTTGTAGATTTTGATTTCTTCGCCGTCTACGTTGATTGAGTCTTCTCCTGCAGTAACTTTGTCTGCCAAAGCGTATCTACCTTGTGAAGAATCATATTTTAATAAATGTGCAAGCATCTTAGGTGATGTTAAATCGTTAATTGCAACTATTTCATAACCTTCTGCTCCATGCATTTGTCTGAATGCAAGACGTCCAATACGTCCAAATCCATTAATCGCTACTTTTACTGCCATGTTTGTTTCCTCCTTTTAATTGTAAGCTATTCTAGAGTCATTCTCCCTCTATACATAAGTACACACTCTCGTTAAAACTATGTGCTTATGTCTAGAGGGTCAATTAATTGCCAAACTCTACTACGTAACATTGTACCTAATTTAATAAGAAAATACAAGTGGTATTTCAAAGAATTTTCATAAGAACAATCGCTTGATTTTCCTTTCACCCATCGCCAAAATATCCTCAATAGAGTTCGGATTTTCTTTCATTTCTGTAAACATCTGACAGAATATTTCTTCCATCTGATACGGTGGTACTAATTCCTTGTTACCACGATATGGATAAATTCTAGACTTCGCTCGCGATTGTCCTTCCTCTGTCAATTCCATCCATGGGTACAATTTCAACAACTCATGGTTCTTATATGGCTCAATCACCGTTGATTGTCCTGATAAGATTGTCATGTAGTAGCTTGTTTGCTTTTGTCCAATCCATTCAAAGTACTTTTCTATTATAGGTAGTTTATCAGTATTCTTGTTTACACCCAAATGCCAGCCAACATTAGCTGCTGACTTCCCAGGCAACTGACTATAGCCAATTCGTGATACGATATCACCATGGATTTCATCACGAATTTGGGTTGCATATTCGCTATATGATATTAACATTGCTGTTTTACCTGCTCCAAAATCTTGGAATGATTGATTGATTGACGTTTCCTTGGCTGGTCTTTCGACATACTTAGTAGTCTCTAAAAGATTTTTAAAGGCCTTGATATTTTGCGGTGTCACCAAGGATAATCGTCCATTCTTATCATAGAATCCACCATCAAATCCCCACAAACGCATCTGCACTTCTAACGCCATTTCTTCATTGATGCATCCAGTAATCGATGTCCCATAGGCTGTCGGCGAGTTCTCGTTGTACTCTTTTGTGAAAAAGCGTGCTATTCCATTAAACTCCGACCACGTTCTAGGCGTTCGTAGTGGCAAGCGATGCTGTTCTTTAAACATCCGCTTGACTGCTGTAGATTCAAACAAATCTCTTCGGTAAAACAAAATATTGGCACCGCCGATAATAGGGATTCCAAAGTAAGCTGTTCTTGTATTTGCAATTTTCCATGTTCTTTGTTCTAAAACTTTTTACTAGCTTTACATTTTCCGACAAGAAGTTCGTCACATCCATCAGCGCTTCGGCATTAACCAAGTAGGTAAGCCACGACACATCGTACAAGTACAGATCATATTCATTGTTTTCGCTTGTTCCGTCACGCTTAATCGTTTCAATCAATTCGCGGTAGGAAACATAACTAAATTGAAATTCAACATTGTGATTCAATGAAAAACTACGTGTTAGTGCTTCTAGTGCTTGCGTCGTCGGCATCTGAGTAACTAGCACTCTCACTATTTGCTTGCCACTGTCTTTACTTGCGAGTGCTTGTGGTGGTGATGGCACTTCGATGTCGCTAGCGATGATGTTATCTTTTAATAGGTGGAATTCTTTTTCCACCTTTCGACTATCAATATTCTTAATAAGTGTCTCTGTCGCCATTTTACCCATTGTATACGCTGTTCTCGCTGTATGAATGACATCCGTGTGATAATTCGTTTGGTTCCAACTCTCCTCACCCAAATACAGTACGCAAACGTCTTTTGGTACATTAATTTTGCAGACACTATAGGCTTCTAGGATTCCCTTCGCTAAAGACTCCGATGCCGCGATAATCGCTTGTGGCGGCTTGGCCACTAGGTTGTACATCGTTTCACGAAAAGCACTTTCCTTGGTCATGCTCGTCTCGATTATTTGTGATTGCTCATATGGCAGATGACAATCATCATGGGCATCAATAAACCCACTGATTCCATCATATTCCGTAAAGAGGTTGTTTGAGCCTGTCACTAAGGCGATATTTTGATATCCTTTGTCGATGAGCTTCTTAGTTAGATGATAGCACGTCTTATAATCATCAAAAGCATAGAAATTCACATCTAACCCTGCTGGAAATCGTTCCAAAAATACATTTGGGATGTCATGTGTCAGAATTGTTTTGCGGAAAAACTTTTCATTATTGGGCTGGCATGTCATAATAATCAGCCCCGCTACATTTTTACTAATTAACTGACGAATCATCTTGCGCTCTATCTTGGGCGTACTATACGAAAACGCTATATTTAGGATGTAGTTCATCTCCTCCGCCGCTGAAACGATACCTTTTAGTATCTCCGTATGACAAAAGTCATCAATCTCTGGCACCACCACCCCTATCTCGTTTGATTTGGCTACTTTTAAGTTACGAGCACCTGCGTTTGGAATATAATTCAGCTCTTCCACCGCCTTCATCACTTTAGCCCGCGTCTCTTCTCTTAGTGATTTGGAATTGTTGATGCAATACGATGCCGTCGCCAATGATACTCCCGCTTTTTTAGCAACATCCTTTAGTGTACTCATATCGATTCGCCTCCTTTTGAATCATCATACAAGATACCCAATATCTAAGTCAATCATTTTGGTGAAACGTTTCAATTTATCTTAAATATTTCTTTGAACTGCTATCGTTCACTTGATATAATATTCTTAATAAGAAACTCGTATATAATTTAAAAGGAGGTAGTGTTTTATGACAAGCAGAGAGCGCATCCGCGCGGCGATTAACCATCAACCAACGGATCGAGTTCCGTCAACAATGCAATGTGTAGAGACCGCTTGGGAAAGACTTCATGAGCACTTCAATGTTACAACCGATGATGAGGTTATGGACATCCTTGATATCGATACACGTATCATGGATTTACCACCATACATTGGTCCTAAAATCGAACCATATGAAAATGAAGATGGCGAAATGGTTCACACCCATGATATCGGTTGCGAATATGTCAACAAATGGAATGGCGTTGAGTATAACTGGCATATCACCGGGAAACCTTATAGCGTTATTGAAAGTTGGGAAGACTTCGAGAAATTTGATGGTTGGATTAACCCTGACCATTATGACTATTCTGCCGTTACAGACTTCGTCAACAAACATGAAGATAGAGCCATTCGTATCGGCTGGCCAGGACCTTACCAAGTATTCACTTTGCTATATGATGCTGAAGACTTCTACATCAATATGTATGAAGAACCTGAATTACTTCAAGCTATGTTAGACAAATACTGCGATGCTAGTCTAGAAGTATATCGCAGAATGTTTGAAGCTGGTAATGGTAAGATAGATATCCTTCGCGTATGTGATGACTATGGTACTCAAATAAGTACCCTCTTTAGTCCAAATCTTTGGAATGAATTCTTCGCTAAGAACACCAAGAGATTTGTTGACTTAGCTCACCAAAATGATGCTTACTACTTGCAACATTCTTGTGGTGCTATTCGCAATATCATTCCACATCTTATCGACTGTGGCATTGACATCCTTGAACCTATCCAGAAAGTAACTGGTATGGAAGTTGATGGACTTAAAGCAGACTTTGGTAAAGACCTTTGTTTCCAAGGTGGCGTTGATACTCAAGGCGTACTGCCTTTTGGTACTCCACAAGAAGTATTTGATGAGACAACACGTATCATTAATGCTCTTTGGAGCCCTGACAAAACTGGATACTTCTTATGCGGAAGTCAAGATTTTGAAGGTGATGTTCCAGTAGAAAATATCGTAGCTCTATATGAAGCACGTAAACAATTTGGTGGAATCTAAACCATGCAAGCAAAAAAGTATGCAGTCTGGGAAACTTGTTTTCCAGACTGCATACTTTTTTGCTTATAGGGCGCAGCCCGTCAGCGAGCTGTAGTGAAACGCAAGCGAGCTGGCATGGTTTAGTCTATTGCCCTAATAAATTCTATAACCCCCTAGTGCAATGCACTAGGGGGTTACTATAGATTTTAATCTACTTACTATTTCTTTGAATTACCACTGTGTTGGGTAGAAATCATCTACGTTATCAGGTGTAATCATGTCTGTTGTCAAGTATCCAACTTTTGGAATATCTTCTCCGTTGAACCAAGCACCTACAGTTCTTGCAGATAGTCCTGCATCACCTTCTGCTGATTGATAGTTAATGATTTTAACATCGCCAGCTTTAACAGCATCTTGTCCAGCTTTAGAGTTACCAGCTGCAACAACGATAACGTCTGAACGTCCAGCTTCTTTTAGAGCATCAACTGTACCTGTTACTTGGTCAGAGTCATCTGCTAAGAAGATAGCGTTTAAGTCGTCGCCGTATTTTGTACACCAGTCAGAAACAACTTGTTTAACTTTTGCTGCTTCAAATCCTGGAGATTGAATATCTAATGCTTCGATTTCTGGATATTTTTCTTTTAATTCTGTCAATGGTCCATATGTACGTGCATAGTAAGGAGATGTTCCTACGTTATGTGTAATGTAAGCAACTCCGCCTTTGCCGTCCATTTCTGCACCTAGAGTATCAGCAAGTTGTCTCATTTGAGCCCAGTCATCTGGACCTGTCCATGCTTCCATGTACTGTAGAGCTTCTGCTGTCGCTAGTGTGTTTGTTCCAAATGCAGGGATTCCAGCATCTGTAATTTTCTTGAATTGTTGTGTTGCATTTTCAGCTGAAAGAGGGATAAGTGCAATCGCATCTGGTTTTGAGTTGATTGCTTGGTCAATTAATTGATCTTGCATAGCTTGATCCCAGTTTGGAGAAAGTACTTCAATTTCCATTCCCAAAGCTTCACCTGCTTGTTTGTAACCTTTTTCGTAAGCTGTTGTCCAAGCATGGTCACCATGCACGATAACAACTACCTTTTTACCCATAGAACCATCTGCTGGAGATTCTGGCAAGTTTGATGCTGGATCTCCTTCTGTTAGGTATTCCATGTCAAAGTATTTTCCTGCATCATCATCTGGTAATGAATCTGGATCTGCTGGACGTTCTGGAATAGCTTTAGTAATTGGGTCTGGCATTAGTGTTTGATTATCAGTAGTCTTTTCGCCTGTAATCGCATCTGCCATTTTTGCTTTTGAGGCTTCTAAGTCAGCTGACGAACCTCCACCTGATTTGCTTCCGCATGCCGCTAAAGCAAAAATCATTGATACACATACTAGTGCTGCTAATAACTTTTTCTTCATTTTCAATTCCTCCTTTTTTTATATTTCAAAGCTTTGTGCTTTAAAAACATTACAATTTGTTCTTACCTGTTTCTGCTACGTACTTATTGACCAAATCTTGCCTGATACCTAGTACTTTTTGTTTTTGATAATTTACGTATGTTTCATAGATAACGCATGTTGCCAGTACAACACCGATTAGTAATACCTGTATTTCGTATTTACCTGTAAGCGTCGTAACAACACCAAACATAGCATTAATGGCGATAATTGAAATCCATGTGTTAGTCACTTTACCTTTACCACCGTTGATATCTGTTCCACCGATAATGGTCGCTGTTAGCGCAATCATAAGTGGCGCAATTCCTTTTTCCCCAAATGTTGGGTTAGCGGTTCCCGCGGAAATCCCATATAACGCTCCGCCAAGCGCACACGCTGATGAAGATAGAACAAACACTAAGATAGTTACAAAGTCACTTCCAATTCCTGCTAGCCAAGCCGTTTCTAAGTTACCACCTAGCATATGAACGTTTCGTCCAAATCTTGTCATTGCCAGAATAACGGCAAAGAATACAACAATTACTATTGTAATGATAGTCAGCCAACTAAATGGCAAAAACTTGATTGGCATTGATTTGAGGAAATCAGATAAACCGAAGTCTCCCTTAACACTAATCTCAGCGCCATTACAATAGATGTACATCCCACCACGTAATACGAATTGCATACCAAGTGTTACGATAAATGAGTGGATTTTGGCTTTGGTAACTAGTAAGCCGTTGATGATACCAACTACTACACCTACTAGCAACGCTATCAAAATAGCTGCTGGCCATGGTAATCCTGATAAAGTTCTCATCCCCAATGCTACCATCATCCCTGTTGTTGCCATGTATCCTACCGATAAATCCATGTGACCGGCAATCATACATATGGTGAAACCAAGTCCAATATAGATGTTCAATGATGCGTTATGCATAATCGAATTCATGTTAAATACTGTAAAAAAGTTATTTGCGAAAATTCCAAAGAACAATACTACTGCCAAGAATATATACGCTCTATAACTGTTGAAGAACAGCATAAATTTACTACCTTTTCTATTTTCCATTATGCCCTCCCCATCTTTCTTGCTGATCTGCTACTTAACCATACGATGAACAAGAATACAACACCTTGTACTAAGTATTGGTTGAAAGTTGAGATTCCTATTAGTGACATAACGTTGTTGAGCATTCCTACTGCTAGAACACCACCGAAAACTCCGATAATTGACCCTTTACCACCTGCCAAGGTCATACCACCAAGTAAAACCGCAGTTAGACAAAGGAAGTCATATCCCGTTCCGTTTTCGTATGCTCCGATTTCTCGCATTGATGCGTAAAAGATACCGCATACTGATGCTGCTACTGAACACAAAATGTAGCAAATTGTTATAACTTTTGCACAGTTGACACCTGATAGGCGGGCTGCTTCGTAGTTTGAACCAACCATTTTAACTTGTGCGCCAAACTTCGTTTGAGTCATGATGAACCAAGAGATGATAAACATCACAACCATAACAATCATCATCAATGATACCGAACCGCCAAAGAAATAGGTACGGGCAAGGTTCGTAAATGTATCTGCTGCTCTTGCTCCTACTTCGCTATCGCCAACGATTACGTCTGGATAGATTTGAGTTCCAGCCCAAGCTACGCGGGCAATTCCTGAAAGCACCATGTTAAATGCTAATGTCCAAATAATTGGATTGGCTTTAAACTTACCAATCAAAATTCCATTTACTAATCCTATTACTACTCCTGCTGCTAGTCCTCCGAGTAGACATATTACTAATCCGAATGGTAGTAATTGTACTGATACCATTCCAGACATCGCAATCGCCATCGGAATCGACATGTCGTTCATATTCGCTGAATAGACAATGTATGCTAGCCCTGTACAGACCATACCAGTAAGTGACATCGCTTGGAATACCGAGCGAATATTGTCAACCGAGAAATATTTCCCTGGGTTAATCGCAAATCCAATCGCTGCCAGTATGATAATTACCACCAATATTCCTGCCCTATTCATAATTAGGGTGACTTTGTCAATATCGGTTTTTCTTACGTCTACTTTTGCTGCAGGTGTTGTGTTATTGTTCTCTGTCATGATACATGCACTCCTTCCCCATTTGCTGCCATCAAGAGGGTGCTTTCTGAAATTTCATCACCTGTTAATTCTCCAGTGATATATCCCTCTCTTAATATGATAGCGCGATCGCAAAGGCCTACAACTTCTGGCAAGTCACTAGAAAGTAAAATAACTCCATTGCCCTTCTTTGCATATTCCAATACTACTTCATGGATTGTTTGCTTAGCTCCAATATCAACACCACGAGTTGGTTCATCTAGAATCAAGATCGAAGCATCTGTTGCTAACCACTTCGCCATGAGTACTTTTTGTTGATTACCACCTGATAGATTATTTATCAAGCGCTCTGGTTGTGGTGGGTATATCTCAATTTCTTTAATCTTTTCTTCTACTATCTTGCTGTGCTTTTTGGCATTGTAGAAAATACCCTTGCCCAACTTATCAATTAAGGTAACTAAAATATTATCCGAGATGTTTTGTGTTAGTGCTAATCCCATCACCTTACGGTCTTCCGTTAGGTATCCAATACCACTGTTGATACCATCGTGCATGTTTTTAAAATTGCACTCTTTACCATCTTTAATTATTGTCCCTTGGCTTAATGCATCAGCTCCAACAATCGCACGCCCTATTTCAGTACGACCACTTCCTGCCAATCCACAAATAGCTAAAACTTCACCCGCTTTTACGCTAAAATCAACATGATGGAAGTATCCCCAACGAGTCAAATCTTTCACTTCCAAAATCACATCGCCGCCAATATTACGTTCCTTTTCTTTCATGTTCTTAACTGACTTGCCTACCATATCCTCTACTAACTGCTCGCTAGTAGTATCCGCAACAGGATAAGTCTTAATCTTCTTACCATCACGCATAACTGTAATAGTATCTGCAATATCAAATATCTCTTGAAGATGATGCGATATATAAACGATTGCTAAATTCTGTGCTTTAAGTTGTTTGATAATGTTAAATAATCGCTTAACTTCCTCACTTGATAGCGCTGAAGTTGGTTCATCCATTACGATAATTGAAGGATTATTTCCTAGCACTTTCGCAATCTCTACTAGCTGTGCCTCACATTGGCTTATCTCAGATACTTCGATTGTTGGGTCTATATATTCCAATCCAACTCTAGCTAGCAACTCTTTCGATTGCTTAATCGCTTCTCCTCTGTCAATGAAAGCACCCTTTTTAGGTAATCTTCCTACTAATAAATTTTCCCAAATAGAAATTCTACGTGCAAGCGATAATTCTTGATAAATCATTCCTACACCATGTTCTTTAGCAAGTGTTGGTGTATGTAGTTTACAAACTTCACCATTAATTATTATCTCTCCAGTGTAGTCGTTAAACAATCCTGCTAACATTTTCATCAATGTCGATTTGCCGGCACCATTTTCGCCCATAAGTGCATGAACCTCGCCCGCTCTTACTTCGAAATCTACTTTGTCAACTGCCAAAGTTCCGGGAAATCGTTTGCTGACGCCAATCATTTGTAGCGCTTTTTGATCACTTCCCACCATGTCACCTCTTTCTCCTCTTTTTGTAAACACTAATATTTGTAATACCATGCCCTCGCCTAGTATAAAAATATTCTCTATGTATGGTTACCATACTCTCTTAATCAAGATGATATACTTCTTCCATCTCTGACCAAAATTCACCTTCTGCCCTATCCGCTAGGGGCTCCATCAATGGCTTTACCACATCCCACCACTCTTGTGTCTTAGAATCGGCTGCCATCTTTGCCATATCACTTTCATAATCATCGCCTGTATATTCATAATAACTAAACAAATAGTCGCCTCTACTATAAATTGAATAGTTGCTCAGATTACATTCCTTAATCTTCGCATTAATCTCTGGCCAGGCATGTTTGTGATGATATATGTAATCTGCTAATTTATCTGGCTTTACTTTAATCATTGCTCCAAAGCGTTTCATCCTCTTGCTCCTATCCTTAATAGATTTTCTGAGCTTCTGTAAATAGTGCATGAATGTTGCAAGGCGGAATATCATCCAAAATAGCCTCGTGACTTGGTGATACAACAAGTCCTGTTGGGAAATATTCTCTCAACTCCTTAACTTTCGTTGCAACTTGCTCTGGCGTTCCGTTCACCAATAAATCCTGTGTATCTACGCCACCGCAAAAAGATACTTTGCCATCAAATAAATCTTTTAAGTTNGCTGGTTCCATTCCCTTAGCCAACGCTTGAATTGGATGCACTACATCTACTCCCGCGTCAATCAGNTATGGTATTGCATCGATGATGGCTCCACATGAGTGGTACATTACCTTTAGGNCATAGCTATGCGCCTGTTCAATAATCTTCTTGCTACCTGGAACAACAAATTCTTTTATTTGCTCTGGTCCTACCATTAGGCCTCTTTGGCTACCGATATCATTGCCGATGAGCACGCAGTCTAGCTTGCCCTTGGTTGATTCATAAAATATTTCATTCGCTTTTAAGTAAAATTCTACAATTTTATCATTAACCGCATGAACGATATCTGGATTCGCAATCATATTCATCAAACATGTCTGCATCCCAAATGCTGCGCAAGTATCTTGAAAATGCGCCGACCATGCCATCAACATTTTCGCTTTGTCCTCTGGCGCATTGTCAACTATGTCTCGCAAAATTTGCCTGTCAATGTACTTCTCTGGGTCTGGCCATTCAAAGAATTCCAAATCTTCTAATTCTTCGGCATCTTTAAAGCAACCATCTGCCGTCAATGTACGATGGCTAGAATCTACGTTTGACCCACTTTGATACCAATCAAACGCTGCATAAATAGCATCTGCTTTATCTGATTTGTATGGTGGCTCAAAGGCATAGAAATCATCTCCACAAGCACTTCTAAGTTCATGGAAATCCTTCACTCCAAATTCAGCACAAAGTCCTGGGATAGCATCTTTGTCCGGCATTCCTAACCATGCTGCTGGTCTGTCTACTGGTCTTCTTTCAATCGTTGCGATTACTCTTTCAACGCTGTTCATATCTTCCTCCCATTTCTCCCTCTGCTTGACTTAGCATTTACTTTCTTATCACGACACCCTTTTTCAAGATGATGTTCGCATATAAAGCCGCCTCACTAGTCATAATGACTAATGATGACTTATCTCTCGTTCTATCATAAAAATCAAATCTATCTATTTCACCAAAACATTTGTCACCACGTTCGTCGTATTTTGCCACGATTTTCTTATATTCGTCCCAGATTGGTGTCTCAACTGTGTCGCCTTTCATCACTTCCATTAACGCACATGGATTTTCTACATATGCATCTAGAGGAAATACTTGTAGGATTGCATCTAGTATCTCTGGCACGCCATGTCCATCCAAGCGGATTACTTTCTTACCCAAAGTCTCTCCTGGGTAGTTGCCATCACCGATAGTCAATTCATCAGAATGTCCCATCGCACATAGCTCTTTTAATAGTTCTGGACTCAAAATCGCTGGTATTCCTTTTAACATAGTAATCTCCTTTTGTAGTGAATTTTCTTCTAAAGTATGGTATATTATACTCGATAAGTTAATATTTTCGCCCCAAGGGAGTTAATAATATGCGATATATCGAATATAAAGAAAGCCAAAAACATGGTAGTTTTGATTTTCCTTTTGCTTTCTATAATGTAACTAAAATCCACCCTCGTTATCATATGCTACATCACTGGCATCCTGAGTTCGAACTAATCCGCGTTATCTCTGGGGATTTCGTTCTNCAACTTGATGGCACCGATTATGTCGGNACTGCTGGTGATTGTTTCCTTGTAACTGGNGGTGTTATGCANGGTTGCATTCCTAATGCCTGTCATTATGAATGTATTGTTTTTGACATGAACTTTTTTGTAAAAGAACATGCTCCAAANTCTCAAAAATTACTTGATATTTCTAATCAAAACAAAATCTTTAATTGTCATTATCCAGCTTCTATGGTTGAAGAAACTCAAATCTTCGATAATGTTTTTGACTCTTTGGCTGAACGCCTACCCGGCTTTGAACTGACCGTTCAAGGCGAGCTTTATCGCTTTTTTGGTTTGGCCTTTAAGAAAAATCTCTTCACCAAAAGTGATAATCTACCAGAACATCTTCATAAAACCAAACAATTTAAGGCGGCTATTTCGATGATTCAACATCGTTATTCTGAGGACATCACACTTGCTGATATCGCTGAGAGCGTTCACATGAATCCTAATTATTTCTGTCGTTTCTTCAAGGAGTTTGTTCATCAAACACCGATGCAGTATCTTAACTACTATCGGATTGAAAGTTCTTGTGAAAAACTCGCTTCTTCTTCACTATCAATAACTGAAACTGCCATGGAGTGTGGCTTTAACGATGTCAGTTATTTTATTAAAGTATTTAAAAAGTTCAAGGGAATTACCCCTACCGAATACTCCAAAAGTTTACCTTTTTAATATTATTTACCGATAATGGCCCGGTAGCTCTCGCGTGCTGCTCGCCATTTTTCTTTTTCGTCAGGTGTATACTTGGCAATGTCTATCGACGCTGCAATAACATCTCTTGCTTCTTGCATTGTCTTAATCTCGCCTGTCGCTATAAGTTGTAATGCAATATTGCCATACACTGTCGCTTCAACTGGACCCGCCATCACATCACATCCGCAAGCGTTTGCCGCATATTCACAGAGCATCGGACTTTTGATTCCACCACCCACCATATATATTGCTGAATAGGTTTTGCCAATGCATGCTTCAAGGGCTTCTTTAGTTGCATCGTATTTGAATGCCAAGCTTTCCATGATACAACGTACTATCTCACCTTTTGTTTGTGGCACATATTGTCCTGTTTTCTTACAATACTCTTGTATTTTTCTAGGCATGTTGCCACTGGTCACGAATTCTGGTGCGTCACTGTCGATGAAACATCTAAACGGCTCTTCCTTATCTGCCATGGCTTCTAATTCGTCAAAACTAAAAACCTCACCTTCGCTAATCCAGTGCTTTCTGCTTTCTTGCATTATCCATAATCCGACGATGTTCTTTAAAAACGAAGCCTTTTGTTGATATCCACCTTCGTTGGTAACATTCAATCGATATGATGTCTCATTAATAATCGGAGCATCAAGCTCGCTACCAAACAAAGACCATGTTCCACAGCTAATGAATAAGAAATCCTTTTCTTTAGCTGGCACACTCGCCATCGCGCATTGTGTGTCATGACCTGCAACTGCTATTACTTCGGGGATGTTCGATAATCCCAATTCGTCGCAAATTGATTTATTCATTTTGCCAATCACTGTTCCTGTCGGAACAATGGTTGGCAAGATTGATTCTGGTAAATCTAAACATTCTAATAATTCTTTTGACCAATTACCTTCTTTGGCATCTAACAGTTGTGTAGTTGATGCGATTGAGTACTCGGCCTTTTTCTCTCCTGTTAAAAAGAAGTTAAACAAATCGGGTGTTAATAACATTTTGTCGGCTCTATCAAGTAATTCTGGGCGTTGTTCTTTCAATGCCAACAGTTGAAAAACTGTATTTAGCTCCATGAACTGAATGCCCGTTATTTGATAAAATTTGTCTCTATCAAGCTTCTCGAATGACTTTTCTATCATTCCTACGGTCCGCTCATCGCGATAGTGAATTGGATTCTCTAATAGATTGCCCTCCTCATCTATCAAGCCAAAGTCAACTCCCCATGTATCAACAGCAACACTGTCAAACCCACCGGCTAACTTTGCCTTAATCATGCCTTGTTTCATCTCGAAAAATAGTCTCAAGGTGTCCCAATACATTGTCTTATTTACGATGACAGGGTCATTAGCAAAGCGATGGATTTCTTCTAGCATAATTTTATTGCCGTCATATTCTCCAATAATTGCTCTTCCTGATGACGCTCCATAATCAAAAGCTAATATTTTTTTGCCCATGTCTAACTCCCTTTTGGTATAGTCTGTCCTGTTCGTGCTTGGTTTCCTGCTATCATCTTATGTTTCTGAACATTGGTCCATATGCTTGGCAAGCTCTGTAATCTTGACCTTCAACATCAGAACCAAATGCGTTCCATGCTGATGGACGGAAGATATCGTCTTCTGATACGTTATGCATACATACTGGAATACGAAGCATAGAAGCCATCGTAATAACGTCTGCACCGATATGTCCATAACTGATAGCACCGTGATTAGCGCCCCAGTTGTTCATCACATCATATGTTGACTTGAATTTGCCTTCACCCGTAAGTCTTGGCGCAAACCATGTACAAGGCCATGTATAGTCTGTACGTTTCCAAATCTTGTCAGTAACTTCCTCAGGTAATACAACTGTATGTCCTTCTGCGATTTGTAGAACTGGACCTAATCCTTTAACTAAGTTCAAACGAATCATCGTACAAGGCATCTCTGCTTCTGTTACAAATCTTGAAGAATATCCACCACCGCGGAAGTACCCGTTATCAGCTGGATTCCATGTTGTTGCTTCAAGAATCGCTTTTTGGTCTTTGGCAGTTACGTCATACCAAGGTTTGATAACGCCGTTACCATCTTTGTCTTTTGCTTGTCCATTAGCATCAATACAAGCAGCTCCTGAATTGATTAAGTGAATAAAACCTTGAGATTCTTTGGCTATTCCTTCTAATTCGTACCCTGTTGCTTTCTTAACTGCTTCTGGACTCCAATATGTACGGACATCTGCAAAAATTTGTGCAGTATTTGTCAATAATTTCATAAATAACATACCCATGCCGTTTAGTACATCGTTTTCTGTCGCTAGGATATATGGTTCTCTAACACCTTCCCAGTCAAAAGAAGATGCAAGCAATGCTTCTGGGAAATCACAGTTTGGATAGAAGTCTGTCCACTGTCTTTGTCCTTGGAAACCTGCTACAATCGCGTTATGTCCAACTCTTTCTTCTTCACAACCTGCTGGAAGATTTGGATTCCCGTTCATCATATCTTTGATGATACACATCATCTTAACAACGAATTCCCAATCTTCTTCTTTTTGTTTAGCTGTCTTTTGAAGTTTCTTAGGGTTCTTGTCGAATCCTTCTTTACAATTCTTCTTAGTCCAAGCTAATGCTTTCTTGAATTCTTTTTTGTCGTAAATATCTTCACTCATGCGGCGGATAACTTCTACCTCATCTACCGATTCAACACGCATACCAAAATATTCTTCTAACATATTAGGGTCGATAATCGAACCACCAATACCCATACAAACTGAACCAATTTGGAGGTAAGATTTGCCACGCATCGTAGCTGCTGCGATTGCCGCTCTACCGAATCTTAACAGCTTTTCTTCAACATCTGCTGGAATACTAGTATCATCTGCTTCTTGAACATCGTGTCCGTAAATACCAAATGCTGGTAATCCTTTTTGCGAATGTGTTGCTAGAACACTTGCTAGATAAACCGCTCCTGGTCTCTCTGTTCCGTTGAATCCCCAAACACCTTTAATGGTCATCGGATCCATGTCCATAGTTTCAGCACCATAACACCAGCAAGGAGTTACCGTCAAAGTTATAGAAACTCCTTCTTTCTTAAACTTTGCATCACATGCAGCAGTTTCAGCCACTCTACCGATAGTTGTATCTGCTATTACTACTTTAACAGGCTCACCGTTCGAATAACGTAACTTTTCTCCTAATAATTTTGCTGCTGATTTAGCCATGTTCATTGTTTGGTCTTCCAATGAAGCTCTTACATTCAACTTTCCTTGTCTCCCGTCTATCGTTGGTCTGATACCAATCACAGGATAATCTCCAATCAATCTACTCTTAGCCACTGCTCTACTCCTTTGCATATATGAATTATTTGTTATTCTAAATAATATAACTTTCCGTTCTTTTTTACTTGTACTATTTTCATATGTAATAGTAAAATATTCACTTTCGCTTTTCAACAGCACAAAAAAGAGTAATGCCAAGATGCCTGCGCATCTTATCCATCACTCCTCGTATTTACTAGCATTATACAACATTTTTGTTGGTTTAATCTCCCCAACTAACTCTTCGTCTATATTTCATAAAATTCAGCTTGCCTATCAACGAACTTCGTAATATAGTCAAACCCTATATCTTTTAGCATTTTCTTCATATTATCAAATTCATTTCCAATGAATTCCGGTCTATGAGCATCGGAACCCACGGTAATAATCTCACCACCTAATTCTTTATATCTTCTAACAATATCTGGGTGCGGATTAGGAAAACCTAATCCCGCCTTAAAGCCAGCCGTATTAACTTCTATGCCAAGATTCTTACTTATGATTGTCTTCAATATTTCGTCTATTATGTCTGCATACTTGTGATAGGAGTAATATTTCGCCTTGTTTTTCCCATAACGCACAATATAATCAATATGTCCAACCACCTGGAATTCCGAGAAAATTTCGATATTTTCTAGTAGTTGTTCAAAATAGTCACGGTATACTTTACTCTCAACTTTTCCTTCGAAATATTTCGGATAGTATGGGTCGTAGCCATTAACAAGGTGCGATGAGCCAATCACGAAATCAAAAGGATACTTGTTGACATACTCGTGGTAAAATTCAGCCATTGACGGCTGTAATCCTAATTCCACGCCTATCCTAATACCTATGTCGTCACGATACTTTTCTTGTATTCTTCTCATTTCGGTAAAATACTCATCACTATCAAAGAATGATTCTCGCTTAGGATTGTCATTATCGTAGTGATCTGTAATGCAAATCTCAGATAACCCCACTGCGATTGCCTGCTTCACCATCTCTTCTGGTAGCGCTTCGCTGTCTATTGAAAATTTTGTATGCACGTGATAATCTGCCATCATAATATTGTGCCTCCCAAAGCAACATATTCTCCTGTATAAAGAACCACTGCCTGTCCTGGTGTTACGGCTCTTTGTGGTTCACTAAAGTTACATTCTATTTCATCATCACCGATAGTTTTCACTGTACAAAGTGAACCTGCGTGACTATAACGTATCTTGGCGACAAATTCTTCTCCATCTGCTACGCTTTCTTTTGCCATAAAGTTTACTTTACTTGCCCGTAGCGTCGTCGTAAAGAGATCTTCACTTTCACCAATTACTACTTCGTTCGTATCTGGACGAATCTCCACAACAAATACGGGATGTCCCATCGCTAGATTAAGCCCTTTTCTTTGGCCAATGGTGTAATGGGTAATTCCTTTGTGTTGCCCAATAACTTCTCCTGCCATATTGACGAAATTGCCTGGACAGACTTGTCTGCCAGTGTTGGCTTCAATAAACCCCGCATAATCATTATCTGGTACAAAGCAAATATCTTGACTGTCAGCTTTGTGTGCCACTGGCAAGCCAATCCTCTCAGCTATCTTGCGTATCTCATCTTTGGGATATTTGCCCACTGGCATTAACGTTTTTGCAAGTTGTTCTTGCGTCAAACTATATAATGCATAGGTTTGATCTTTGGCTGCCGTACATGAGTGTTTGATCGCCATACGGCCATTTTCTAAACGCTCTATCTGGGCATAATGACCTGTCGCAATATAATCTGCACCAATCGCCAAACTTCGGTGTAACAAAGCTTCCCATTTGACATACCTATTACAAGCATTACATGGATTTGGTGTCCTGCCCTCCTGGTATTCCTTCACGAAATAGTCGATTACATTTTCTTTGAATTCTTTTTTGAAGTTCATTACATAATAGGGAATATCTAACGCCTGTGCTACTCTTCTCGCATCGTCAACCGCACTAAGTCCGCAGCATCCGCCATTTTCTTCTTTGGCTTGCTCCTCTTCGTCTTGCCATATCTGCATCGTTACGCCAATTACATCGTAACCCTCTTCTTTTAGTAAATATGCCGCAACAGAAGAATCAACACCTCCTGACATGCCTACGACAACCTTGCCTTTATTCATTAATATTCTTCCTCTTCTTCATCTTCATGAATATCTGATTTGGGCTTTTCTAACCCTTCAATCTTGATATCATTCTTTTCAGCATAATCCCATAATGCAGCATGGATTGCTTCCTCAGCCAACAACGAACAGTGCATCTTAACCGGTGGCAGTCCATCTAAGGCATCCGCTACCGCCTTGTTAGTTACTTGTAGTGCTTCTTGAATGGTTTTGCCAACTACCAATTCAGTCGCCATACTGCTAGTTGCTACTGCTGCACCACAGCCAAATGTCTTGAACTTGCACTCGCGAATCACACCATCATCATCTATATTCAAATACATTCTCATAATGTCGCCACACTTAGCATTGCCAACCGTTCCTACTCCGCTCGCACCTTCTATTTCACCAACATTTCTAGGATTTTCAAAATGATCCATTACTTTCTCGCTATACATATCTTCTACCTCTTCTTTCTATATAAAGGATGTCCATATCTTGTTAGGCATTTTTCTTCACGAAGTCCTCGTAAAGTGGTGACATGCTTCGTAGCTTATCAACAATCCTTTTAAGTTCTTCCACCACCGTATCTAGCTCTTCTCTGGTCGTCTCGTCACTTAATGTCAACCTCAACGAACCATGTGCTATCTCATGTGGCAATCCTATCGCTAATAGTACATGTGATGGGTCTAGTGAGCCAGATGTACAAGCCGACCCGCTTGAAGCACAAATCCCCGCCATATCAAGCATGATTAACAAAGATTCACCTTCAATGAAACGAAAACTAATATTTGCATTATTCGGTAAGCGTTTCGTCTTATCGCCATTTAGTCTTGTATGAGGAATTTCCTTCATAATACGTTCTATTAGATAGTCTCGCAACTCGACTGCTTGGCTAGCACGTTGCTCCATTGTATCGTTTGCCAGTTTCGCTGCCGTAGCAAAACCTACAATCCCTGGAACGTTTTCAGTTCCTGCTCGACGCTTTCGCTCTTGCGCCCCACCGTGGATAAATGATCGCGTCTTAATACCCTTTTTAATATAAAGGCAGCCAATCCCCTTCATTCCATGAATCTTGTGGGCACTAGCACTAAGCATATCAATATTCATCTTGTCAACATCAATCGGCACTTGCCCAAATGCTTGCACAGCATCAGTGTGAAATAAAATACCATGTTTCTTAGCCAATGTTCCTATTTCGGCGATTGGTTGGATTGTTCCTATTTCATTATTTGCAAACATCACCGATATCAAAATAGTATCATCTGTAATCGCTCGCTCAAGCTCATCTACCTTGACGATACCGTTCTCGTCCACATCCACATATGTGATGCGAGCTCCTTGCTTTTCTAGCCATTCACAGCTATGCAAGATGGCATGATGTTCAATCTTTGTGGTGATAATATGATTACCTTTGCCTTTATAGGCTTCATAAGTCGCCTTTAATGCCCAGTTATCACTTTCTGTCCCACCTGCGGTAAAGTAAATGTCTTGAATCTCAGCGTTTATAACCTGCGCTAACTCCATACGCGCTTGAGTAATCGCCTTTTTACTTTCTCCAGCAAAAGTATATACACTAGATGGATTGCCATAGGTTTCAGTAAAGTATGGTAACATCGCTGCTACGACCTCTGGTGATGTCTTAGTTGTCGCTGCATTATCCAAATAAATCATCATTCGCCCTTCTTTCTATACGTTGCAGACGCTAGGTGCGTCCTTACTCTTCTTCTGTACACGACGGCTTTCTTCTACTAACTGCTCTAGCATAATGCCATCTACCGCTTCTGTTATACTATCATTGATACGTTGCCACACATATCTGGTTACACATAAATCCGCCGACTGGCATTCACTACTTTCATGGGTTCCCGTACAAGCCACTGCATCTAAGTTGCCCTCTAATGCTCTTAAAATATCGCCAACCGAAATGTCCGTCGCCGATTTGGCTAACATATATCCCCCGCCAGCACCACGCATACTCTTTACTAGGTTCGCCTTTTTCAGTTTACTAACTAACTGTTCGAGATACCTATCTGATATGTTTTGACGTTTGGCAATGCTACTTATCGATACCGCTTCCTCTTCACTATAAAGCGCCAAATCAATCAATGCTCGTAGCCCATATCTACCTTTTGTCGATAACTTCATCCAAAACCTCTTTTCCAATTCCGACTGTTTTACTAGGATTTGTAACTAGAGAATATCATCTTCCCTTTCCCCTGTCAATCCATATTGCCGCTAAAATACATTGTATTAAATAAAAAGCAACGCACAGAACATTGCAAACCAACATTGATTGTATTATACTTAAAAACGTAGGTGTATAGCACCGTTAGGAGGATTTTCATGAGTATACAACTGACCAATAATTTACCGACCCCTGAACAAATAAAAGAAGAATATCCCGTTACAAAAGTAATTGCCGAAGCAAAACTTTCTCGTGATAACGCCATCCGTGATATCATCACCGGAAAATCAGATAAATTTTTAGTAATCATCGGCCCTTGTTCTGCTGACAACGAAGACTCTGTCTGCGATTATGTTAGTCGCCTTGTCAAGATACAAGAGGACACCGCTGATAAATTAGTAATCGTTCCTAGAATTTACACAAATAAACCTCGAACTACTGGCGAAGGCTATAAAGGCATCGTTCATCAGCCAGACCCAGAAAAGCGACCAGACCTACTACAAGGCCTAATCGCTGTTCGTAAAATGCATATGCGTGCTATTATGGAATCTGGAATGACTGCCGCTGATGAAATGCTCTATCCTGAAAACTGGAGTTATCTAGATGACTTACTCTCTTACGTGGCTATCGGTGCTCGCTCAGTCGAGAACCAACAACATCGCTTGGTCGTAAGTGGTATGGATGTTCCCGCTGGAATGAAGAATCCGACCAGTGGTGATTTTTCAGTTATGTTAAATTCAGTTGTTGCCGCTCAAGGCATTCATCACTTCATCTATCGTAACTCCGAAGCGCGTTCAACTGGCAACGAATTGGCTCACACCATCTTACGTGGTGCGGTTGACCCAATGGGTAATTCAATTCCCAACTACCACTATGAAGACCTTCATCGTTTATTCGAATTATATAACGAACGCGACTTAAAGAATCCAACTACTATCATTGACGCTAACCATTCGAACTCCAACAAGCAATTCACAGAACAAATCCGAATTGTCAAAGAAGTTCTACATAGTCGCAACGTTAGCAACGATATCAACTCCCTTGTTAAAGGCGTAATGATTGAAAGTTACATCGAAGAAGGTTCCCAATCTATTGGTCCCGATTCAATCTACGGTAAATCAATTACCGACCCATGTCTTGGTTGGGAAGATTCACGTGACTTACTTTACACTATCGCTGATGCTATCAAATAGCATTTCATTATCTTGCTTCTCGCTTCTTGCGCTTTTTCACTAGCGCAATCGCGATGATAGCTAGTAGTGATGCGCCTGCTGTATATGCAAATATCATTGATTGATAATCACCTGTTCACGGAGTTCCTTTCGCCATTGCTCTTATTACGTTGATTCCTATACCTGTCATATCCGCTATTTTTTCAACATCAATCCCCTTTGCTAACATGCTTTGCACAATCTCTGCTCTGCCCTCTGCTTTACCTTCTGCTTTACCTTCTGCCTTACCTTCTGCTTTACCCTTATCCCAGACATACTCTTCTCTTGCCTGCGCTCCGTCTATTGCCTTTTGCCTTGCACTTATCATATCTCGCTCCTCCTTATCAAGGTTCTGGTATTTTGCTACCCGACATGCTTCTTTCAAATACTTAGGTGCATCTTTGTCCACTTCTCCAGTCTTAAAGTAGTCAAACCACGCTTTGATGTTTTTCTTCATTTCTTTTGGTGATTTCTTCAATTCCAAAAACACCATTGTTATCAATTCTTCTTTATTAACGTTCTCATAATAAATGTTATTTTCCTCATCGTATAGTCTGAACCGATGAATTGGATTTTCATCTGCCAGAAATTCATTCTCTACCATAACACAGACACTATACACCGGTCTTAGTGATGAATATTTAAGTTCGCCACTTGCATATTTTCCGTCACTATTTTCCAATTCTTGTTTGCCGTAATTGGCCGAGTAAATCTCCGTCACGTAAAACAACGCTCGTTCTTTAAACAGTTCTTGACTACACACTTGCATCTCGATAGTCACTTGGCGACCATCTGACAGCCTCGCTAAGACATCCACTTGCGTATACCTAACATAAGGTTGCTCACTCTCGTCATAAAACGTTCTGATGTTATATGTGTTTTCAACATTCACTTCGGTTACACCAAGTTCTAATATATCATTGATGAACCCGATTAAAATGTGACTGTTTTGCGGACTGGCAAATACTTTCTTAAACACCAAGTCCGTAGTTGTTAAAACTTTTCTTTGTTCCATCTGTCGTTCTCCTTTTCGATGCGTAAACTACAGCATCAAAAAGAGGTATAACATTTCTTCTAATTATACTTGAATTATAACGCAAGAAATGGTCCTTTGCAATGTGCTGCAGTTACTGTTTTTAGTTATTTTCTTTTTTGGTGATTTTGCGTCGAGTGACGCTTTGAATATTGCTTGTCGCAATTTTAAAGAAATTTAGAAACTTCTTGTTTGCCTATCATATCAAAATGCGCAACTATTGTCACGTAGTTTTTATAGACAGATGGCCACATTATTACGCTAAAAGCAGCAAAGAA
>JGI994J12354_10000040_pt1 | contig 106845 bp, 99 predicted proteins | sample IntmicLarv3ML3BL_FD_12354 | JGI IMG/M metagenome (IMG submission 12354) | reverse complement strand
AATGAATTGCATCCATAAAGACGACAGAATACACCGCTTCAAGAGGACGTTCCTGCCACTCTCGAACAATTGGCAGTATTTTATCTGTAATGCGGCTGATGGTACTATCAGATATATCAATATCATACAACTCTTGTAGATGACTTTCTATATCACCAGTCGTCATTCCTTTGGCATACATAGAAATGATTTTTTCTTCCATATCCTGAGTAACCGTATTCTGATATTTCTTAATTACTTGTGGTTCAAATGTTCCTTTACTGTCTCTGGGAATGGCGATGTCCATGTCACCATATGATGTGTGCATCGTTTTTGAAGAATGACCATTTCTACTGTTATCCGTATTCTTATTGTGATAATCATACTTAGAGTAGCCCAAATCTTCATCCAGTTCCTCATCCAAAACCCCTTCCAGTAATACCGACATCATATCTTTCATAACGGAATTAACATCTGCTCCGTTTTTGACATGGACATCATTATTTTTCAGATAATTCCTCATGATTTCTCGCATTGCTTGTTTTTGTGGTGATTCGTTTCTTGTTCTTTTTGGCATAAAATTACCTTCAACCTGTTGTAATCATCTTACACCAGTTTGGAGGTTTACACAATCTTTGGGATACTCTCTGCGGTTTCTCGAAGATAACGTATTCTAACCCCAAAAAACGAACTATAATGTCAATCCATCAAGACATCATAGTTCATTTTTTTATTACATTGCTAAACTAGTCTGTTTTTATTAAGAAAACGTATAAGAGAACGCTTATCATCGCACAACAAATGTATATCATTGCCATCTTTGACACTGATGCACTCCATAAACCTTCTCGTACGCAAAGATTTCATGAACTCAGACCCATTCTGTTCAATGTCTTCCACATCAGGACCAGGGTTACTCTTTGCCTTTTCTGATATATACTTCAAATATTTTTCAAACTCAGCCTCCGGAACTTGTTTTGTCATCGCTCTTTCGTTAAAAATTGCTATCACTGAATCGGAGTCAGATAACCGCTTGAATGTCTCTGTCCCCTTTAATGTTTCTTTTATCTCGTCAGCCCTTTGTGATACGATCTTTATTTCACTACCTTGCACAAAGTCTAACTCAACATGATTCAGCAAACATTTGAACAATGTTATATTATTTCAACTAAATTGGATAAAAAAAAGAAAAAATGGCATCTGCTTTTTTTTAAAGTTTAACCATTTTTCCACCTTATTTTTTTGACAACAGCTTTTCCGTTTTGACAACAACTTTCAGTGTTATCAAAAATCGCCATCCTCCGCATAAACACTGAGTTTTTCGATAAAAATATAATGCCACTGATGGGAATCGAACCCATATGGTCTCCCGCACGATTTTGAGTCGTGTGCGTCTGCCAGTTCCGCCACAGTGGCTTATTTCATTTTTTGTTCTTTAACTCGAACTATAGTAGTTTATCATAAATAAAATGAAATATCAAGTTTTTTTTATTTTTCCATACGATTTTTTTATTTCTCTTTTATGTTCACTTATATATGTAATATCCGCCATAACCCATAAACTCCAAGTGCCATTCCAGTACTCGCCAATGTTCCAAAAAGATATTTCGTACGCGTTAATTTTGTTTTCGCGTCTTCCGTTCCTTCTTTTGCAAATTCACCATAACGAACCATTGTTTTTGCCGCTATAATGAAGCCAATTCCACTCATATCACCAAATATACATAGTGTCACAATAATTATTCGTTCCAATATGCCTATCATAGTTCCGGCATCCATTATAAACTCTGTCTCTTTATCCTGTTTATCAAGCAATAATAATAACTTATCCACCAAAATTGCTGACGGCTTCACTGCGAGCAATATAATCAAAATAAATAGATAGCCATTATGATAAATCGCCAACTCTTCACACCATGTATCTATTCCCCAAAAAAGAAAATACAATGCTGCTATATGACAAGTTTGATCAATCACAATTCGATATATTTTTTTACATTTTATTCTTTGCAAATAAAAATCTACTGTTTTATCAATTAACAAATGGCTAATAAAAACTGCTCCCAGAAGCAGCATTTTTCTTCCCAAATTCATGTCTGCTAGTATCATTGCTGGAATAAATGTAATTGTATAGACCAGAACGTGCCATAACATTACCTTTATGTTGGCTTTTCTATTTGTCACCATTCTATTTGTCTGAAAATAAAAATCTCCAAGTAAATGCATAATGCCTAGTATTATAAACATTTCTGTCATTCATTCTCCTCCATCTTATTTAACATTGTTATAATTGCCGCTGTATACTTTCTCTCACTTCTAATTGTCTGCATAAAATGCTTACTAATATTTTGTCTTGATACCTCCATCATTTTCGCCACAATATTTTGCAAGCCACGAGGAGTAAAATTATCCTCTTCCCATACTTGACTATCCTGCATCTTTTCATATATCACTTGAACATTTACTCCTTGCTGACCGCTTAACTCTTTTGCTAGGAAATTAATGGTTCTGCCACCACTTTCCACAATCTCTTTTACTGACTCATATTCGCTTTCATAATCCAATTCTATATCCTGTTGAATCGGACTTAACATCTCTGTCATCAGTGAAACCAGCCACGCACTACTATTTTGGGAACGTTGAATAGACCTTTGGCTTTCCAGTAGAAGATTTATATATTTATCTTCTTTTCTTGATATATAGATACATCTCATTAGCAATTCTTTGGAATGAACCTGCTTTAGCCCTTCTCTCGCAAAATGATATGCTTCACCATTTAATGCATTTGTTTGAAGTGCCTGATCATAATAATCAATTTCTCCATATCCTACTGATCCTCGAATCTGAATTGGATAAACTAACAACCCCAACATTCTGTAATATAGAAATGCTGCGAAACTCTTCGAAAATAACCCTTGAACCGAATCCCCCGCTTCAAATGTGACCTCACTTAACAAATATTTCTCATAAATTTTATTTAAATATTGCATTGACCGTTGTAATATTTGTTGCAGCTTATGCGAACTTTCATATTTCCTTGAATCCACTACATCTACAAGCAATACCCCATATTTCTTCTTCATCTTTTCATCACCTCTTTTTCATTATAGCCTTCCATCAAAAAAAAAGCAACTGATTTAGTTGCTTTTTAGAAACGCAACTGATTTAGTTGCTTTTTGAAAACGCAACTGATTTAGTTGCTTTTTGCCGTATCTCTATTCTTCAAATTTCATTTTATTATATATCGGAAAAGTATCAAAAGTTACAAAATAATCTTTTGGCGTTTCTGCTCTTCTGATTAATTGTACCTCTCCATTTTCTTTTAATAATAACTCCGCTGATTTCAACTTTCCATTATAATTGTATCCCATTGCATAACCATGAGCACCCGTATCATGAATAATAAGTTTATCGCCCAGTTCTATCTTTGGAAGTTTTCTATCAATCGCAAATTTATCATTATTCTCACATAAAGAACCAGTTACATCATACCTATAATCACATGATTGGCTTTCTTTCCCAGCCACTGTAATGTGGTGATAAGAACCATATATTGCCGGACGCATTAAATCAACTGCACAAGCGTCACAACCAATATATTCCTTATGGGTATGCTTTTCATGAATTGCTGTTGTCACCAAACAGCCATAAGGTCCCATCATAAAACGTCCTAATTCTGTATAAATCTCCACATCTGACATACCAGCCGGAGTCAGTACCTCTTCATATGCTTTTCGCACGCCCTCACCAATAATTTTAATATCATTTGGTTCCTGTTCCGGTGTGTATGGTATCCCAATTCCACCCGATAAATTAATGAACTTAATATGAGCCCCTGTTTCCTCCTTTAGCTTCACTGCCAATTCAAAAAGAAGTTTAGCTAATGTTGGATAATATTCATTTGAAACTGTATTGCTCGCTAAAAAAGCATGTATTCCAAAATGCTTTGCTCCTTTTGCCTTTAATACCTTAAATGCTTCAAAAAGCTGCTCTGTCGTCATACCATACTTTGCGTCACCCGGCTTATCCATAATCGCATTGCTTATTTTAAATAAGCCGCCTGGATTATATCTACAAGAAATAGTTTCCGGTATATCGCCTGTTGCTCTTTCTAAAAAATCAATATGAGTAAAATCATCTAAATTAATAATCGCATCTAACTTTCTTGCATAAACAAACTCTTTTGCTGGAACTGCATTGGCAGAAAGCATTATTTCTTCCCCTTTTAGTCCCATCGCTTCCGCTAACATTAACTCCGTTAAAGAAGAACAATCACACCCACAACCATACTCTCGTAAAATATCAATTAAATATGGATTTGGCGTCGCCTTTACTGCAAAATACTCTTTAAAACCTCTATTCCACGAAAATGCGTCTTTTAATGCCTGTACATTTTCTCGAATACCTTTTTCATCATATAAATGAAATGGGGTTGGATATTTCTCGGCGATTCCATCTAACTGCTCTTTTGTCACAAATGTGTGTTTTTTCATTTTTTCTCTCCTCTCGTAAGTGCAATCAATTTGATTGTATTTGATAATGACTGCTTAAATACATTGACAAAATTATTCTGACCTGAATATAAGCAAGTTTCATTAAGTTCACCTGTTAATACATATTTAGAATCCACAATAAGCTGTATCTGGTTATCTGGTATCTCATGATAATATATCAATGCTTTTGGCAGTTCCACTTCTTTATCTGTAATCAGAACTACCTTTTTTTCTCTTTCTATACTTTCCATAATCTCAGGTAGAATCAAATTCAATATCCCACTAGAAACGCTTAAATAAATACGCCATTTTGATTGCTGTATCATGTTAATTATTTTATCCATAATATTCTGATACCCTGCAATCGTAATATACCCATCGGCAATTTCCTTTTTTATCGGCAGATTCTCACCAATTACTTTTTTCTCCCTTTGCAATATTCGTATTCGATTTCCACAAAACTCTTCCATCTCTACGGCAACATATTTAACGGCTCCCCCCTCATTTACATAGGCAGCACCTTTTTCTACTAAACCCGCCAAGCTACTATAGACATTAGACCGAGAAATTCCTGTTATTTTTGAAACCTCATATCCAGTTAATGTTCCCTCCGTAAATAATGTGATATATATATTCGCCTCTTGTCTAGTCAATCCAAATAATATTAGCTTTTCTACTAAGAGTGTTTGCTTCATATGATACCTCTCTTTAGTGTTCCTTTATAGAAACACTATAAAACAAATACTCCTTCTTGTCAAGCTATATAAGACCATATTTATCTTCTATAAAATATATCCTGTGTTGCAAAAATCAACTCATGACTCTAATTTCATTTTTATCTAAACAATGAAAAGGGGATATAAAGAACACTCATCCGCTCTTTATATCCCCTCTATACCTATTATCTTATGCTTGCACTACATGCATCATATTTGTCATAGCACCCTCGCCATTTATGCAATTTGTACTTGGATCGCCTGCTGTAAATACAATCAAGTCTCCTTTTTCTACCAACTTCTTTTCTTTTACCAATTCTAAAGAACTTGTAATAATTCCTTGCGTAGATGTTTCTTGTGTACTCTTTAATGGACGTACACCCCAATAAATTTGCATTTTTCTAAGTGTTGCATCATTTGGACTCAATGCTATAATTTCTGCTTTTGGTCTAAAGTTAGAAATTAATCTAGCTGTTTGTCCAGACATTGTTGGTGTAACTATGCTCTTACAATTTAAATTAAGTGCGGTAGTCACAGAAGCCAAGCCAACTGCACTTGATACATTTGTTTTTCTATGCATCTCTTTATTTTCTGAAATTGCTGAATCCGCTAAGTGTTGTTCTGTTGTTAACGCTACCTGTGTCATCATTTTCACTGCTTCAATTGGATATTTTCCTGCTGCTGTTTCACCTGAAAGCATGATTGCATCTGTACCATCATAAATAGCATTTGCTATATCTGTAACCTCTGCTCTTGTAGGTCTTGGGTTACGAATCATTGAATCTAACATTTGTGTTGCTGTAATAACTGGTTTATATTTCGCATTACATTTTTTAATCATTAATTTTTGTGCATGTGGAACTTCATTTGCTGGAATTTCAACACCTAAATCACCTCTGGCAACCATAATTCCATCTGAATAATGAATGATTTCATCTAAGTTCTCTAAACCTTCAGCATTCTCAATTTTTGAAATTACATTGATATGTGCTCCACCATTTGCTTTTAATAATTCTTTGATCTCTTTTACCACTTCAGCACTTCTTACAAATGAAGCAGCGATAAAATCATACCCTTGCTCTATACCAAATAGAATATCTTTTTTATCCTTTTCTGTAATACCTGGTAATTTAATGCTAACATTAGGCACATTAACACCTTTACGTTCTCCTAATTCACCACCATTAATAACATTACATATTAATTTATCACCAGCTATTTCTTTAATCTCAAGCTCAATTAATCCATCATCAATAAGAATTTTATTGCCTGGCACTACATCAGCAATTAAACCTTCATATGTGATATAGCATCCATTTTCATCACCTTCTGTTTCAGTTACTGTCAAAGTAAAAGTTTGTCCTTCTTTTAACATAACTTTCTTACCGTCTTTTAACATTCCAGTTCTAATCTCTGGCCCTTTAGTATCTAATAACATAGCAATCGGAAGATCTAATTCTTCTCTAAGCTCTTTTAATATTTTTACTCTTGATAATTGTTCTTCATGATCTCCGTGTGAGAAATTGAATCTTGCAATATCCATACCGTTTAAAATAAGACTTCTCATTAACTCTTTGTCATTCGTATTTGGTCCCATTGTACAAATAATTTTTGTTTTTTTCATGGTTATCCTCCAATAGCTTTTTGCTTAAAGCCTCTTATTTTTTTATTTTTTATTGTTCAAACTCTAAACATCATACACAATTTTTCCATTTTTGTCAATCGTTCTGAATGATGTTTGACAAATTTTTAACTATTTTTTTAGCTACTCAAAAACATTAATTTTTTTTATGCTCGTGTGTAAATAAATGTTCTTGACAATATTCATAATTCCCTTCACATTTAGAACAATAACGGAAACTTAAACTCTCGTCATCTTCTTCCGTTTTTCCACAGACCGTACATTTATGAAGTGCTCCTGCACTTGATTTTATAACTTCTTTTCGATATGACCTCTTTCGTTTTATTTCTTTGGGATTTATACTTTTTGCTTTTTTAGTCATAATAAAGAAAATTATCAAATTTAATAATGAACTAACCATTATAACTCTTTGGACCAAATATGACTCCACAAAGGAACCAATCATTATTACTGCATAAAATAATGCAAGCCACTTTGCTTTTACTGGAACTAGAAAATACATATATATTCTTGATTCTGGAAATGTTAATGCATACCCTAGAAAAACTGTCATATTTATGTAATATGTGTTCGCCAACCATCCACTAGATAAGATGAAATTTTGTGCCAAATATACATCATCAATTCTCACACCCGATTGAGAACCTATATTTATTATCGCATATGCAGCCATCACACCTATTACAGTAAATAAGAAGCCCAAAAACATGTATAAAGTAAAATGAAACCTCCCCCATGCTCGCTCTAAGGTCGTACCAAAAGAATATTGTGCAAAAAGCATCAAGGCCGTCCATACATCAAGCCTTGTTGGTGGATTTACAATCCAAGTAAATATTCGCCAAACCTGACCTTTTAAAACCAAATCGGGCTTTAATAGTAGTAAATCGAGGATTTCTGGATCAATTATTTGCAGCAAATAACCTATTATATATGCTCCTATTACATACATTGATAAATTTTTGACGGCATATCTTCCAAATTTGTTTTCTAACTTATTAATAAATTTCATGTTTACCCCTTTCGTGATGCTGCTAAGATATATCTTTTTTTGAGAGAATGAATACTGTAGTCGCTGTTAATGGCAACGAAAAAGCAATGATTATCGGTGTATTAACTCTTGATTCTTTGTTGAAATATGTATGCGTTTTTCTACTACTTCGCTTTTCTTATCTATGATTCTTAGGTAATAAATAAACATGGAGGCTTTTTATATAGAATTTGATCTTCTAGTGTTTTAAAAATTCTTATCATCTTTCTTCTCCTTGTTGTTTAAGAATATGCTTTATTGGGTTTGCTTTGATTTATTTAAGCATTAGTTGTGTGTAAAGGAAAAGCTTGCGTAGCTATACGGAAGCTTTTGGTTGTTTATTATTATAATGTGTGAGGTAGAGTTTGTCAAATGGTCGAAAGTAATACGGCAACATAATTACTGTAGAAATTGAACAAGCAGAAGTCGCCCTAATGTGTTTTATATTTAGATATCACTATACCTACTTATTCACTCTTTTACAAGTCTCAAATATGTGACTTAACCCCAAACTGTTTCACCTTCTATCTTTACCTATATGTGAGTATTTCCATCTTCAAATTGATAAATAATTATGAGAGTTTGCGCATTTATAATATCTGTCATTTCATCTTTCATAAAACATGTCTCCTTTACGTTTAGATTGAACAAATTTGACTATTTAAAATTCTCTGCTCACTTTGGAGATTTTCATGAGATTCAAATTTTAATTTTTCCCCGTTTTCATTAATCTTCATAATCTTATTTTCATTTATATCACGTTCTTCGTCATCTGCATATTTAAAGGAGATACTCTTCATCACATCCATATTCCCAAAGTAAGGAGTTATATTTTGAGTAAAAACATCAACAGTATTAAGAAGTCCTACTAGATGATAATACACATAACAACAATAGACGAGATAGGAAACAAACGAAGATTATGAAGCAAATCGTAAAAGCCAAGGCAAATTTTGTGCTCCACTTAAAAGAGAAGCAGAATGATGTCTCTCACGAAATAGAAGAGTATTATACAGATGCTTTGGCAAAAATTATGAAGCTTTCAAAATCAAGACAAAAAATGGAAACATATAATAACGGCAATAAATCAGGCAACCGTACATGCTAATAGTGTGAGATATTATGTGTCAAATATAGATTTACCAGTAAAAGAATTTGAGGAATTATTATTCAAAATAATCCCTCAAATATGTGCTAAGAACGACTGGTGATTATTATCAGAGGATTTCTTCACCTAAGATAAACTTTAGTGCCTTTTCTTTCCATTAAGTTTATTATAATTCTTGCTTACAAACTTCTAGTGCTGCTTCAATTACTTTATCCATATCATAATATTTATAATTACCTAAACGCCCACCAAATAAAACACCCACCTCTTCATCTGCCAATTTTCGATACCTTTCAAACAATTTATCATTTTGAGCATTATTCACTGGATAATACGGCTCCATTCCTATATTCCATTCCGCTGAATACTCTTTTGAAATAACCGTTTTTTCCTGTTGTCCAAATTCAAAATGTTTATGCTCAATAATACGAGTATATGGAACTTCCTTTTCAGTATAGTTAACCACCGCATTTCCCTGATAATTTTCTATATCTAATATTTCATTTTCAAATTTTACTGATCTATACTCTAATGTCCCTAATTTATAGTCAAAGTATTCATCAATCATGCCTGTAAACACAATCTTTCGAGCAATATTTTTCCCTTCCTTTATTAGTTCAAAATAATCTGTATTAACCCTAACTTCAATACCTTCTAACATTTTTTCTACAATCTTTGTGTAACCTTCTTTAGGTATTCCTTGGTAACAATCATTAAAATAATTATTGTCATATACAAAACGGAACGGAAGACGTTTGATTATAAATGCTGGCAATTCAGTGCATGAACGCCCCCATTGTTTCTCCGTATACCCCTTAATCAACTTTTCATAAACATCTGTTCCAGCTAATGACAATGCCTGTTCCTCTAAATTCTGTGGTTCTGTAATATTTAATTCTTTAATTTGTTTTGAAATAATATCTTTTGCTTCTTGAGGTGTTTTTATTCCCCACATTTTACTAAAAGTATTCATATTAAACGGTAAATTATAGAGCTCATTCTTATAAACTGCGACTGGCGAATTTATATAATGATTAAAATCTGCAAACTGGTTAATATAATCCCATACTACTTTGTTCGATGTATGAAAAATATGAGCACCATATTTATGCACATTAATTCCTTCTATCCTTTCACTATAAATATTTCCTGCAATATGCTCTCGTTTGTCAATTACTAAACATTTTTTTCCTTTTTTATTTGCTTCATAAGCAAATATTGCTCCAAATAAACCAGCCCCTACTATTAGGTAGTCATATTTCATGATTTCCTCCTATATCTCACTTAATTCATTTTTATAAATATCATTAAAAAATTCCTAATTTTATTATATCATGATTTCTAAGCAACCCCAGTGCTTTTCCGCTATCATCAATAATTGGAAGAACTGAAAACTGCTTATCTCTATTTTCCATTAACGCCAATGCCTTAATCGCTAATAACTCTTTCTTTATTATCACTGGTTTTTTTGTCATTAACTCTTCCACCTTTATTGAATATATATCTGTTTTTTTCCCTAAATATCGTTTTAAGTCTCCATCAGTTATTAATCCTAATAATCTATTTTCACTATCTACAATGTTAATTGCCCCTAGTCCATACTCACACATTTTAATAATTGCATTCTCCATATTAGTTCCAACCGCCACAATCGGATTATATTCATCCTTGTGCATAATATCTTCAACTGTTGTCGTCAATTTTCTACCAAGTGCTCCCGCTGGATGATACAGAGCAAAATTTTCTTTTTTAAATCTTCTTAATTGAGACACTGTTACCGCAATTGCATCTCCCAATACCAGAGCTGCTGTCGTACTAGATGTTGGTGCTAAATTTAAAACGCAAGCCTCTTTGAATATCGGCAATAAAATTACATATTCTGAATATTGCGCTAATGTAGATGTCGCATTCGAAGTGATGGATACGATAGGTATCTCCATCATTTTCACATTTGGAAGTATATTACACAACTCTGCTGTTTCTCCACTATTGCTAATTAGTAAAAGAATATCTTCTTTTGTCAAAATACCGAGATCACCATGCAATGCTTCAGCAGGATGTAATACATAAGATGAAATTCCTAGACTAGACATTGTCGCTGAAATTTTCCGTGCAATATGACCCGGTTTTCCCATTCCACAAACTACTACTTTTCCTTTGCAGTCATTTATAAGATTAACAACATCTATAATCGTGTCATCAATGAAATCTATGGTGTTTTTCAATGCTCTTATTTCAATATCAAATACCTCTTTTATAGATTTCTTAATATCCATTAAATGACCTCTCTTCTTTTAACAATTTGATTTATTTCTAAAATTTCATCTAATATACCTGCAAACTGTTCTAAAACTATCATATTTGGACCATCTGACAGAGCATTATCTGGATCTGGATGTACTTCCGCAAAAATACCATCTATGCCTACCGCCGTTGCTGCTCGTGCAAGATATCTCACATATTCTCTATTTCCACCTGTTGAAGTACCGTTCCCCCCTGGCTTTTGCACACTATGTGTCGCATCGAAAATAACAGGATAACCATTTTTTTTCATTTCTACTAAACCAGTCATGTCTACTACTAATGTATTATATCCAAAGCTTGTTCCCCTTTCACAAAGCATAATATTTGAATTGCCTGCTTCTTCAACCTTTTTCACAACATTTATCATATCCCAAGGTGCTAAAAACTGTGCCTTTTTAATATTTAAAATTTTTCCAGTTTTTGCTGCTGCCACTAATAAATCTGTTTGACGACATAAAAAAGCTGGTATTTGCAAAATATCTGCTACTTCTGCCACTTTAGCTGCTTGAGATGCTTCATGAATATCTGTTACTATTTTCACTCCAAAAGCTTCTTTAACCTTATTTAAACATTTAATCCCTTCTTCGATCCCCAAGCCCCTATATGCATCTGCTGAAGTTCTATTTGCTTTATCAAATGATGCTTTAAAATAAAATTCCACATCTCTTTCCCTACAAATTTCTGTCAATTTTTCGGCAACCTTCATCACACATTCTTCTGATTCGATTACACAAGGACCTGCTAATACTTTAAACTTCATTATCTTTCCTTCTTTCTTTCAAAATTTTTTTATACCTGTTATTCCTTGCTAAATATAATATACTCTCATCTAAATTCTCTTGCTTTAAATAAAAACGTAAATGATACCAAAATAATTCCTTTTCATTAGGATTAGTTTCACGCCATTTTAAATACTCCTTATCACAAATCAACTCATAAGGCACTAAATAACAAAGTAATACATAATTCAAAAAATCTTCCTCCACTATAGGAGATATCTTATTTTCCAAACTGCTCTCACACCACTTTGTATAGGGCGATACATCACGAGAATATACCATTTTCCCCCATAGCATAGCTTCCAAAAGAATATTACTTCCCTGTGCTGTTATTCTTTTACATTTTAATATAAATTCAATTGCACTTTGAGATTCATCTCTATTTTTTACTGTATAAAACGCTTGATAAGGCTCATCACCAGGATGTTTTCTAAACAAAATATCCTCTTCTGAATATACATTGCGTACATCTTGTATTAATTCTAAATCTGTATATTGAGATTTTACAAAAAATGTTGAAATTAAAGGATGGCAACCCGCTATCCCTATCTCATATTTCTCAAGTTGACTACTTTCAGTTAAATAAAATAACTTAGAAGCTTGTAAGAATAAACCCAATAACTCTTTTCTTGAAAACAACTCTACTCCCAAATTTCTCTTGCTTTTCTGAAAGTCCCAATATCTATTCATTATTTCATCATGACTATAGATTTCATCATAACAAAAGTATGCCGTTGGTCTATAATCTGGAAATCTTATTGCAAACTCGTTAGTAATTACAACATTTTTATTTTTTTTCCCTAAATAGTAAACGCTTTTAAAATGAGTATTCCAGTTCATAAATCCTTTGATTTTTCTCTTGGTATCTTTTTCAATTCGTTTTAATATTTTAGTCAATTCTCTTTCCAATGGACGATACCTATTTGCTAAAAGATATAAACTCACCGCTAATTTAGAGCCTAATTCTTTTTCTAAATCTTCAAAGATAAAATTAGGTATTACATAACGCAAAACACTACTCTCTTCCGCTTCATTTAATATTTTATATTGATGAACATTATAAAATTCTTCTTCATAAACATTGCTATAGGGAATATTTTCTCTATAATCAATAAAATATTCTGTCGAAATAATTGGCCATTGATTTTCTTTGCAATGGTATAAATATTTTAAGTATTCCCATAAATAACGAGTTTTATAAAATGAACAAGGATCAATAATGATTGGAATATACACTTCTAGTTCCTACTTTCTAAAATTATATTTGTGACTTCTCTAAAACATCCTTCGCCACCTCTTCTTTGCGTAATGTAATCTGCTTCTTTCTTTACATTTTCAAACGCACTCATTGGAACACAACCAAATCCACATTTCTTAATTGCTGGAATATCAAAAATATCATCTCCAATATATGCTGCCTGGTATAATTCTAAATTTTCTTTTTCACATATTTTTTTCAATTCACCCAGCTTATCTTTTGTACCAGTAACTAAATAATCTACTTTTATTTTTTCAGCTCTTTTACTCAATAACGGATTCTTTTCAGCGGTTATAATTGCCGTCTTAATACCAGCCTCCCTTAAAAGAACAAATCCCATTCCATCAATAACATTAAACTTTTTCATTATATCACCGTCAGCAGTATAATACATTCCGCCATCAGTCAATACACCATCGCAATCAGTCGCTACCAACCTTATCTTACTTAGATCATTGTTCATTAAGCTAACCCTTCCTTTTTCATTTCTGCTTCTATTAACGCAATGTGTTCTGGTAAATCCACCCCTATACTTTGATATTTTGTTTCAACAACTCTAATAGGTATTCCATTTTCTATTGCTCTAAGTTGCTCCAGCTTTTCCAGCTTTTCTAGTTGGGATGACGGCAATGAAACAAACTTTTGTAAACCGCTCTTTGTATAACCATAAACTCCAATATGTTTATAATATTCAATCTCATCTATTTCATCTCTATTATATGGTAGGGTACATCTCGAAAAATATATAGCATCATTATTCATATTGGTAATAACTTTAACTGTATTAGGATTCTCAATTTCCTCTTGCTCATTTATTTTTTTCTTTAAAGTAGCCATACTTATATTTTTATCATCAAATGCATGAATTAAATCCCTTATCATTTCCACTTTTATCATCGGCTCATCACCTTGTATATTTAGTATAATATCACATTCAATTTCTTTAGAAGCTTGATATACACGATCCGTACCACATTCACATTCTTCTGTCATTATTGCTTTTCCACCAAAAGAACTCACTGCATCATATATCTTCCTATCATCTGTTGCTACATAAACCTCGTTTATTTCATCAACTGCCATAACTTTTTCATATACCCATTGAATCATTGACTTCTTATTAATCTCGGCTAATGGCTTTCCTGGAAATCTTGAAGATTGAAAACGTGCTGGTATTATGGCTACTATCTTCTTTTTTTGTATTTCATTTTGTTCCAGTTTTTTTTCAAATTGTAATGGTCTACTTCTATCCCAGGTGATGCCCTCTCTTATCTTTACTGCTGGATTACCAGCAATAACAATATTATTCTCATTAAATTTTTTAGTAACTATTGAACCAGTTCCAATAACACTATCATTTCCAATACCACTTCCTTTTGTAAGAGTTACATTTGAGCCTATCCAAACATGATCCCCAATCCTTAAAACATCATTACACTTATTTATAACCTTTTGTTCAGTCTTACTAATAATAGCATGTCCATCTGATGCCCACATTTCAATATCCTTTGAAAACATACAATCCTTTCCAATATGAATCTGAGCATTATCTTCAGTCAAATAAAAATTTATCCCACTCCACATCGAAATATTTTCATCAATAAACAGCTTTTGATTTTCCGCTCCTGTTGCCGTTAGCAATTTAAAATTATAAATATTCTTTGTAGATTTCAATTCGATTTCTGTTCTTACCCCCCCCAAATCAAGAAGACATCCCTCTGCAAATTTTACTGGCTTCCATATTTTCACCACATTATCAATACATGCTTCGCGACAAACTATACTCAAATTTTCAACTTTTTCATTTGCTTTCAAAATATATTCTGCACCATTTTGCTCCACTAAAATAACCTTATATTGATCTGCCATTCTATTTTCTCCTTGTTAAATAATTATTTGATATTATCCTTTATTAACTCTTCTATAAACTCAGAATTTTCAAGTGGACTAGCCATTCTTTCTTTAACCCCCGCTGTATTTATAAAATTCCAATTAATATTATCTTTTATCTTTTTCGCTGGTACACCACCTAATATTATTCTTTCCTCTGTATATTTTTTTGTTACTATACTACCAGCACCTACAGTAGAATGAGCGCCTACTCCGCTTCCTTTTAAAAATCTAACTCCACTTCCTAACCAAACATGCTCGCCAATGATAATACTTCCGTCCCCATCATTAAGAACGTCAAAAGTATCACTATTATATATCGTATGTCCATCTACAGTGCGAAGACTGATATTATCTGATAAAGCACACCTTTCTCCTATATAAACTTTATGATTATCATCACCACAATTAACAACCAATTGCCCTATATAACAATTTTTCCCTATAAACACTTCTCGATTATCACAAAATTTTTCTGCATTATCCGGAAACCTAATATGAACACGCACCATATATGCTGTTCTTCCAATATAAACACGGTTGTAATTCCCTTGAATTCTTATTGAGGAATTATTCAAATTAACCGTTTCTTCTATGAGAATTTGATTCCCCTCTCCCTCAATTTTTATATCCAATTTATCTAATCTCTCACCTGTATTAAGTTTTCTTTTTTTTTTGATAAATCATTAAATAAAATAACTTCATTTTTTTGATAATCCATTACATATCCTTGAGAACATAATAATATATTCATAATTCCTCACCTTCCTTTAACCATATTTAATAAATTTTTTCATTTTAAATTTCTTTTTTATTATTACATTCTTTTATACTTCGCAATATCAGTTCTAAATACCTTTCCTTAAAACACTCTTTTGAAAACATTTCTTCATAAGCCTTTATACTTCTTTCTTTATATTCTTCCAAATCTATACTTTCTACCATCTTTTTGACTTCTTCTTTTTCTTCGTCAACAAAAAGTACATTATCACTTACATTAAATTCTATATTACCACCAATCTCTGATAAAATAAGTGCACATTTATTTTTCATCGCTTCTAATGTCGCAAGATCAAATATAGCTATTCTATGTAACATAATATAAATATCAGAAATACTATGTAAGTATTGAACCTCTCGAAAATGTAACTTCCGCAATCCTATAAACTCAAAATTAATATAAGTCTCAGCTAATTTATTAGCTAACTCATAAACCTCATCTTCCATTGGTCCTTTTCCAACACATATCCAACGGATTTTTTTTGAATAACCACTCTTCAATAAGCGTTCAAAAAATCGACACACTTTATCCTGACCTTTTGCATTAGTCATTGTTCCAACTGATAAAAATGTTAAAATTGTTTTTTCCTTTTTTATATTAGACATTTTCATTGCTGGCAAATCAACATACAATGTATTGTACAATGTTGGTCCTAGATTAATCCCCTCTGGTGCTACCTTTGTATACTTGCTCTCAAAAAATGCTTTTTCAGCTCCTTTACTAGGAAAGCATACATATAAGGCTTTTTTCATAGCAAATTCTTCACATTTTTGTATTACCTTTATTTCCAGAGGACTTAATTTTTCACCTAAATTCACCTTCTCTTCTGCTCTTGGTCCTTGTGAATGCAGTATTAAAATATATTTTTTATTCAATAGTGCCAAACCATATGCGGTTGCATATTCATGGCAAACATATATTTTGCCTCTTTCATATTTTGTTTTCTCCAAAACGAATGCTATTGCTGCATATAATGGTATTAGATTCGATTCTTTATTAATTAACCTTTCATAATTTTTATATGTAAAATAACGATTTTTCAATGTATGCCAAATACCGTCTGGCTCACTATAATTATATGCTATTTTATATCGTTCCAATTCCACTCCTATCACTTGTTGCATAGCCGATAATACCGCACCACCACCTCCTCGTCCTCCATTAGGTGCATGTGGACGATATGTGATTGCTTTTATTTCAGTAATCACTTCTCCTCTTTCAACAAATTGCTTTGCTTCTTGCTTTAATTTTGCCAGCACTACTCTTGCATTAATATTTGTACTTTTATTAGAAAGTCCAAATACACTGCGCTTAATCATACGTTTCAAAAAATTTTTTTCAAAAATAGGATCATTTCTCATACCTCCTAATACACTTTCCAAAAAATTAACCCTCTGCCTTAATTCCTCGATAATTGTATTATCTTGAATATAATTTATATTTCTATTTTCAGATATTCTACATTCTAATGTTCTAATACGTGTTTCATATTTTTTTGTTGCTGTAATAACCGATGGATCCAATTCCGTATAACTCCAATAATCGTTAAATACCGCCCTTAATCTATTCGGTCTGTCATTTAATATAATGTTTTTACATTCCTCATTTACTTTCACTTTATCTCTAAGAATATCAGCCCAAAATATAGGATTAATAAACTCATTATAGATTGATAAATAAGTATGTTCATCATACTCACAATTCTTATCATAAGAAAACTTTAAATATGGTTCGAAAAATGCTTCTGATTCTTTATTAAAATATTTTGCTTCATAAAGGACACCTGACGTAATTGCATAAACTTTTTTCAAATTTGGATTCGCTAATATTTTGTAGACATTCCAATCACTTGGACATAACCTTACAAAAGGAAACTTTTTCAAAAAATCATGTATTTTCCTTAGATCACTATTAAATGGATGTGCTTTATAATAAACTATATCATATTTTTTCCCCATTTCTTCTATTTCATCTTGAAAATCCATAATAGTTAAACACCTGCCTTCATGATATAAGGCTTTATCTACATTGGTCTGTCCTGCTATTAATACTGAATTCTCTTGAATTTGCAATGGAGCGAAATCTACTGTAGATTTTATCATGTTTGCATGAATATAAAATTGCATTTCATCAATTTGATACTTCTTCAACTGCTCAAATATTTTAGTATCATTTGTTGAAAAACCAAATAAATGATCATCTAAAAACCTTATAGGATGAACAGTCAAATCAATATATGGTATATTTAAAATATTATGAATTGTCTTAAAAATCATAGGCATTTCAATATATACTACCAATGAATTTTTTATATATTTTCCATAATATTCCACTGCCGTTTTTGGTATCTTTTTCAAATCATATATTTGCAACCATTCTTGATCACTCTTATACTCTATATTGCACATTTCATACATTTTTTTAGCTGAAAAATCGGTGTTATCAATATTTATTTTTTCAACTCTAAGATTCGTAGCTTCAGCAATTTGATACTTAAAAAAATTATAATACTTATTAATTCTTTTATCATGAAATGTATACGCTTCCCCCTTTTCAATTCTTATACGTAATATATCTCCAGTAATAATCACCTTTTTTATCATAATCAAGTACCTGCTTTCATAGTTTTTTATAAATAATATTATTTTCTTAAATTCTAGTTGAATATATCTTTTACCGCTTCAAATAATGGCAATTCCGACTCTTCTATTTTAATTTTCGTTACCAATTTTTCTTCTCCTGGCTTTGATACTGTTATTTCTATTAATGTATCTTTGATAATTTCATTTCCAAAAGCCTTTTTTAAAAAAGGATAAAAATCGGGATAATCTCTAATGAATTGATGTCTTTTATTTAGTATCTTAATCACTTTAGTTGGTTTTAACATAATTATTCTCCATATACTTCAATAATCAATTTTTTGGCTTCCTCTATTGCTTCTTGACTTAACTCAATAACATATAAATCCAAATCTGCCACTGAATACGTTTGTGCTAAAATTGAATTACCACTTGTAGTATAAAAAGAAATATCCCATTCTGCTTCATTCAATAACTGCATTTTTATAATTTCTGCTATTTTATCCACCGGCATATTAGTTTCAAAAGTTTCTTCCAATGCCTTCATAAATTCCTCATAATTTTTCAACCATGAAGGCATCAATGCTGCCTCTAGCAACGCTTGAAGCGCAAACATCTGATTTCTTGCTCTTTGATAATCCCCCTCTGCAAAACTATATCTTTCCCTAACAAACGCTAACGTTTCTATTCCGTCCAAATAATTATATCCTTGTGTATATGTTCTAATATTTTCAACTGAAAATTCATATTCTGAATATACATTCAAGCCACCAAGAGCATTTACAATATCCACAAATCCGCTAAAATTAAGTTTTAAATAATAATCAATCTGAATATCATATATATCTTCTATTGCTGCCACCGATTGCTCAATACCATATATTCCAGCATGCGTAAGTTTATCTTTTATTCCTCCTGCCATCGGAAAAGACACATATGAGTCTCTTGGTGTTGATATTAGCTGTATCTTTTTTGTTTCGGTATTTACAACCACCAAAATATTCACATCACTTCTTGCAACATCTGTTACATGACCAAATGTGTCAATACCACTTACATATATCATAAAATTATCTGGTCTCTCCTCTTTGCTGAGTTCAGTTTCTTCCATCGTTTCTTCTTGTTTTTCGCTTTCCATCCCTTCTTGTGCTTTACTTTTGGTTTCCTCTTGCATTTCACTTTCTATTTTCATCTCATTCGATATTTGCTCTGTGTTTTCCGTGATATCATCGATCGTTTTATCCATTCTTTGACTCAGCATCACTATACTAACACAAATTATTAAAAACAAAACACTCAATCCACTAATAACAAAAGATTTTTTCTTCATTACTTTCCCCTTAGTCTTTATTCATTGTCTCATATGCCTTACACACTTCTTCTGGCTCGCCAATGGCTTTTAAAATACCCTTTTCAATCCAAATAGCTTTCGAACAATTCTTCTTTATTACTGATGATGAATGAGATACAATTAACACCGTCGAACCACTATTTATCATTTCCTGAATACGTTGCTCACTTTTCTTTCTAAAGAACATATCTCCAACACTTAACACTTCATCTAAAATCAAAATTTCTGGTGTATTCCGCATTGTAGCGATCGCAAATCCTAATCTTGAAAACATACCTGAAGAATAATTTTTCACTTTTTCTTCCATAAATCCTTCTAATTCGGCAAACTTCACAATTTCTGTATATTTTTCATCAATAAATTCTTTTGTGTAGCCAATCAAAGCACCATTTAAATACACATTTTCTTTCCCCGTCAATTCAAGATCAAACCCCGTGCCTAGTGTTAATAATTGTACTTTTTTTCTATTTACGGTCACTTCACCTTCTGTTGGTATTAATGCTCCTGCAATAATTTTTAGTATTGTACTTTTTCCCGAACCATTCGTCCCAATAATTCCCCAAACCTCACCTTTATTAATTGTAAAACTCACATTATCTAAAGCTTTAAAATTCTCATAACTATGTTGTTTTTTAATCGTTTTTATAAAATGTTCTTTAATACTAGAAGACTCATCTTTTTCTCTTCTAAAGCACATGGTCACATTCTTTACTTCAATTTCTATGTTATTGTCTTTATCATTTTTTTTCTTATTAACTTTTTTATTTGATATTTCTTTTTCAAAATCTTTATTCTTACTTTCTTTTTTTCTTCGTTTCTCCTGTCTCTTCCTTCTCTTCTTTGTTGCCTTGCTTTCTACTTGAATGATACCTTTTCTCTTCGCTTTTTTCCTAGACTTTTTCACTCTAATTATAAGTAACACTGTAATTACTAAAAATAAACTTAATAATAGCCCCATTACAATTAAGCTATAAGTAGTTAATATCTGCCTTTTTTCTGCCGGAATTACCTCTGTCTCTATCTGACTTGTTTCTTCCATAGCACTTGAAATTTCTACTTCTGTTGTCACTTCTGTTATTACTTCTGTTTCAACTGCTCTTTCGTTTCTAGTAACTTCCAATATATATCGTGCTCTTGTTCCGTCATATGCAATCGTAATTATTTCTACTTCATTCTTCCCCTCACGCAAACTTGTACTTGAAATCTCCGTTTCCATATCTTCAGGGATTGTTATAATTTCTAAATTCTCTATTTCATGACCTACCATTATACCATAATTCACTATTTCTTGCATGAAATTCAAAACTGGTTCACCATTTATCACTAAACCTTCCAGTACATTTTTTTCTGGCACTGGGATGTTCACTACTACACTAACTGGGTTTACCTCAACTTCCTCATCATTTTCATTGATAATATATACTTCTGCAATCTGAAGTGTTGTTATTCCTGCCATTTTAGGTATAAACTGGAGCATTTGCATATATTCTTGGCTACCAATATATGCTTCACTAATTCTAATTTGCCCATCTACAATGAGTTCTCCACCTGCATAATATTCCAACATTTCTGTATCATAGTAAATATATAACTCCACAGAATCCATATTCTGATTAGCTTCTACATATACACCTACGTAAGATATTTCCTCTATTTCCCATTCATATGCTTCTGAGCCAAAAAATGCATTCTCTCCTGCTGCACTAACCGCCATACCTGATAGCCAAAAAAATATTAAAAATGTTAAATTCCAAATTGTACTCTTTAAAAACTTTTGCATAATTTCCCTCACTATAACTTCTGTACGATTTTACTTTTATTCTTTTTAAATACATATAATCCTATTAAATACATCCCCAATCCCCAAGCTATCATTTTTATAAAATCCACCTCTGTTGGTATTTGCCCCCACATAAGGGTTTTTCTCAAACAATTAATATAAATAAATGTAGGATTATGTTCAATTGCTGTTCTTATTGACCCCGACAAACGCTCCACTGGATAAAAGATTGCTGAAAGATTCACCCATAGAGTCAAGATAACTGAATACAGATGCTTTATATCTCCAAAAAACACATATATTGTTGCCAGTATATAAGCTATACCTAATGCAAAAAATAATAAACAGATAACTATGATAGGTGCTATTAGTATTGTCCACTGTGGTTCAATTCTAAAGAAAATAAACATTGCAATATAAGCAACTAAAGAATATCCCAAATTAATCAACGCTGTGTACACTCGTGCAAAAACAAAAATTTCCATTGGTAATTTCACTTTTATAAGCATCTGTTTATTATCTACTAATGCTGTAAGTGAGGAATTTGTTGATTCTGTAAATAACTGCCACATTATACGTCCTGTCAAATAATACATAGGGAAATTATTAATAGTTCTATCAAATATCTGTACAAATATTAATGACATAACTATCATTGATAACAACGGATTCAACACACTCCAAATAATTCCCAAAAACGATCTCGCATACTTCCTCTTAATTTCCCTTGCCGTCAACTCTTTTATTACAAACATATACTGTTTTCTATTTTCTGACTTACTACTCATTATTCTATCTCCTCAAATATGCTTTTCGCATATAAATCAAATATTTATATAATACATACATAAAAATGTGTTGTTTTACTTTCTTCCCATGCCTAACAACACTACCCTCATACCATGCACTTTCTTTTATCTTTCCTTTTTTCAAGCCTAACATAACAAACATTTTATTTAAAAAGTGATTTTCCTTTAGTTCTCTTTCATTCAATAATGTTGCCAACTGCTTATCTTCATTATCCAATACATCATCTGAAAACGCCCTACTGCCAAAATATTCCGCTTCTTCTTTCGTCGGTTTACCCATAAACAACCTAAGCAGCTTTCTAATAATCACTCTCTCTTTTTCAAATTCAACAGTCCTAAAATCCACTCCACTTTCACTCAACGATTTTAGATATTTTTTTAAATTCTTTTCAATCTGTTCTGCAAATATTTTTCTTTCATCACTAATTGACATATATTCTGCTCTATACCAATTCGCCTCTTTCAAATATCCTAGAGTCATACCATGAGATGCACTAAAAACCACCTCAAATAAACAATTACTAAAATAAACCTTTTCTTTAAAATGTCTTTCTGGTTCAAAATAATAGCACTGGTAATCCGCCCTATCAACTCCAGTCGGCAACTCATACAAACCCCAATAATATCCTGTCAAACCCTTTGTTTTCCCCATGCCACTCAAAACTTGATTTAGATTTTTCTGCATACTGCCTGTCCAACCACTATCTACAACAGCCATCTCTATATCATTCTCCAATAATCCCTCTTGAATTAAATACCCTTGTAAGTTCGGACTAGCAATTTTTGACTGCTCACACATATATCTTATAAATGTATCATTCCCTTTCAATTCTCTCTTTATAACTGATAATTGTGCATATGAAATCTCCGCTTTCAAATCCAGTTTCATCGCTAATGAACGAATAATTTCTTCTTTTTTTTCTGCTATCAATCCGGTTCGATTCATGATTGTTTCAATGCTAACCTCTATCCCTGAACGACATATATACTCCAGTGCCTCATCTGTATCCATATGAAACAACGGAATCCTCAAGGAATACCTTGAACAGCTTAGATATTTACAATCTATTTCTATTTTCATTTTTTCACAAAAAAACTTAGCCGATTGATACATTAAATAACCATCTCTCGCCAAAAAATAAAGTCGTTTCACTCCATCTTTTCGAGCCTTTTTCACCAACCATAGAGAAAAAGCTGCCATACAAGGTGATAAGATATAATTGCTAATCTGATTCACGATATCATCTTGCACCTCTTGTATTTCACTGATTGGCTGCCCCAGCCAAAGACTTTTATTTAACTGTCTTTCATATTTCTCAAGTTTATTTCTTTGGCTATCCTGTCGCATCTTATATCCTCTTCATTCTTTTCTTTATTCCAGCTAATAACTGCACAGGCACTAATCCCACTATTACAGGCTTACACACATAACCAAATGTCTTTATATTTAAGATTCCCAACTTGCGAAATCCATCATAACGAATTTGCATTTCCCTAATATAATACTTATATTTCCTTTTCTTATAAGCCACGGAATCTTCTCTGTACTGCAGCAAACATTCCTGTAAATTATATCCTTGATAACCCTTTGCCGATAAACGCATGAACAGTTCATAATCTTCACATCTTTTTGTCACTTTTGAAACCTTATATCCCTTATTTTGAAGCAACACCTCTTTGGAAAACATTACTGATGAATGGATATAAGGAGAGTATGATAAAAAATCTTTCTTTTGCGGTATCTCCCGCTTTTTTTCAATTCCCCAAACTCCATTTTCATCAAACAGCTCTGCATTTGAACCTATCCACTGATATTCACTGTGTGTTTCCATAAATTCATATAGCTTGTCCAGTCTGGCGATATCTGAAATATCATCATCATCCATTCTAGCTATATATTTCCCCTTGGCAATCGCAAGACATTGATTTAAGGCAAAAGCAAGTCCATAATTTTGCTCATTTCTGATATATATAATTCTACTATCCACTCTTGTAACATTTTTTATTAATCTAGCACCAATCTCATCTGAACCATCATCATAAATAATCATTTCCCATGCCTGAAATGTCTGTTTCACAATGGACTCCACCGCTTGAAATAACACTGCTTCATTTCTCGGATTAAATACACCCATTATAATGCTGATTTTAATATCTTCCATGTCTTTTCTCATCAGTTTATTGCCCTATTCCTCTACATTACCCCTTGTCACTTTTTTCTCTGGCTTTTCTTCCAACTCAGAATATACTTTTTTCATAATCTTAATTGTCTTTTCTTTAATAAATGGCTTGACTGATTCTTGACAATACTGTTTCATTTCCACCATCTTACTTAACTTTAAATTTTGCATGATTTGAATGGCTTCTATATACTCATCTATATCATTGTTTTTACACACATAACCATTTTTTAAATGCTGCATATATTCTCTCGTACCGCGATTATTCGCTGCTATTAGCGGTACTCCCATTGCCAATGCCTCAAGCCCTGCCATTCCTAAACCCTCACGCTTAGATGGAAAAATAGATATATCCGCACAACCTAATATTTTCGACACATCTACACAATATCCATACATCGTAACCACATCTTCTAGCTTCAATTCTTCAATCTGGTTTTTCAGTCTATCCTCAAAAAAACCGGTTCCACAAATACCATACTTTATATTTGAAATATCAATATTGTTGCTTCTCATTTTGGCTAAAGCCTGCAAAACTACTGCTTGATTCTTATTCTCGTTTAATTCTCCTACCGAAACCATAAAGAAATCATTTTCACTCAATCCTAATTCACTTCTTCTCGTTTGTCTTTCTTCTGGTAACATCTCTTTAAATTTTTCTGTAGCTAAACCAATCCCAGGAATTTTATATATTTTTCCACTCGCTTTTAACCGCAACTTTCTTGCTGCCTGATAATCCTCTTGATTTATTACAATCAATTTATCTGTATATCTCGCCAAGCATTTTTCAACAGAGTAATATACTATATTGTTTAGCAATGGAGCGTTCCTGTAAAAATGAAAACCGTGAACTGTATAAATAATCTTTAAGTCTCTTTTCTTTCTACTAAAATATCTGCCGATTAATCGCCCCAAAAGGCTACCAACCGGAGTGTGGCAATGAATTATTTGGATATCATTTTCTTCTATAATTTTGATTAACTGAATAAAAGCCTTCCTATTTTTTTTAATCATATAGGGAGACCGTTCTATGTCAATATGATGAAGTTGTACACCCATGTTTTCAATCTCGCTTTCATCAAAAACATACTGCTGTTCCAAAGCATTTGCCGCATAATGCACACTATAGCCTAACTGCTGTAATATCTTCACATTTTCTTTTTCAAATTTACACAAAAAACCACTGACCGTAGTTAATATCAATATTTTTTTCATAGTGTCTTAAAAATGCTCCTTTTATCTCTATGGTTTGCTGATATTTCTTAGTATAAGAGTATAACGACATCCTTATATAAGGATGTTACTATAACAGCCTTGATTTGTCAATATTTATGCTCTTTAATTTGACTGTTTTTTACTAATTTCTTCCAAATTAATGTTTTTTATAACAAGACAATAATTAACCTTTTTATTATGATAGTACCATCACAATCCAATGATGTCAAGTTTTTCCTTTTTCCCTCAAACTTTCATTCTTCCCCCATCACTTGTGATACGCATGTCCATTTATAATTCGATATCCTCGATAAATCTGTTCCAGTAAAATTACTCTCATCAACTGGTGTGGAAATGTCATTTTTGAAAAACTCAATTTATAATCTGCTCGTTTTATGACACTATCCGCTAGCCCTAAAGAACCTCCGATGATAAAGGAAATATGACTTTTACCTTGCGTTCCCAACCGCTCTATTTGATTTGCCAATTCTATCGAATCTAGCATTTCTCCTTCAATCGCAAGCACAATAACATATGTCTCCTCTTTTATATATTTTAAAATTCGTTCAGCTTCTTTTTCTTTAATCTGCAAAGCAAGTGCTTCACTGGATTTGTCAGGTGTTTTTTCATCAACAACCTCTAATATCTCCAACTTACAATATCGGCCGAGTCTCTTTGTATATTCTTTAATTGCATCTACAAAATATTTTTCTTTAATTTTCCCCACTGTTACAAGTGTAATTTTCATATTTCCTCATTTCCCAATATAATTGATTTTCTTTTTTATAATATTCTTTATTCCTTTTTTATCTTTATAAAATTTCACAAAATCCAACCAATAATATCATAAAATCTGTTGTTTCACAATCTTTTTTAGGATATAATATAATACGTTATAATATTCTTTTTCACAAAAACAGGAGGTTTTTATTTATGAAAGAATTATATCTACCGTTAACCTATAAATTTGAATACGAGGAGGAGGCGAAAGAACTCATTTCCTTTTTAGAGTATTCCAAAGTAACAGCAGCCACATCTGAGTTGGATACTTCTTCTGGTTTTTTTATTGTATCTGTATGTAAAGAGCAATTTGATATAGCCAGCAAACTTGCAAAAATATTCCATACCGAAAAAACAAACCACCATATTGATTCAGATACTGATGACCTTGAGTCAAATGTTGCTCCCAAAGGGAGTTTGTATACCAATTCTGAGGAAGCCTATAAGGATTTGAGTTCTACCGCCTCCGCATTTTTGGTGATTGGAATTCTTGGAATCATTATAAATTTCCTTTCTTACTTTAAGGTTATCTCGCTTCCAATTATGAATACCACACTTTCTTTTATCACTATGAATGGATTATTTATTCTCTTTATCGGTATTGGTTTCTCTTCTTACAAATCTGCAAAAACGACAAAAGAAAAGGCCCTATTAGAAAATGATATGATACAAGAACTTACAAACTGGTTCTTTGAAAATTATGATGAGCATAAGATTGACAATCTTCTTACCTCAGAAGAAAAAAATCCTGAAGAACTCTATTTTAGCAGGGCCCAAACAATCCGCTCCTCAATCTTGAAAAAACAAGAAGTCTTAGATGAAGCATTGCTCGACAGTCTAGTGGAAGACTTCTACTCAAATCTTTATGAAAAATAACATCAATTATAAAATAAAAGGTAGGCTATTTTAATATCATAGCTTACCTTTTATTTTATAATTCTCTTTATTTTTCGTTCAAATACTCATCAATACCTTTCGCTGCTGCTCTGCCGGCACCCATTGCCAAAATAACAGTAGCTGCACCAGTAACTGCGTCACCACCAGCATATACACCCTCTTTTGTGGTTTTCCCCGTTTCCTCATCGGCGATAATACATTGCCATTTATTCACTTGCAAACCATCTGTTGTTGCAGAGATAAGTGGATTTGGTGATGTTCCAAGAGACATGATAACAGTATCTAATTCTATTTCAAACTCAGAACCTGCTATTTCCTGAGGACGTCTTCTCCCTGAAGCATCCGGTTCTCCAAGCTCCATCTTCACGCATTTCATCCCTTTTACCCAACCTGCTTCATCAACAAGAATCTCTTTTGGATTTGTCAACAAATCAAAGATAATCCCTTCTTCTTTTGCATGATGTACTTCTTCTACTCTAGCAGGCAGTTCCTGTTCACTTCTTCTATATACGATGTGCGTTTCTGCTCCTAATCTAAGCGCTGTCCTTGCTGCGTCCATCGCCACATTACCACCACCGACTACCGCCACTTTCTTCGATTCTGATATTGGTGTATCATAGTCCATAAAGGCTTTCATAAGATTATTACGGGTTAAATATTCATTTGCTGAAAATACGCCATTTGCATTTTCTCCTGGTATTCCCATGAACATTGGAAGTCCTGCTCCTGAGCCGATGAATACCGCCGCAAATCCTTCTTCCTCTAATAATTCATCAATCGTCATAGATTTCCCAACTACAACATTTGTTTCTATTTTAACTCCTAGCGATTTTACATTTTCAATTTCTTTTGCCACAATCGCTTCTTTAGGCAGACGAAATTCTGGAATACCATAGATTAATACTCCACCCGCTTCATGCAATGCTTCAAAAATTGTTACATCATAACCTAATTTCGCAAGATCACCAGCACAAGTAAGACCTGCTGGACCCGCTCCGATTACTGCAATTTTTTTATCTTTTTTCTCTGCTGTTACCACTGGTTTTATATTGTTCTCAAGTGCCCAATCAGCTACAAAACGCTCCAATTTACCTATTGAAACCGGTTCACCTTTGATACCGCGGATGCACACACCCTCGCACTGAGTCTCTTGTGGACATACACGCCCACATACTGCTGGAAGTGCTGAAGCCTCCGCAAGAATTTGATACGCTTTTTCGATATTTCCATTTTGTACTTCGCCAATGAAACCGGGGATATCAATCGCTACTGGGCAGCCTTTTATACACTTTGCATTTTTACATTTTAAGCATCTTGCCGCCTCTTCCACTGCTTCTTCCATATTATAGCCATAACATACTTCTTCAAAATTACATGCTCTTTTCGCTGCATCCTGCTCTCTTACAGGAACTTTATTTAAGATATTAGCCATTATTCGTCCCCTCCACATTGCCCACATCCACCATGATGTGTATTTCCTTCAAGTTCTTTTAACATCGCACGTCCTTCTATTGTTTTATATGTTTGCTGTCTTTTCATCGCTTCATTAAAATCCACCAAATGTCCATCAAATTCTGGACCATCCACACAAGCAAATTTCACTTCCGTTCCGACTGTCAAACGACAGGCTCCACACATTCCAGTTCCATCAACCATAATTGGATTCATGCTTACAATCGTCGGAATATTTAACTCCTTTGTTAAAATACAGACAAACTTCATCATAATCATTGGCCCAATCGCTACACATACATCATATTGTTTATTTTCTTTTTCTACAAGGTCTTTTAAAACCTGAGTAACCATTCCACTTCTTCCATAGCTTCCATCATCCGTTGTTATATAAAGGTTCTCTGCCACCTTTTCCATCATGTCTTCCATAATAAGCATGTCTTGATTCTTGGCACCAACAATAACATCAACAGCAACACCTTGTTCTTTCAACCATTTCACCTGTGGATATACTGGTGCTGCCCCAACACCACCGGCAATGAATAGAATTTTTTTATTTTTTAATTCTTCTATATCTTCCTCAATAAATTCAGTTGCACATCCTAATGGTCCAACAAAATCTTGAAAAGCATCTCCCTCTTTTAACTTGGACATCTTCTGTGTAGAAGCTCCTAATACCTGAAATACAATCGTAATTGTCTCCGCTTCTCTATCATAATCGCAGATTGTTAATGGGATTCGCTCTCCCATCTCATCTACTTTAGCGATGATAAACTGGCCTGGTTGACAACGCTTTGAAATCCTTGGTGCTTTTATGTCCATCAAATAAATCTGTTCTGTAAGTCTTTCAACTCTACATATTTTATACATACAAACCTTCCTCCTTATATTTCCCTATGTTAAAAAATATATCCATCCTATAGATAGACATTTTTTTAACCAACTTTACCTATAATAATAATCTAAATACTTGAAAATTTCAATATAAATATTGGTGAGTTTCCACAAGTCATATGAATAATTTTTGATATTCATCTCCTCTTTTGCGAATTTTATTTTTATATTGTATGAAATACTTCTCTTATGGTATAATTGATTTGCTATTGTATTTCAAGCAGGGAGGAGGTGAACACAATATGAGCTATATGAACACCTTGCTAATCTCTGTCATATCCTCCGTCATAGGGCATTACATATGTAAGTGGCTGGACAGAGAATAGAATTACAATCAGCAAAATCCCCTAGAGCCACAACTCTAGGGGATTGCTTTATGTGTGAACACATAAAATGAACTATATGAACTTTATACCTAGCTATAGATTACCACAGTTTTCACCAAAAATCAATCACTTTTTCTCAAAATTCTCTGCCCCTTACACATATTCATCAATATAAGCCTCAAATTCCTCCATAGATATCAGAACCTTTCTTGGCTTGGTTCCCTCTTCTTCGCCAACAACTCCGGCATCCATTAATTGATCCATAATTCTCGCTGCACGATTAAATCCTATTTTAAAAGTTCTTTGGAGCATTCCTATTGAAGCCTTTTCCTTTTCAATAATAAATTTTCCTGCTTCTATAAAATAATCATCTCGTCCGTTTTGATTATTCTCTGCGATATCACTCGCATTACTACCAGCAGCATTTGTTACACTATTTAGCTTTTCTTGAATTTCCGAATTATATTCAATCATATCATTTTTTTCTTTTAAAAATGCAACTACATCAAACACTTCTTTATCGGAAACGAAAGCTCCTTGTACACGCTCCGGTTTTTGATAGCCTTGTGGGTAGAAAAGCATATCACCTTTACCCAACAGCTTTTCTGCACCATGCATATCTAAAATGGTTCTCGAATCTATACCTGATGACACCGAAAAAGCAATTCTAGATGGCATATTCGCTTTAATCAAACCAGTAATTACATTTACTGATGGACGCTGAGTCGCTATTACCAAATGAATTCCAGCAGCACGTGCTAACTGTGCCAATCGACAAATTGCATCTTCCACTTCCCCTGGGGCAACCATCATTAGGTCTGCCAACTCGTCCACAATTATCAAAATATGTGGAAGCTTTTTAGGCTTCTCCTCATCTTCAATGTTCTTAATCGAATTAATCTTTTTGTTATATCCCTTTATATCTCTTACATTATATTCTGCAAATTTATTATATCGTTCCATCATTTCCGTTACACACCAATTTAAGGCATTTGCTGCCTTTTTCGGATCGGTAACAACTGGGATAAACAGATGTGGTATCCCATTATAAACATTTAATTCCACCACTTTTGGGTCAATCATAATGAGCTTTACATCCTCTGGACTCGCTTTATATAAAATACTCATAATAATTGTATTAATACACACCGACTTACCAGAACCCGTTGCTCCCGCAATTAATAAATGAGGCATTTTCGCAATATCAGTTACAACCACTTGACCGCCAATATTTTTTCCGGCGGCAAATGCCAAATTGGACTCACTTTTCTTAAACGCTTCACTTTCTATTAATTCCCGAAACATAACAGGACTATTCTCTTTATTTGGAATTTCAATTCCCACCGCTGCTTTTCCCGGTATCGGCGCTTCTATTCTAATATCAGCCGCCGCTAGATTTAATTTTATATCATCCGCTAGATTTACAATTTTACTCACTTTCACACCTTGCTCTGGCTGTAATTCATAGCGTGTAACAGATGGCCCACAACTAATATTCGTAATCGACACTTTGACACCAAAATCCTGTAATGTTTTCTGAAGCTTCGCCGCTGTATCCCGCAATACTTTATCCGACGCCCCACCAGTATTTTTTTTCCCTTTTTTCAGCAATGAAAGCGGCGGAAATACATACTCTCTTCTCGGTTCTGCAATGCTTATCTTTTCATCTAATCCCTTTGATGTCACCGCTTCTATTCTTTCATTTGTCTCTTTTGGTCTTATCTGCTCCACTTCTACTGCTTCATCTATCTTCTCGATATTTTTCATATCACCTTTTTGTTCTGAACCTTCTGCAAAAATCTCGGTCATTTCCGGTGTCTGATAAGAATTTTTGCTGTTATCTCCACGATGAATTGATGGTTGCTTGGGAATAAGGGCTGAGGTTGTTTCTTCTACTGGCTCTGCCGCTTCCGCTTTTACTATCACATCTTCCTCTTTTTCTATTTTGACATCTTTTTCTGAATTCCGTTCTTTTTTTCTTGGCACTTCTTTTTCTTTTTCCGTTTCTGATCCTCTTAGTATATCTGGACCTTTAACCAATATGGTGTCCAGTGCAACACCCTTGATTATATTATCTTTTCTTAAATCACCCTGTTGTTCTACTCGCTCCGCCTTTTTAATCTCCGCTTTTTTTCGTCTTCTCATAACATCTTTTTTTGCGGTATCAATCACCTTGGCACTGCTTTTTCGCAATCCGTTTAAAAAGGATTTTTCCGAAATAATCACCAAACAGGTAATACTAATAATGCTCAATATCACGTATGTACCAACTGCACCAAAAGCTGGACTAAATATTCTGATAATCATACCACCAAGTACACCGCCACCATTTTTATGTTCCACTCCATATTGATAATAGCTCAAAAAAGATTTTTGTACTTGATATCCAACTATCATAATTTCCAAAAATGCGCACACACATATATAAAATAAACTTGTAGCAATCAATTTTATGATTGCAATTAGATTTTCTTTATTTGACATACCAAATGCAACACCAATAAATAATATCACCGGAAACGCATATGACATAAAACCAAAAATACCAAAAAACAAGGAACTAATTCCTTTTCCTATCGCACCACCAAAACCAAAATTACTGATAAAAAGCAATATCGAAAATGCCAATACTGCCAATAGAATAATTTCTGTTTTCAAAAAACCAAATTGAGCCTTATTATCATTTTGTTTTGATGTTTTTTTCTTTTGCTTGGTGGACCTCTTAGCCATCTTAGCTATCCTCCTAATCTCATTTCAAACTCTTCCTCAAATTCCCTCTACATCATATAATTCACTACTATCGCTACAAATCCCACTAAAAAACAATAATAGGCAAAAATTTTCATTTTTTTACGATGCATTATTTTCATTAGAACTTTTATTGCAAAGTAGCCTACAAAAGTAGCTACCAACATGCCTACAAAATACATTCCAAAAAGTGTGTTGTTAAGATTTTCTAATTTTATATTTGTCACTTCAAACATCATTGCTCCCAATATCGCTGGAATGGAAATAATAAAAGAATATTTCACCGCAAACTTACGGCTAAATCCCCCGAGCAAACAAGCGACGAGTGTTGCTCCCAAACGTGAAAGCCCCGGCAAAACAGCAATCCCTTGACAAATACCAATAATAAAACTATTTGTATAAGATACATCCTTGGGACCTTTTTCTCCCTCTCCCGAAAAATCGGTAATCAATAGAAGAACCCCTGTGACTAACAAACAAATTCCAATAACCAACAATGACCTTTTCGCACTATCCACAACATCTCTGGCCGCATATCCAATAATTGCTGTTGGTATCGTTGAACAAATAATCATTAACACAAATTTTCGATAATTATTATGTACAATTTTCTTATATCTGAGTGCCGCATTCCCTTTATGATTCTGCCACCAATACCTCGTATTATCTAATAACTCCAAAATCATACGGATCGTTTCGCGAATCAAGCGAATGATATCTCTTTTAAATGTAATTATTATTGCAAATACCGTTCCTAGATGTAACATCACTTCAAACAATAACCCTGTTTCTGTATTAATGCGAAAAATGCTTTGGAATATTGCCAAATGTCCTGTACTGCTCACTGGCAAAAATTCGGTAATACCTTGGATAATTCCCATTATAATTGCTCGTATAAGTGTCATCCAAACCTCCTTGTATTCATGTGAGGAAGAATTTTACCAAAGCAGCAGAATATACTATAGATATACCCCGCCACTTTGTTTTCCACTACATCATGTGTTTTACAATTTTTTTTATAGCATTAAACATATGAAATTATTATAACATATTATTTTTTTATTTGCTAATTATTTTTATGAATCAGATGATTTAGGTGTGCCAATGCTTCCTTTATCCCTCCAACTTGTTGAATAATCCCCTCTGTCACCGCCTGTTCTCCAATCAAAATAGAACCCAAATCTTTTGTCAGCATTTCGGTATTCAACATCAAATCTTTTAAGCGTTGTCTCTCGATTTGTGAATTTCTAACTATAAATTCCAATATTCGATCTTGTATTTTTTCAAAATAATTATAGGTTTGAGCAACCCCTATAATTGTTCCATTCATCCGTACCGGATGAATAATCATTGTTGCACTCGGCACAATAAAAGAATAATCTGAAGAGACTGCTAAAGGCACGCCAATCGAATGACTTCCACCAAGCACTAACGATACCGTTGGCTTACTAAGAGATGCTACCATCTCCGCAATCGCAAGTCCAGCTTCCACATCACCGCCGACAGTATTTAAAAGAATTAGCAAACCATCAATATCCCTACTGTCCTCTATTGCCGCCAACTGCGGCAGCACATGTTCATATTTCGTAGTCTTATTATGAGATGGCAAACATTCATGTCCCTCAACCTCGCCAATAATTGACAATAAATGTATCTTATGTGCCCCCTCATTATTATCCAATGTGGCCTGTCCAAATTCTTTGATTTGGTTTCCTTGTAATTCCACTTTTTTCAACTCTGATTCTTTATCATTTTCTTGTTTTTTACCCATATGCTCTCCTTTTCTACATTCTTTTGTAGTTCCTAGAAATAGTATGTGTAAAAAACAGCAAATTATAATTTTATTTTATTAAAGGCATCGGCAAAAGGATTGTTTATTGGTTCTTTTTCTTTATTTTGCTGATTCATATAATTTTGAACATCTCGCTTCGTAACTCCCGCTCCCTCTTTTTTCCTACGCTCTTGAAACTTCGCTAATTTTTCTTTATGACCACAACCGCAGATAAACATGCTCGCCGTATCCTTGCCAACCATTTCCATCTTTTTATGGCACACCGGACATCTTGCATTTGATATCACCGCTAATGTTTCCCGATAACCACATTCACGATCCTGACAAACCAGCATTTTACTCTTTTTACCATTTACGCTCAAAAGATGTTTCCCGCAATCAGGACATTTTTTACCAGAAAGATTATCATGACGAAACGTTCCCGTTCCCTGCTGAATTTTCTTGGTTAAATCAATCGTATAAGAACGGATTTCTTTCATGAATACTTCTCGCTGCATACCGCCTTTAGCAATTCGTGATAATTTCATCTCCCAGTCCGCGGTTAATTCCGGTTGTTTTAAATCAGTCGGAACGATGGATAATAATTGCTTCGCTTTTGAAGTCGTATGAAGAGAATTGCCTCTTTTCTCCAACAAAAAAGAATTGAATAACTTCTCCAATATATCCGCTCTGGTCGCAACCGTTCCAAGTCCTCCCGTTTCGCTTAAGGTCTTTGCCATCTCTTTATTAGAGGCGCTCAAATATTTGGTCGGATTTTCCATCGCTGATAATATCGTCGCTTCTGTAAACGGCACTGGCGGCTTTGTTTTTCCCTCTGTCACTTTGTATACCGGATTTTTTAAAACTTCGCCTTTTGAAATATTCGGAAGTTTTTGTTCTTTAATATCATTTTCTGCATCATCCTCATCATCCAACACATTTTCGTAGACTTCTTTAAAGCCCATTTTCAATACTATTTTTCCTTGTGCCACAAAAGTTTCATTCTTTGCTGCCGCCAAAATTGTTGTTTGCTCGTATTCAAATGGCGGATATAGCACCGCTAAAAATCTCTTTACCACTAAATCATATATCTTCTTTTCTTCATTGGTCATATTTGCCATTTGGACAAACTGCTCAGTTGGAATAATCGCATGATGATCTGTAACCTTACTGTCATTTACAAATGTGCTTTTCGTTGAAAATGTTGTTTGCATTAACTTTCCGGCAAGTGTCTTATAAGGGCCGACACCGCAAGCCTTTAATCGTTCCTTTAAGGTTGGAACAATATCCGAACTTATATATCTAGAATCGGTTCTAGGATAGGTCAACACCTTATGATTTTCATATAACCTTTGCATAATATTCAAGGTTTCTTTCGCTGAAAACTGAAATCTTTTATTGGCATCTCTTTGTAGTTCTGTCAAATCATATAGATTTGGTGAATACGTTCTTTTCTTGACTTTTTGTACTTCACGAATCGAAAGTGCTTCGCCTTTCACCTTTTGAAAAATCTCATCTATTCTATTTTTATCAAATGCTCTTGTTCCCCCTGCTCTACCATCTTTCCAAACAAAAGAAATTCCATTTGCTGATGCCGCAATTCCATAATATGGCTTTGGCTGAAAACTCTTAATTTCCTCTTCTCTTGTCGCTACCATCGCTAATGTTGGTGTTTGCACTCTGCCACAAGACAACTGAGCGTTATATTTACAAGTTAAAGCTCTCGTTGCATTCAAACCTACCAACCAATCCGCCTCTGCTCGTGATAATGCCGCTTTATATAAGGGCAGGTAATCTTTTCCCGGTCTTAATTTGGCAAAACCCTCTCTAATCGCCTTATCGGTAACAGATGAAATCCAAAGCCTTCTTATATCTTTCGTATTTTTTGCTAACTCTAAGATAAGACGAGCCACCAATTCACCCTCCCTGCCGGCATCGGTCGCAATGATGATATCCTTTACATCTTTTCTATGGATACAGGCTTTCACCGCACTATACTGTTTTTTCGTTTGCGGAATCACTTCAAAATTCAGCCTATCCGGAAGCATTGGTAAGTCTTCCATCTTCCATTCTTTATACTTCACATGATAACTCTCCGGACTCGCCAATGTTACCAAATGACCAAGCCCCCAAGTCACGATATATTGATTCCCCTCTATGCTGGTAGCTGATTTTCTTGTACAACCTAAAACTCTGGCAATATCTCTTGCAACGGATGGTTTTTCCGCAATTACTAATGATTTCATCTCTTTCCTCCAGTCTACGCCTTTTCACATACTCTATCTTAATTTTATTGATTTGTCTATTTGACCAACTATGGCATAACTTATTTCATCTGTTTTTAAATATTTTTTAATAAAGCAATCTATATCTTCCCGTGTCACTTTCATTATGTTATCAATCGTTTCCTCAATGGTAATAATATGACTGTCTCGCAATAAACATTTCGCATTACTTTCCATTCTATTTTGTGTGCTTTCTGAATCCAAAATTAATTCNGTTTTCAATTCTGTTATCGTATTTTTAATCTCCTCATCTGTAATGGTATCGACTGAAAATGCTTTCATAATCCTTATAATCTCTTCATATACCACCGGTAATTGTTTGGGATTCATCGCAGCATATATTTGAAAAAGCCCTGCCTCTTTATATAGGCTTCCATAGGAATAAATTGTATAAGTAAGCCCTTTTTCTTCTCTTATTTCCTGAAATAATCTTGATGTGACACTTTCTCCCAATATCGAATTAATGATATAAAATGGATAACGTTCTTCTGAGGTATTCGTCGTATTGGGAAATGCTAAATCCATATGTATCTGTTCGATTTCCTGCCTTTTTTTATAACCTGCTTTTCGATATATTGGTATCGGCAAGTCTTTTCTTTTTCGCCCTCTTCGTATCGCTCCAAAATGTTCTTCTAACTGTTCCAATAATGAAGCTTCTTTGAAATTTCCCGCTACTGAAATGACAATATTTTCCCCCACATAATAGGTATCCATAAATTCTACTAACTCTTCTCTAGTAAAACGCTCTACATTATCTGAGCTGCCGGAAATAATATATCCTAATGGATGATTTTCCCAAACCACCTTATGTAACATCTCATGTGCCATATCTTCTGGAGAATCTTCGTACATATCAATCTCTTCCAAAATAACACCTTTTTCCTTTTCTAACTCCGCCTTTATTAATAGCGAATTTTGAAACATATCGCCTAATAAACTAATCGTTTGATTTAGATGTTCATCTAATGTACAGGCAAAATAAGAAGTACAGTCCTTGCTGGTATATGCGTTCAAATTTCCTCCTATTGAGGCGATTAATTTTGCAATATCCCTTGCCGTTTTAGTCTTTGTTCCTTTGAAAAGCATATGTTCAATCACATGAGAAATACCATTGTTGCTGGCAGTCTCATTTCCCGAACCAACATTCACCCATACACCAACAGAAACTGAATGCAAGTACGGTATCGACTCACACACCACTCGTATTCCATTGGAAAGCGTATATACTGTTATCATAAATCCTCCTCATTTTTATCGCCTCTTGAAAGTAAAAGACCGAAAGAAACAGACTTCTTGCTTCTCTCGGTTTTTCTACTGTCCTGTACTTAAGCATAGTATGGCATATATTTTTCTTGTAATGTTCTCACCATTTCAATATATACAGCTTTACATTCTTCGTTCATGCCTTTTTCAATTAAAGCAATACAAGGTTTTAAATACTCTGTCCATATATTTTCAAAAATCTCTTTATTTTCATTCGTTTTTCTGATTCTATTTACAATCGTTGGAGCAATATTATAGTATTCTTTCACTATCTCCACACCATCTGGCACAGAGGTCAAATAAACATCTCTATAATTTCTAAGTAACTGCAATTCATAGCAATCATCTGGCTTATCAAACGTTTCGCAAATCGCCGTTGTAATATAACATAATTTGTTTTTAAAACCGCCCTGAATTTGCTCAAAATTTGAACTGGACAAGTTCGTTTTGGGAAATTGTTCTTTCCACGCTTTTAATATCTGCTCCACCAATACATTTGAAAATTTTCCATTGTATTTTAAAATTGCCGGATTCAAATAAGCGATAATCGTTAAATTAAAATCCATCAACTGTTTTTCTTTTTCTCTATTTTTCTTTAATTCTTCTAACTCTTGCTTCGCCCATAACGCCAAATGCTCTGCTAATTCACCTAAACCTAAAAAAGCGTCTTCTTCCCTATATCTCTCTTCAATGGCCTCAAAAGTACTTGTATGAGTTGCTAAATATTCTTTAAAACACTCTTCGTATGATGCCTTGTTAAATTGCTCAAGCAAACTTGTACTATTTTCTAATAACGCTTTCATTTCTATTGAAATATCATTTGAAATATCATTCATCTTATTTGTCCTTATTCTTATTTATTCGCTTATTATTTGACCATTTCGACCAAATACAAAATATAAAACTAGGAGCCCCTATACTGCCGTTTCCTTTCGTAAAGGTACTCCTTAAAAAATATATCATTATATCAGTAAATAGTCAAGATAGATGCTCACCATTAGCATTTCTATTAGTTGCATGATTTCATTATGTATCTAACTCTAAGCTAACTAATACTGCTCGATTTATTTTTTCCAGTATCTCACTATCTAAATGACAAACCTTGTCTTTTAATCTTTTCTTATCTATGGTTCTTAATTGCTCCAAAAGGATAACTGAATCTTTTACAATATTATACCTTGAAGCTTCAATTTCTACATGTGTTGGAAGCTTTGCTTTATTCATTTTTGAAGTAATCGCCGCACAAATTACCGTGGGGCTATGCTTATTCCCAACATTATTTTGAATTATTAAAACTGGCCTAATTCCGCCTTGTTCGGAACCAATCACCGGTCTTAGATCCGCATAAAAAATATCTCCTCTTTTTATAACCACACAGTTCACACCCCGATTCATATGTTTTAGCAAAATTTCCTGCTAATCCTAGTATTTCCATAATCCTCTCGTGTATACAACTCAGTCTAAAATAGTTTTATTTTATGATTTGAAACAATCTATCTGTTCAACAATTTCCCCATTTTTTATATAAATTCGCGGAATCCGTTTGCCTAAATCACATACAAATTCATAATTAAATCTTTTTGATATCTTAGACAATTCTTCTATTGTGATGTTTTCATCTTTATCCTCGCCAATCAAGGTTACGACATCTCCTCGCACCACTCGCTCAATATGGGTTACATCCACCATAAACTGATCCATACATACACGCCCCAAAATCGGTGCTTTTTCCCCATGGATCAAAACATATCCTTGATTTGATAAGCTTCTTGGATATCCATCCGCATATCCGACTGGTATTGTTGCAATTTTCGTCGGCTTCACAGTCACATAGGTTGAACCATAACTAACTCCTGTACCTGCTGGCACCTCCTTAACATATATCACTTGGCTTTTTAAAGAAAGAGCAGGCCTTAGCTGTACTTTATTCATCTCCACTTCACTCGATGGATACATTCCATATATCGAAATTCCACTCCTCACCAAATCCATATCCGCATTTGATAAATCAATGATACCTGCACTATTGGAAGCGTGCTTTAGAGCGAAAGATACCCCTTGTACCTCAAGATTTTTCAAAAATGTAGAAAACACTTCTTGTTGCTTATAGCTAAGGGTTTTATCTGTTTCATCCGCTTTTGCAAAATGAGTAAAAATCCCTTCACATTCCACATTCGGAAGTGATGTAATTTCTTTTATTATATGTAAACTCTCCTCATTCGGTGTAAAACCGATACGAGACATTCCCGTGTCCACAGCGATATGAAAATATGCTGTTTTCCCTTTATCTGTTGCTATTTTTGAAAATTTTTCAGCCGTTTCCTTTTCAAAAATAGTTTGGGTGATATTCAAATCAATCAACTCCTCATAATGCTCCGAAAAAGTATATCCCATAATCATGATCGGTTTTTGAATGCCGCTATTTCTGATTAAAAACGCCTCTTCAGCCGTCGCTACTGCGAACCCCCATACAAACGGATTTGCTTCCAGCACTTTTGCAATCGGCATCGCTCCATGTCCATACCCATCCGCTTTTATAACCGCCATCATTTTTATCTGTTTTTCTAACATGTTATCTTGAAGCTGTGTAATATTATGTATAATAGAATCTAAGTCTATCGCTGCATAAACACGACTATATTTTTTCATCCGTGTCTCCTTTGTTCTCCCTACATATTAATATATACTTTTTATTGTCCCTTTGTGACTGTTATTTTTCATTTATAACCACATCTCTTCGTCCATATCACCCTCAGCAATTACATAAGCCATCGCATACTCTTTTGTATTGCTTATTGATACATGAAATATCCTAATTCCAAGTTCATTACTCTGTTCTAATGCCGCCTTATGCAAGATGACATAGGGCATTCCTAAGTCATCTCTTAATACTTCAATATGAATGGGCGAAAAGCGGCGAAATCCTGTTCCCATAGCCTTTGCTACCGACTCTTTGACAGCAAAATTGCCTGCCGCCTTATTTTCATCTTGCTGTATTAATTCTATTTCTTTTTCCGTAAAACAACGCATTAAAAAAGCCTCTTTGCTACAGGCCTCTTTAACACGTTTCGTTTCTATAATATCCGTTCCTATACCTATAATCATGATTTTTCTCCTATAGGTTCCTATTCATATTCGTTTTTCTTTCTGCTTATATTATAAGAAAGACTCATCAAACTCTCGGATAGATGAACATTCTCTACAATCACATCACTTGGCAAATGTAAATCCGTATGAGCAAAATTCCAAATTGCTTTTATGCCATTTGCAACCAGTAATTCCGCTACTTGTGGTGCTTTGGTCTTTGGCAGTGTAAGGGTTGCTATCTCAATATCATTTTCTTTTATAAATGTTGTCAACTCGTCCAACATACGAATCTCAATTCCACGGACAGTCATCCCCTCTAATCTCGGATTCACATCAAAAATTCCTTTAATAATAAATCCCCTTTTTTCAAATTGTACATAATTCGCAAGAGCCTGTCCCAAATTACCTGCACCAATAATAACTATATTATGTCGTTTATCCAACCCAAGTATTTTGGCTATTTCTGAATAAAGATACTTTACATTATATCCATAACCTTGTTGTCCAAAACCACCAAAATTATTCAAATCCTGCCTAATCTGTGAGGCAGTTACTTTCATTCTTTCACTCAGCTCATTGGATGAAATCCGTTCTATGTCATTCTCAATCAATTCACCGAGATATCTATAATATCTTGGCAATCTCTTAATGACTGCTTTAGAAATTGCTTTTTCGTCCACAGAAATCGTCCTCCTCTTCTTTTCCTTATCTTATTATATAAAACATACTTTATAATGTCAAATTTTATAAATAATTATTTTGTTGTTTTTTGCTATTTTTCCTTTATAATTAAATATATACTTAATCACAGAAAGGAACTTTAAATCACTATGATACTCGCATGTCAAAATATTAGCAAAAGCTTTGGTACAGATGAAATATTACAAAATGTATCTTTCCATATAGAAGATAAAGGGAAAACGGCAATTATCGGCCCTAATGGTGCTGGAAAATCAACTCTTCTTAAAATTATTATCGGAGAACTCAGTCCTGATTCCGGAGAAATAATTTTAGCAAAAGGGAAAACAATGGGGTATTTAAATCAACACCAGACATTTACACCAAATAACTCTATTTATGAAGAAATACTAGCAACAAAGAAAGATTTAATCATCTTAGAAGAAAAAATTCGCCAGTTAGAAATCGATATGAAACAAGCTGATAAAACAGTTCTTACCAATATGCTTAACACCTACACCCGATTGACCCATGATTTTGAAATTCAAAATGGATATGCTTATAAAAGTGAAGTAATTGGGGTATTGAAAGGACTTGGTTTTGATTCGACTGATTTTGAAAAGAAAGTGGATACTTTATCGGGTGGACAAAAGACAAGAATTGCACTCGGAAAATTATTGCTTTCTAATCCCGATATTATACTGCTTGACGAACCAACTAACCATTTAGATATGACTTCCATCGAATGGTTGGAAACCTTTTTATCCAACTATAATGGGGCGGTTGTAATTGTTGCTCATGATCGCTATTTTTTAGATAAGGTGGTCACATCTGTGGTGGACATTGACCGTGGTGTCTCTCTTGCTTTTGACGGAAATTATTCCGCTTTTGCAATAAAAAAAGCACAGATACAAGAGGCTCAAATGAAAGCATATTTGAATCAACAGCAAGAAATTAAACATCAGAATGAAGTAATTACCAAACTAAAATCTTTTAATCGTGAAAAATCAATTAAGCGTGCCGAAAGTCGTGAAAAAATGCTAGATAAGATTGAACGCTTGGATAAACCCATTACTGAAACTGATAGCATGCACTTTAAACTAACCCCTCATGTAATCAGCGGAAATGATGTCTTAACTGTTAGGGGATTGGAAAAATCCTTTGGTTCACTTTCACTTTTCACCAATCTAAACTTCGATATTAAACGTGGTGAGAAAATCTCAATTATTGGGAAAAATGGAACTGGGAAAACTACTATTTTAAAGATTTTAAACAATGTTTTGGAAGCGAACTGCGGTGAAGTGCGATTGGGTTCTAATGTAAAAATCGGCTATTATGATCAGGAACATAATGTCCTGCATTCTGAAAAAACGCTATTTGAAGAACTTTCCGACACTTATCCGAATATGAGTAATACCGAAATTAGAAATGTCCTCGCCGCTTTTTTATTCACGAATGATGATGTATTTAAAAGAATACAGGATTTAAGCGGCGGTGAAAGGGGACGTGTTTCCCTCGCCAAATTAATGCTTTCAGAATCTAATTTTTTGATTTTGGATGAACCGACCAACCATTTGGATATTGAATCAAAAGAAATTCTTGAACAAACGCTTAATCAATATGAGGGGACCGTGCTTTATGTATCTCATGATCGTTATTTTATTAATAAAACTGCTGACCGCATTTTAGATTTAGTCGATAATACCTTGATAAATTATATTGGAAATTATGATTATTATTTGGAGAAAAAAGACGAATTAACTGCTATTTATACAAATAAAGAACAAAACACTCAAAAAACTGATGAAAGCTCTTCGGTGAAAACAGACTGGAAGCAGCAAAAAGAAGAACTGTCTCGTTTAAGAAAACAGGAAAATGACCTTAAAAAAACCGAAGAGAATATCCAACAACTAGAAATAAGAGATAAAGAAATTGATATTCTTTTAGAAAAAGAAGAAATCTATACTGATGTCAACGAATGTATAAAATTAAATGAAGAAAAAGCGGCCGTATTAGCCGAACTGGAAGTGCTTTATGAACTCTGGGACAGGCTGTCTGAATAATTTTATAATGGTTGTATATTTCCATTTTAGAACGTATATTCCAAAACATTTGTTTGCATTGTGTTGGGATTTATGATATGATTATTTAAAATAAATTTAATTGTGGAGGAATGTTACCATGGCATACGGTAAGATTAGCAAAAAGCAGAGTGAGATTTTAGAATACATAAAGAATGAAATATTGAACAAAGGATTTCCACCAGCAGTTCGAGAAATCTGTGAGGCTGTCGATCTAAAATCAACTTCTTCTGTTCATTCTCATTTGGAGACATTAGAAAAGAATGGTTATATCCGAAGAGACCCTACTAAACCAAGAGCCATTGAAATTTTAGACGATAATTTTAATCTGGTACGCCGAGAAGTCGTAAATGTACCTATCGTTGGTAAAGTTGCCGCCGGTGAACCTATCTTGGCGGTTGAAAATGTCGAGAACTACTTTCCAATCCCCATGGAATATATGCCAAATGGTGAATCTTTTATGCTCATTGTAAAGGGCGAAAGTATGATTAATGCAGGAATTTTTGACGGTGATATGGTTTTGGTTGAAAAAACAGTATCCGCCAAAAACGGCGATATGATTGTCGCTTTAGTGGACGACTCTGCTACTGTCAAGACTCTTTATCGTGAAAATGGTTATTGTCGCTTACAGCCTGAAAATGATTATATGGATCCCATTATCATTGAGGGTGATGTTGAAATTTTAGGAAAAGTATTTGGCGTATTTCGCTTGTTTTAAATTGAATTTCATTTCAATATAAAATATGATAGGGAGCTGCAAAACAGCTCCCTTAACTAATATTGTTTTTTATTTAGTTTAAATTTTACTGTAAATCAGCAACTTCAACTGATTTACCATCTCGCCAAATTCTTTCAATATCGTAAAATAATCTATTTTCACTATCGAATATATGAACGATGATATCGCCAAAATCTAGCAATATCCAATTTGCAGTGTCATAACCCTCTTTTTGTTTTATGACATAACCCGCTTTTTCCAACGCTTCATCTACATTATCGGCTAATGCCTGTACTTGATTTTTATTTATACCGCTGGCAATAATAAAGTAATCGGCAATAACTGTTACTTCTTCAATATTTATTACTTTTATATCCTCCGCTTTTTTATCTTCTAATGCTTCGCAAACTATGCGCGCCATTTCTTTTGATTGATTCATCATTTCACCCTCCTTTTAAATCCGTTCTTAGTTCCTTTTATTATATTACATTTCATGTTTATAATATAGAGTTTTTCTGTAATTTTTCATAAAATTCATATGTCGCTAGAAATTCCGCACCCACATCACCCTTTTCCTTTGTCAAATAGCTAATTGTATCTTTTAAAATAAGATAAATAGCCTTATCAATATCGGTAAATGCACATTTACGAATTCCCTTTAAATTAGGAGCTTGGTCTCTGTCTGGCTCAATATAATCCGCTACAAAAATAATTTTTTCAAGCATTTCCATATTCGGACGCCCAACTGTATGAAACACTATCGCATTTAAAATTTCTTTTGTTTCTATACCATACTCTTTTCTTGCTAGATACGCCCCTAGTTTCGCATGAAGCATATGGGGATATTCTCTCTCATACTCATTAATGGGAATTTGCACTTCCTCACATAAGGAGATTTGCTGACTACTCGGAAAACACCTTGCACAATCATGAAGTAAGCCAGCTATTTTAGCCTCTTCCAAGCTATATTCATACCGCATTGCTAAGCAAACAGCGGTCTGCATGACATTTATACTATGCCTATAACGTTTGGAAACAAGAGCCTTTTCAAGCATTTCATGAGCCAATTCCTCATTAAAAACTGCCTTGTTGCTCATCGACTTAATCCTCCTTATAAATTCCTTTTTCCTCAATATATTCAATCACCAAATCCGGTACATAATATTTTATTGTTTTCTCTTCCTTGATAAGTTGCCTTATCATTTGCGAAGAAATATCTATATTATAGGTTTCCAATTTTTTAATATTGGCTCCTAATTTCTCCTTTAAATGGGCTATTTGATTATCCAATTTAGTATGCGAAATATTATCTCTCACGGCTGCCACCAAAGTACATTTTTCACAAATTTCTGCCGGCTCCCTCCACTGTTCAAAATTAAAGAGTGAATCAGCTCCCATAATAAAAAAATATTCTGTATTCGGATGTATTTTCTTCAACTGGCTCAATGTATTATTTGTATAAGAATATCCTGCATCTATACTCTCAATTAATGATACTTCAAAATGAGGATTTCCATTGACCGCACGACGAACCATTTCCACTCTTTCTTCTATACTTCTAAGACCTTTTCTATCCTTTTTATGAGGAGGATTTCCCGATGGCATAATCAGAACCTTTTCTAAATCAAATTGTTCATATGCTTTTTCCGCTAAAATCAAATGTCCAATATGAATTGGGTCAAATGTGCCGCCCATAATTCCCACTTTTTTATTATTAAATTTATCCATACGATGAGATTCTCCTTTCTTTGAATTGAATGTTTATTTTTTCTTAGGAGACTTCGGTAATGTTATTTTTTTCTTATCATCTTTTCCCTCTTTATAAAGCACTATTTTTTTTCCAATCACTTGTACCACTTGTGAACGTGTATGCTCTGCCATCACTTGAGCCATCTCTTTTGGATCATCCATACAATTTTGCAAGATGCTAATTTTAATCAATTCTCTTGCATCAATCGCTTCTCTGATCGCCTGTGTATTCTCAGGAGTTAAGCTCGCTTTTCCAATTTGAAAAATTGGTTCTATATTCATTGCTAATCCTTTTAAATAAGCACGTTGTTTACTGGTCATAATACCCTCCTATTTATAATAATCAAATTCTAAGCCATACATCTTCACCGTATCGCCCTCTTCTATCCCCGCTTCTTCCAGTTCTTTTAAGATACCGGTATCCTTTAAGAACTTTTGGAAAAAGACAAATCCTTTTTCAGACTCTAAATTTGTATATCCCAACATCTTTTCAATACGCGGCCCTTCGACAATAAATGTCTTTTCTTTCTCTGTTGATTTTTCCACTGTGTATGGCAGGTTCGGAGCATCATTGTATTCTTCTGGGAAATATTCCTGTTCAAAAATAACCGGCTCTGGATCTAAGGTCGCCAACAATTCATTCACATGATAAAGAAGTTCTTTTAATCCTTGTCCACTGACTGCAGAAATGGCAAATACTTTTATTCCCAGCGGTTCATATTTATCTCTGATTTTTTGAACCGGATCTTCATCTTCAGCATAAATCGCATCAATCTTATTCGCTGCAATCACTTGCGGCCTTTTTGAAATTTCTTCATTATATGCCTCTAACTCTTTGTTAATGGAATCAATATCGGTCAATGGATCTCTGCCCTCGATTGACGCTGCATCCACCATATGAATAATAACTTTAGTACGTTCAATATGGCGAAGAAATTCATGACCCAAGCCAATTCCCTCTGAAGCCCCCTCTATTAATCCTGGAATATCAGCAATGACAAAACCATTCCCATCACTTAAGTCAACTACTCCCAAATTAGGATTTAAGGTAGTGAAATGATAGTTCGCTATTTTAGGCTTTGCATTGGTAACTCTTGATAGTAGGGTTGACTTACCTACATTTGGAAACCCCACCAAGCCAACATCAGCAATCACTTTTAATTCTAAAAGAATATTTAGTTCTCGATATGCCTGTCCCGGTTGCGCATATTTTGGCGCCTGCATGGTTGGTGTCGCATAGTGCATATTTCCTTGACCACCACGACCACCTCTTAATATTGTAAATTTGGTATTATCACCTGACATATCGCCAATAACTTTACCGCTTTCGGCTTCTTTAATAATTGTTCCAGCAGGTACTTTCAAAATGATATTGCCGCCGTTCGCACCATGACATTTTTTCTTTCCGCCAGCTTCCCCATCCTGTGCCGCAAATTTTCTCTTATGACGATAATCTGATAAGGTGTTTGTCCCCTCATCCACTATGAAAATCACATCACCGCCACGACCGCCATCACCACCATCAGGACCGCCATTTGGAACATACAGCTCTCTTCTAAAACTCACGTGACCGTCGCCACCTTTTCCTGATCTTATATATATTTTTGCTCTATCTGCAAACATGATTTCCCCTCCATTTTACCCTATCACTCTTCTTCTAAACGTTTAAATATAGATTAAAAAGGAACTTCAAACCAATTGATTTGAAGCCCCCTTAATAAGTTTGATTATTCAGCTACTGGAACGATAGAAACCTGTTTCTTATCTCTTCCTTTTCTTTGAAATCTAACAACACCATCAGCTAAAGCAAATAATGTATCATCACCACCACGTCCTACGTTAGTACCTGGGTGAATTTTAGTTCCACGTTGTCTGTAAAGAATATTTCCAGCTTTTACGAATTGACCGTCAGCTCTTTTCGCACCAAGTCTTTTTGATTCGGAATCTCTACCATTTTTGGTAGAACCAACTCCTTTTTTATGAGCAAAAAATTGAAGATTCATCTTTAACATGTTCTACACCTCCTCGAATGTTAATTTCATATATTCATTGTTGTAACTTTCTTTGATTTTTTGTATTCCTAAAATCATGGAATCCATAAGCAGTGAAGCGCTTTGACTCGGATTTTCGGTAAATTGAAATTCAATTCCCCCACCCTCTTCTTCAAGACTTCCTTCAAATTCATCATCAGTGAATGCTTCTATGGAATTAATTGTATTAAGTACTAATGTCGAAACAGCAGCACAAACTATATCATTTCCATCCTCCGCATATCCTGCATGTCCTTTTGAGGAAAATCCTTTGTAATTGTCTCCACTTTTTAAAATAGTTATCCTAATCATAGCAAATTATAGATTAGAGTGAAATTGAATCAATTTTTACTCTTGTATACTGTTGTCTATGACCATTCTTTTTGTGATATCCAGATTTTCTCTTATATCTGTAAACAATAACTTTCTTGCCTTTTACATCGTCAATAACGGTTGCAAGAACTTTTGCCTTTTTAACGTCTTTACCAGCTTTTAAACCAGCATCATCGCTAACTGCTACTACGTGGTCAAAAGAATGACTTTTTCCTGCTTCTAAACCAAGCTTTTCAACTTGAATGATATCGCCCTCAGCTACTTTGTACTGTTTACCACCTGTTTCAATAATTGCATACATATGGTACACCTCCTATTATCATTACTCGCCAAATATGGTGGTTGATTTTCATCAACGCTTTCATTACCTCTTTGTGCGGCATACCTGTATATATTATCATATACTTTTTTTATAGTCAAGAATTTTTCAATATAAATATCCTGCTCCGTGACATGTTGGACAAAAAGTAGTCAAACTTTCACGAAGTGGTTTTTTCACTTTTTTTCTAGTGATTTCAACCAAGTTAAGCGGTGTCATGCCAATTAAAGTCGTTTGCACCGGATCTTTTTTTAAATAGGAAGCAAAAACAGCTAATAATTCCTCTTTTTCCGCTTCCTCTTTCAAATCTATAAAATCAATTATGATAATGCCGGAAAGGTTCCGCAAACGAATTTGTCTAGCAATTTCTTTTGCCGCTTCCATATTTACTTTAAAGTATGCCTCTTCTGCTTTCTTTTTCACCACATATTTGCCCGTATTAATATCAATAACGGTTAGGGCTTCTGTTGGCTGAATAATCAAATACGCTCCTGATTTTAACCAAACCCTTTCCTTTAATGCTTCTTTTAAATGGAACTCTAAACTATATAGCTTCCATAAGGGGAGAATGGCATCTTCATACAATCTAATTTGACATTTTTCATTGAAGCTATAGGTATCCAAGAAATTTCTTACCTCTTCATAAATATTTGGACAATCTGTAACAATCTCTTGAAATCCCTCTATATAAATTCCTCTTAAATTTTCTAAATAAGATGATGGTGCCGACTTCAAAAGACTAAAACAAGTGCGATAGGGGGCTGTGGATACAATTTGTTGATATTCTTGTATCAAGCTCTCCACCTCTATTTTTAGCTCTTCTACACCTGCATCTTTCGCATTGGTTCTGACGATAAAACCATATTCCTCACTTAAATAATTTTCAAATATAGGCCTTAAGGCATTTTTTTGTTTTTCCTTTAATTTATTTGAAAAGCCCAATCTTTTATTCCCTGTTGTTAAGACTGCATATCTTCCTGTGAAATTCAGATTAGATGTGACCATCGGAGCTTTCGTTTTGATATTTTCCTTATTCACCTGTACCAGCAATTCATCACCAATTCTTACCGGAGTCTTATTCTTCTTCCCCGTTTGCTGTTTGGTGAATATCGCATTTTTATTATCTTCAAAAGAATAATAACACTGCCGATTATTTTCCACCTCTACAAAAGCAGCCGAAATGTTTTCAACAATATTCTTTACTCTGCCAATATAAATATTTCCTAGAATACTTTTATCTTCCTCTGTTTCACAAGAGATTTCCGTTATCTTCTGGTCTTCAAACAAAGCGTTTACAATCATATTGGCATTTACTTTTAAATCATTTTGTTCTGTTTGTAATCTGGTTATAATAAGTTTTTTATCCAATTTCTTCACCCATATCTTCTAAAGATATGAAATCAGACGTTCCGTTTTGCTCACTGTTATTGGCATATACTTCCATACGGTTTATCGCAATTAGAATTGACTCCCCTGTCTTTTCTATCTTTAAGTAATCCAAAAAGGCTTCCATTACAAGCTCTGGCTTCAAATTATTCACACTTCCAGTCGCCAATTTCATGAATATCATGCCCTTTTCACAATTCAACTCATAGATGAGCGGCTTCATATCTATTTCTTTTTCACTTTTTTTCGTTTTCTTTAAAATAATTATTTGTTCTTGATTATAAAATTCAATTATTTTCTTTTCCCAATCTAAAGCAGGTATATAATCCCTTTTAAAAGTAACCGTATAATCAGCGGCAGCTACCAATGACATCGCATTGCTGGCTTTCCCCTCTTCTATTTGACGAAAACTTATCACTTCCATGCCGTCTACCATCACTTCATTTAGACGTTTTACCATATGAACTGATGAAAGACAACTCCCCACTTCAATATCAAAATATTCACCATCACTGGTCAAGCCAACACCAAGAGGTGAAGCAAATGACATAATCATATGCGGACTAAAGCCCGCTGAATACGCAATATCTATACCTGCACGTCTGATTGCCTTTTGAAAATAACGCATAATATCCAAGTGGCCAATGAATTTCATACACCCTTGTTTACGAAACTTTATTCTTGCTTTCAAGACAGACTCCTCCTCCATAAATACCAGCACCACAGCCTGAGCAAGATTGTAGACAATTCAACGTAATCTCCTCTTTCTTTGCCTGCTGCCATTCTCTTTGTAAAAATTTCTTCGTTACACCGATATCAATAAAATCCCAGGGAAGTATTTCATCTAAATCCCTTTCCCTTGTATTGTAAAACTCAATCTCCAGTCCTGCTTTTTCAAAAGCCTCTATCCAGACTTGGTTCTTAAAATGTTCTGACCATGAATCATATAAAGCCCCATCTTGATATGCCTGTAAAATAACTTGTCCTATTTTTCTATCGCCTCTCGCTAAAACGCCCTCAAGTATCGTTAAATCTGCTTCATGCCAGTTATATTTTAGACTTTTACGATTCAACTGTTCTTTTATTTCTTGATTTACTATCTTAGCTTTATCCAAAAATTCCTTTTTGGTATTCATTGGCGACCACTGAAACGGAGTAAATGGCTTGGGAACAAAAAAGGAGCTGCTCGCCACAATTTGTACTTTTCCATTTCTTTCTTCCTTTGGTATCTCATAATATCGCTTGGCTATCTTTTCACTCAACCATGCGATACCTTTTATGTCCTCTTCGGTTTCTGTTGGAAGTCCCAGCATAAAATAAAGTTTCACACGATTCCAGCCGCCCTCAAAAGCTTGTCCAGCACCATTTAAAATCATCTCTTCTGTCAAACCTTTATTAATTACATCACGCAGCCTTTGTGAACCCGCTTCTGGTGCAAATGTCAAACTGCTTTTTTTAATATCCTGCACCTTTCTCATCACATCCAATGCAAAAGCATCAATTCGCAAAGATGGCAAGGATATATTTACCCCTTTATTGCCAAATTCCTCAATTAAGAATAGAACCAATTCATGAAGATTTGAATAATCACTAGAACTTAGAGAACTCAAAGAAATCTCTTCATGTCCAGTGCTTTTTAACATCTCATATGCCACTTCTTTTAACATCTCCAAACTTCTCTCCCTCGTTGGACGATACAACATACCCGCCTGACAAAAACGACATCCTCTGACACAACCTCTTTGGATTTCTAAAACAACACGGTCTTGCGTTGCTTTGATAAAAGGTACAACGGGCTTTTTCGGATAAAAAGTATCGGATACATCTAGTACCATTTGTTTTTCAACTGTTGCCGGAATCTCCGGTTTTATTGGCATAAATGACTGTATCAGTCCGTTTTCATCATAGGCAACCTCATATAAAGACGGAACATAAATCCCCGCTATTCTTGCCGACTTTTCTAAAAATTCCTGACGTGTTCCTCCGGCTTTTTTATGAGCAATATATATATCCATCAACTCATAGCATGCGGTTTCTCCCTCTCCGATATAAAACAAATCAAAAAAATCTGCAAGTGGCTCCGGATTATAGGTACAGGGACCTCCACCGATTACAATCGGATCCTCATCAGTTCGCTCATTTGCAAGTATCGGTATTTGACTTAAATCTAGTATTTGTAAAATGTTAGTATAACACATTTCATATTGAATTGTGATTCCTAAGAAATCAAACTCTTTCACTGCATCTTGACTTTCCAATGCAAATAGGGGTATGCTTTGCTCTTTCATAATTTCATGCAAATCCACCCACGGAGAGTAGACACGCTCACAGTAAGTATCCTCTCTTTGATTAAACATATCATACAAAATCTGCATTCCCAAATGTGACATACCAATTTCATATACATCAGGAAAGCACATGGCAAAACGTACCTCTATTTCTTTTTTGTTTTTCATCACAGAATTCACTTCATTGCCAATGTAACGTGCTGGTTTATCAATGCTCAATAAAATTTCATCCGATAATGCTAATTTTCTCATGGTAACTCCTTTTCTGTTGAGGGTTCTAAAATATCTGTACTTAAATCTGTATTATTTAAAGAACTCGATACAAACTGCTTCACTTGATTCATGACATTTTGTACGGTGATATCTGTACTTATTTTATCCAAAATTTTTGTTGCATCATATTTTAAAATACTACTATTGGTACTTTGCAATACCAAAAATCCAATAAACAAGCTGGCTGCTAAAAAACATCGAATTTTCAGAAAACTACTGTTACTTCCAAGTTCTTCTTCACCATATGTATTATTATTGTTTTGATGAACTGTAGATGTCCTGCTATTTATTCTATTGCGATTATCCCTAGAGGCTTCGCGAATATTTCGTATTAATTCTTCCCTGCTATTTGTCGTTTCATCCAACATTTTTCTCTTACCTTTTCCTTTCACAACCACTTGTTTGTTATATTCAAGTATATTGTCCGAAAAAGGCTTTTATGCCTATGACAAGCCCAAAATCAGGCTTCTTCCCGACTATCTAAATCTTTTTGTAATGGTTCCAAATAAGGCACTAAGACACCATTTTTTCGATTGAATAAATAGGCACTATCCAATTCATCATACCGAAAGCTTTTCCGCCCTCCGTCCACCTTACGCTGCCAAAAAAATTTCAAAGTTTTCAAGGATAGATAGTAATACTCATTTTTTTCACTAAAATAAAGGATAAAAAATGAAATCCCCCCCTGCTTTTCAAAATTTTCCATAAAGGTCACTTGATGTTCATGAATATTTTGAAGCGGAAACGTGCTGCTGGTACATTCTTTCGCATCAAAACAAATGGGTATTCCCTGCACTGCACCGATATAATCAACCGTACTTTTCTGTTCAAAATATGCCAAAGTAATGTGACGACTTTCTTTATCAATTTTTATGGGAGTAATTGGAGTTGGCACTTTTTGAATTAGTGCAAGTCCTTTTTCTAAATATTGCTCATTGGTTCGATTAATTAATTCTTCTAGTGCTGAACCTCTAAGTCCTCTGGAATTCCATGTTGCCATATTGGGATCCTTTCGTCAACCGATTTCACTATCCACTATTTTTCTAAAAAGTGCCGGATACGGAGCGACAAATTCTTTTCCTGATAAATCAGATAATTCGCCTGTCATTTCGGGCATTTCTAAACGATAGGAATGTAATAACTGGTGTGTTAAATTATATTTTACTTGATATTCTTTATTCTGCTTTTTATTGCCATACTTGGCATCTCCAACAATGGGATAACCGATGGAAGCTAGATGAGCCCGAATTTGATGTGAACGCCCCGTAATTAACTCAACTTCTAAAAGTGTTATATTCCGATTGCTGGCAATCGGGGTGTATGCCGTTTGAATAGGCTGGGAATTTGCCATCTCTTGTTCATGTATGGTCACTTTATTGTTCTCTTCATTCTTAGATAAAAAACCATTTATCTGTCTTGCTTTATCCATCTTTCCTAAGACTAGACAATGGTAGTATTTATGAATGCTTCGCTCTTTAAAAACCGCCGCCATGGTTTGCAATCCCACCAAGGTTTTCCCTGCTATCACCATACCCGTGGTATTGCGATCCAAACGATTGGAGATAGACGGGCGAAAGCTAACTAACTGCTCTTTCGTAAGTTCACCTTTTTCTAACATATAAGAAATAACATGTTCTACTAAGGAAATATCGGTCGCTTTTGCTTTTTGAGACAAAAACCCAGCCGCTTTATTTAATAACAAGATATGCTTATCTTCATATATAATATTTAATTGGGGGCATATATATTCTACTTTCATTTCCGAAAAATTTTGAATGGTTTCTTCCGCCAAAAAAAGTTTAACGGCATCTCCAAGCACTAATTTCTCATTCCCGCTCGCTTTTTTATCATTTAAAACAATATTCTTTTTCCGAAGCATTTTATAAAGAAAACTCTTCGGCGCTTTATTCATGTATTTGGTCAACAGTTTATCCAACCGTTGACCAGCTTCATTCTCTTTAATTTTTATTTCACGCATTGGTTCACCATTGGCTTACAAAACGTTTTTTTCTCTTGGGCTTAAAAGAGAGGTCATTGGAAGTAATTACCTCTTGCCCTTTTAATAACACTTTATGCGGTATTATTTTGGAAGCTCCTCTTAATATGTTCATCGGTAGACCATAGACTGAAACTTCCACCCCGCAATGCGTATCAATCAGTGCTTTTCTTACAACATTTATTTTATTTACCATAAATAACTTTTTGAAATATTGAACTTCTTCTTTAGTTTTACAAGCAACCTGAAAGAACTCTGTTTCAACAGGTCCGGGACAAACAGCTGTCACTGTGATTTTTTTGCTTTTCAACTCTGAATTTAAAGCCCTTGTAAGACTTAATACATAAGATTTTGTCGCCGCATAAACCGCCATATTGGGTTGCGGAAGAAAGGCTGCTGCTGACGCAAACTGCATAACTTTACTTTCTCTTCTCAAGTACGGAATACACACATAGGTAATGGCTGTTAAAGCCTTACAATTTATGTCTACCATTCCTAGGGTGTCATCATAGGCAATTTCATGAAACTTTCCAACTTTCCCATAACCAGCTATATTTGCTAAAAGTCTAATATTAGGCTGTTCCTTTTCCAATAATAGTTTTAATTTTTGAATATTCTCTTCCTTAGTGATGTCATAAGGTAGGATGCGAAGAGGTGTTGTTTCGGTCGCTTTTAAGTCAATCAATTTTTCTTCTCTTCGGGCAATAACCCAAATCTCATCCAACCTTCTATAACGACTGGCAATTTGATTTACCATCTCCTCACCAAGACCTGATGACGCTCCTGTAACAATCGCTATTTTCATAAAATAAACCTCCATACTATCTTTATTTTTTTTTGTGAATATTTCTAATTGTTTTTTTCTTTTTAGTTTTTGCTTTATCTTGCTGTTCTTTGGGAATAAAACGTTTATCTCCTCTTCGAGGGCGAATTAAACATTTTTTATCAAATCCAATTAAGTCAGTTCGGTGGGCTATTTGTAATGCTTCCACTACCAAATCATAATTTTTAGGATTGCGGTATTGTATTAATGCTCTTTGCATAGCTTTTTCATGGGGATTGGTCGGCACGTATACCGGTTCCAAGGTGCTTGGATCAACTCCTGTATAGTACATTATTGTTGACATCGTAGACGGTGTTGGATAAAAATCCTGCACCTGTTCGGGCATATATCCCAAATCCCTTAAATATTCCGCTAATGCCACCGCCTCTTTCATGGTGGAACCTGGATGAGAGGACATCAAATACGGAACTACAAATTGGTTTTTATTCTTTTTTATATTGATTTCTTTGTATCGTTTTATGAATTTTTGATATACNCTATTCTCTGGTTTTCCCATCTTCACCAGCACTTTATCAGCTATATGCTCAGGCGCTACTTTTAGCTGTCCGCTGATATGATGCTCCACTAATTCTTCAAAAAATTCTTCATTTTTATCCGCTATCAAGTAGTCAAAACGAATGCCTGAACGAATAAATACTTTTTTTACATTGGGAACCTCTCGCAATTTTCTAAGTAAGCTAAGATAATCTTGATGATCCACTTTGGCCTGCTTACATAGGGTTGGAACCATACATTGTTTCTTGGTGCAAACACCCTTTTCTAATTGCTTTTCACAGGCTGGCCCTCTAAAATTAGCAGTTGGCCCTCCCACATCATGTATATAGCCTTTGAAATCATCTTCCCATACAAACTGATTAGCCTCAGCCAAAATAGATTCATGACTTCGCGTTTGCACAATACGTCCCTGATGAAAGGTCAAGGCACAAAAGTTACACCCTCCATAACAACCGCGATTGCTCACCAAGCTATACTTCACTTCTTCAATGGCCGAAACGCCTCCTAGCGCTTCATAAGACGGATGATATGTCCGCTTATAAGGCAGGGCGTATACTTGATCCATCTCTGATTTTGATAATGGCTTGGCCGCTGGATTTTGTACTATATATTGCGTATCTGTATATTTTTCAACTAAACGCTTTCCAGTGAAAGGATCTGTATTGCAATATTGTATATAAAAACTTTTTGCATATTCTAATTTGTCTTTTTTCAACTCATCAAAATCTGGTAAAATAAGCGGTTCATAAACTGATTCTAAATTTCTAGCTTTGTATACCGTGCCCTCTATATAGGTGATATCCTCAATGGCAATACCGCTATCTAAGGCGTCGGCTATCTCTACCATCGACTTCTCACCCATTCCGTAAGAAAGGATATCCGCACCAGAATCCAACAAAATGGAACGTTTTAGACTATTGGCCCAATAATCATAATGTGCTAATCTTCGCAAGCTCGCCTCAATACCACCAATAATAATCGGAATTTTTTTATCAGTTTGACGAATCAGATTGCAATATACTACTGTCGCATTATCCGGTCTTTTACCCATAACACCACCAGGGGTAAAGGCATCCATTTTTCGCCGTTTTTTTGACACGCTATAATGATTTACCATTGAATCCATATTTCCCGATGATACTAAAAATCCTAAACGGGGCGTCCCTAAAACGGTTATACTATTCTTATCTTTCCAATCCGGCTGTGAAATTATGCCAACACTATATCCGTGAGCTTCTAAAACTCGACTGATTATGGCATGTCCAAAGGACGGATGATCCACATAGGCATCGCCAATTATATAGACAAAGTCTAATTGCCGGATACCTCTTTGCTGCATTTCTTCTTTTGTAATCGGAAAAAAATCATTCTTCATAGCCTTTCATTTCACTCCCCATCTTCGTTAGCTGCTCTACTTCTATATCGGTCAATTTTCTATATTCACCAATTCGCAGATTATCATCTAGTGTTAAACTGCCCATCGAAATTCTCTTTAAATAAATTACTCTTTTATCTATTGCTTGAAACATTCTCTTTATTTGATGATAACGCCCTTCTGATATTGTAATATAAACCTGTGAAATCGCTCCGCTTTCCATTATTTTCAACTGTGCTGGTAAGGTTATTGTCTCATCTCCAATATCAATCCCCTGTAAAAAACATTCTATATCGGTATTCGTAACATGACCCTCCACTTTCGCAAAATAAGTTTTCGGCACATGTTTTTTGGGGGATAGTAAGTTATGAGCGAGCTCACCATCATTTGTTAATAATAATAAACCCTCTGTATCTTTATCCAATCTTCCTACCGGAAAAATTTCTTTTGTGGCAGGAATTAACGAAACAACTGTTTCATTTACATTATCTTTGGTTGCTGATACAAATCCAGATGGTTTATGGAGCATATAATATTCATATTTCACATAAGTGAGCATTTTCCCTTGAAAGGTTATACTATCATTATCCACATCAACTTTTTGTTCTGGGCGAACAGCAACGGAACCATTGATGCTAACCATCCGCTTTTTGATATAATTCTTCACTTCACTCCTCGTCCCAATTTGCATATCTGCTAAATATTTATCCAAACGTAAATTACTCATTATTGCCATCTCCAACCAGCATAATATTTATTACGCAAGGTATCATTCACAAGTTTTGCCCAACCAAGCGGATACCCCGCCACCAAAATGAGTTGCCAACTCCCTTGGGAATCTATCGTCAACTGTTCTATATCGAGTGTCTCCCCTTTTAAATACTTTATAACTCGCTGATCACCAAGAGGAATATTTACAGTATATTTATAATTGTCCTCGGTAAGATATAATGCAAATGCCTGACTCGGTTCAAAACGTTTCTTTTTTATTTCTCCCAGATGTAAACCTGTACGCAAAATCCTTAACCCTTTTAGCGTTGGCAGTCCATCCGGCAGCAAATACACTTGTTCTTTTATGATTTGTATATTCTCTAAAGGGATTTTTTCTGTTGTATTTTCCAAAAAGCCCAAGAGCGATTCGGGTAATGCGTTTTCTTTTTGCATTTTTTGTTTTTCTGACTTTTCTTTTTGAAGTGAAAGGGTTCCCTTTTTCTTTAACAATCCTAGAAAATGCCCTTCTCCCTCCATTTTATGCGGCCAAATCCGTACACAGTGAGCCATTCCCTGCTTCTCTGTTCCTTCTAATATCGGTTTTGAGAAACCACTATAAGGCTCTATTTCTATCATTTCCAAATCGGTATCAAGACTGAGTAAATAAGCTATCACCTCTTCATCTTCTTCTCGTGAAAAAGTGCAGGTGGAATACAGTAACATGCCGCCCGGCTTTAACATTTCAAGCGCTGATGTGACAATTTCTTTCTGAAGCTTTTGGTAATAATCCGGCCCATTCTCTTCCCAACTTTTTATCATAGATGAATCTTTACGAAACATACCCTCACCAGAACATGGGGCATCAATTAAAATTTTATCAAAAAAACCTGTAAAATACTGTTCCAGCCTTTGAGGTTCTTCACTGACAATCAAACTATTACCAATCCCAAATAGGACAATGTTCTTCAAAAGACCTTTGGCTCTTGAACTGCTAATATCATTGGCAACCAAAAGACCTTTTTGTTGCAATTTCGCGCCTAGTTCCGTCGCTTTTCCACCGGGTGCTGCACACAAATCAAGCACATATTCTCCAGCTTTCACAGGCAATCTATTCGCTGGTGTCATGGCACTTGGTTCCTGCAAGTAATATAATCCCGCAAAATAATAGGGATGCTTGCTCGGCATGTCTTGCTCTTCATAATAAAATCCATTTTCAATCCACGGAATTGGTGTTAAGTGAAATGGATTTATTTTCAAAAACGCTTCCACTGAAATCTTCCCCGTATTAATCCTCAGACCATTTTTATATGAATACTCATAGCTCTTTCTATAATCTTCATATTCACTGCCTAGTAGGTTTTTCATTTTCTCTTTAAATATAATTGGCAGATTCATCTATAAGCATATCCTTATCTATAATTTTTATATTTTAAAAAATCCCTATATTTCCTATATACGATTGATATCTTGGGTATTATATCCCTCTGAAATAATATCCAGTTGTTTTTGAAAATGCTGTAATTTTTCCAAATCATTCAACTCATATATGCGATAAAATTCATCTTGTATCTTTACAATTTCTCGTTTACTGGCTACTTTGTATAAATTTTGAATGCTATTTAAAATATCTGCAACAATATTAGCCTGTATCTGAAATGAGTTTTGAGCGTCCATAATCTCATTTCGAATACTGGACATTTCCTCATCTAAAATAATCATCGCATCTGCTGATTTACTCAAGCGTTTTTTAATATGTAATGGGATATTCTTTTTATATTTGTATTGAAGTGAATGTTCAATCGTCGCCCAAAAATTCATCGCTAAAGTACGTATTTGTACTTCAACTTGTAACTTTTTCGTTCCCTTTAATGTTTCCACTTCATAATATACGATTAAGTGATAGCTTCGATATCCACTCTCTTTCATATGCGATATATAGTCTTTCGTGCTTTTCACTTCCATATCCGAGCGATTTTTTATAAGCGTTACCACTCGCTCAATATCTTCCACGAACTGACAGATAATGCGAATACCCGCAATATCCTCTATTTCTTCCAGTCTTTCCATCGGAATTTTCTTTTTTTGCATCTTATCTAAAATGCTAGATACGGTCTTTACTCTTCCTCTAACATTTTCTATCGGAGAATACAATCCATGCTCTCGATGCTCCGTAATTAAATGTTTTAGCTTTACACTTATCTCTTTTACCGCCAATTCATATGGCGTTATAATCTCTCTCCAAAGTTGTATTTCCATATAACGCTCTCCTTTTGCCTAATTTAAAACCTTGCAAAATAACAATATGATTTATTATATCATATATACTGAAATATTTCTTTATCTTTTTATGCTTTCTTCTAATAATCATATTTCAGCTTGCTGCCCTCTAAATATCTTAAAATCCAGTAAGGATTGACACTCACCTCTTCAAACCGCTCAGTTTCAATATAAATGCCAAGATGAAGATGAACATCAAACATGCCTGTTGTTCCCTCCACTGTACTGTATCCCGTGTCTCCCATATAACCCAGCAACTGTCCCGCTCCAATAGTTTCCCCCACAACAAATTCTCTTTCATAACTGGCTAAATGAGCATAATAAAAATAACCGCCACTAGGACTTGTGATGCCAATTCGATATCCTCCCTGCTCCAACCACCCAATATTCGTAACAACCCCCGCTGTCATACTAATAATCGGATAAACGCCTGCTTCATTATCACCTGCCATGATATCAGTTCCCTCATGCTCCCTTTTTCCACCATAATTGCGTTCAAACATCCATGAGTCCTCATAGCTTGTGGGCTTGCGCTTCACATTTGTCGACTCAGGAACAGGGAAAAACTTTATATCCTGCCAAATCGCATTATAACTTGATACCAACACTTCCACCGCGGTCGGTTTTTGTAATATTTTTTCTGAAAAACTATCTTGAAAAATATCATATGTATAATTTTTAGAATCCCAGTTTTTCAAATCCAATTTATTTTCGGTCATCAGTACAAGTAATAATTTTCCGATCTCCTTTTCATTTCCGATTATAATTTCTTGTATTTTTTCAAGTGCTGCTTCTGATAATTGCATTTTTCTAAATTCTGCGGTTTCGTTTAATTGGGGATATAAAGCAGAGAATATAACCTCTTGCTGCAATCGTTCTTGGAGATTGGTGATTAGGATACCCAAAGTCAGAATACAAAGAATACAGACCAAATAATTACGCGTTTTAAGAAATAAAACTTTATATTTACGCTCTTTCATATTTTAAGAATAACTCCTATCGTCGCAACATCTTTATAAATATATGAACAAAAAAACCTTTTTATACAAATACAAAAACGTTGAAAAGAATTTCTTCCTAATCAACGTCTTTGTATTATCTTCCTTATATTATTTTCACTATATTATCTTTACCATATATCTTCTTCCATTCCTTTGGCTTCTTCTGTTTCGCTATCCATACTGTAATCCTCACCAAAGATAAACTCATGAACTAATCTTGCATTTTCTTCAAAATCAACAACTAACACAGACATTGACATAATCGTTCCCGCATAAAAAGTACCGTCTACCGGAACACGATATGTCTCCAGTTCTTTTAAGTTCGCACTGAGCGCTTTTGTTGCTATAGTGAAAATATCTTTATTGGATAAATCTGTCTTTAACAGAGGGAAGACCTCTTCCATAATACTTATCATTTCCAAAAGATTTTTATTTTTAAATTCTTCAAATATAGCCGTCAGTAATTTACGCTGCCGCTCTGTTCGTTCATAATCACTATTGCCAACATAACGTATTCTCGCATACCCTAAAGCTTGTGCGCCTGTCATATGCTGCGTTCCTTCTATTACCGCTCTTTCTTCTGCATTCCCAATGTAATTTGTCATGTTGAGATACTCTGCCTCCTCATAATTCAGCGTCACCTCAACACCACCGAGCAAATCAATCACTTTCGCAAAGCTTTCAAAATTAACTAAAAAATAACCATCTAGCTCTAAATCAAAATTCGCTGAAAATGTATCATATAATAAAGGTACACCGCCCTTTGCATATACAGAATTCAATTTATTATCCATGTATTCTGGTATTTCAACATACATATCTCTCATAAAAGAGGTTAATTTAACACTAGAATCATTCGTATTGACCGTGGCAACCATCAGTACATCTGTATTTCCTCGATAATCTCCTACTTCCGCATGATCTTCTCCAATAAGAAGAATATTATAAATGCCCTCTTCTGTACGCCCTCTAATTCCACTGTCTATTTCATGCTCTCGAAACACAATGTCGGTTTCCTGTATTGTTTCCAAATCAGTGTGAAATCCCTCTGTATCAAAGACATCTTCTGACTGAATTAAAATCGTTTCTTCAGGCTCATCACGTTCTATTTTGTCAAACAATGAATTGGCATAGCTAACCATCGTTCCATATATGCCTATTATCAAAATCAACACTGCGAGAATAGTATATATCGTGAGAACAGTATATAATATTTTAGTTTTTTCAGATGTAGTTTTTTTCTTATTCTCACTCATATTCTTCTCCCATATTAATCATTCCTTTTTAAAACTTCCAGTAAATACGTCCAGACTCTTGCGACCGAAGAAATGCTTAACTTTTCCTCGTAGGTATGTACCGCGTATATGTCAGGCCCAAATGAAATGCAATCTAAGTCTTCTATCTTTGAAGAAAAAATTCCACATTCCAATCCTGCATGTATCGCTTGTACCATTGGTTCTTTCTGGTAGAGTTCTTTATATACCTCTATCATCATCTGTCTCAATGGTGAATTCTTTTGATATTCCCACCCCGGATAGTCTCCACTCACTTCATAAGAGCCACCAAGAAATTCAATCAAATAACAGAGTTTCTCGGATAATGCTTGTTTGGCGGAGTTAATGGAACTTCTCACTGAAAAATGCAAATTAAAACTTTCTGATGATAATTCTAATATTCCTAAATTCAATGATGTTTCCACGAGATTTTCAATCTCTACACTCATTCTTTGAATTCCATTTGGTATATTGGAAAGCAGGAATACACATTTTTCTTTTGCCAACGGATTAAGAGCAACACTCTCTTGTATCCCGCTATTCTTTATCGCAAGGAAAAAGGCTGGATCACTGCCGCTATACTCCTGTTTTATCTCTTTTTGAAACTTATTGACCAATAGCTCAAAGGCGGATAAATCCGTTTCCTCCACCACAATTTCCACAAACGCTTCACGTGAAATAGCATTGTCTTTTAAGCCGCTTTGTAACGCCACAATACTGTACCTTACATTCGCATTTAAGGCTACCAAGAAACGTCCTATAAGAACCGCTGCATTACCTCCTTGTTTATCTATTTCCATTCCAGAGTGTCCACCTGTCATTCCCCCAAGGGTTATTTGAATATGATAACCTGTCAGCAAAGTATATTGAACTGGCAATGTTAAAGTCGAACGACAGCCACCAGCACAACTGGTTAAAAGAATGCCCTCTTCCTCTGAATCAAGATTCAACAAACGTCTGCCTTTTAACATTGAAACATCTATACCTGTTGCTCCAATAAGACCAATCTCTTCATCACTGGTTAGTATGACTTCTAATCTTGGATGAGAAATATCATCCGCCGCTAAAATGGCTAGCGCATAGGCGACTGCAATTCCGTCATCACCGCCCAATGTAGTTCCTTTTGCATAAAGATAATCTCCATCTACTTGTAATTCCAATCCATCTGTTTCAAAATTATGGTTTGAATCAGGGCTTTTTTCACACACCATATCGGTATGCCCTTGTAAGATGATTGGCGATATGTTCTCATATCCAATCGTCGCCTCTTTTATAATAATTATATTGTCTATTTCATCGCGTATATATTCCAAATTACGTTCTTTGGCGAAATCCTCCAAATAATCAGCAATCGGTTTTGTATTTTTAGAACCATGAGGAATGTTTGAAATTTCTTGAAAATATTGAAAAACATTTCTAGGCTCTAAAGTTTCTAATGTGGTCATGATATTCCTCCTTTATTCGCATTATCATCATTGTGTCATAATCTGAAAAAAAAATCAATAAAGAACTCTTAAAACACACTTAAAATACATATATTTTAAAAATGCCTATTCTCTAAAAGGAGTATAATGAAAAAATCTATATCCAGTATTATTATTTTAAGCATTCTAATTTTTCTATTTGTAAAACCAATGGAGGCTGTTGAATCCTCTAAAATAGGGGTAATTTTATGGTCGGAAACAATTCTTCCAACTCTGCTTCCCTTTCTCACTCTTTCTAATCTCATCATTCAATTTGACATGGTATCCATTTTTACCTATTTTTTTGCTCCTATTTTGAAGAAAACTTTAGGCTTAACTAGCAATGGTTCTTATGTCTTTATCATTGGATTTCTTTGTGGTTATCCTATGGGAGCGAAAATAGCCGCTGATATGGTCAATAAAAAATTGCTTTCGCCCACTGAGGGGCAGTATCTGCTAGGTTTTTGCAATAATGTCAGCCCCGTTTTTGTCACCACCTATATTGTTTTAGCTAATTTACAAAGACGAGAGCTTTTATTTCAAACTATTTTTATCATTTATGCCTCACCTCTCATCTTTGCCTTTCTTTCCCTTTTTTCTTATCGGCAAAAAATGAAGCACGAATATTTTCGACAACAAAAAAAGGCACCACAAATCCAAATAAACTTTGAACTCATTGATACCTGTATTATGAACGCATTTGAAAGCATTACCAAGTTGGGAGGATATATTATACTCTTCGCTCTTATTACCAAAATAATCTATTCTCTTCCCATTCCCAATCTATTCCTCAAAAATATATTAGCCGGAATAACAGAACTTACATATGGTATACAAACAATCGCCACAAGCGGACTTTCTTTCCACTTTAAATATGTTCTCATCGTGGCTGCCACTTCTTTTGGCGGGCTATCAAGTCTTGCTCAAACCCAAAGCATGATAAAACGCAGTGAATTGTCTTTATCACCATATATCAAAGCTAAAATCAGCACTGCCGGAATCAGCATATTACTCGCTTGGCTCTTAATTTAACTCTTCCTCGCTATAACTTGCATAATCGTCTGCTGGTGCAGCCGCCGCTGCGCCTGAGTTATTTGTGCCAAATGATAATTCTGTACGATTCTTATTCACGATTTCATAGCAGCTTTGTATTGAATTAATAAAGTTATTGTATTTTACTCCTGCTGTTTCAATGGTGTGTCCCATAATCTCCTCTAGGTTAGCAAGCATATCATCAGTATACTTTATCGCTCCATAACGAATGTTGTTCGCATCCGCCGTTGCATTACCTACAATATCTTGTGCTCTTCTAGTCGCATCGGCAAGCACCTCTTGAGATTGTGCGATTGCTTTTCTCATAACTTCACTTTCATTGATCATTGTTTCCATATTCAAGTTTGCTTCCGCTATGATTATATCCGCTTTTTCCTGTGCATCTGCTAAAATCGCATCTTTATTGCTGATGATTTTTTGATATCTTTTAATTTCTTCTGGTGTTTTCATCCGAAGTTCTCTTAAGAGTTCCTCTAATTCTTCTTTATTTACGACAATTTTAGTGGTTGATAGCGGCTGAAACTTACAACTATCTACATATTCTTCAATTTCCTCAATTATTTGTTCTATTCTGCTACTCATAGTGAACTCTCCTTATTTTTTAAACTTGCTTTTTTACTCTGAATTTTATTATACATTTCTTTCACAACAAGTTCTGGAACAAATTCTGAAATATCTCCCCCTAGTTCCGCTACTTCCTTCACCGTAGAAGAACTCAGATAGGCGTATTCCAAACTGGTTGTCAGAAACATTGTATCTAAGTCTGAAACTAATACACGATTGGTCTGTGCTAGCTGTAATTCATATTCAAAATCGGTAATCGCTCTCAATCCTCGTACAATTACTTTCGCACCACACTTTTTTGCGAAATCAACGGTTAAACCCTCAAAAGACCCTACTTTTACATTTGCATAATCTTTTGTTATTTCCCTTAATATTTTAACACGTTCTTCAACAGAAAACAACGGCATTTTTTTTGAATTATTTAAAACTCCCACTGTCACTTCATCAAACAACTCACTTGAACGCAATATGATGTCTAAATGGCCTTTTGTCACTGGATCAAAACTCCCAGGATAAACCGCTTTAATCATAAATTTCCCCCTCTATTCTTTTAATAAACATATGGACATTTGTCCGATATTCTTTACGCTTAACCACATAATAACCCATATCACTTAAGTACTCAAAATCCGTACTAAGAGCGGCCTCTATTATAATGAGCGTATCTTTATCTAATATCGTACTGGATATTAACTTTTCCAATACTTTTTTTTCCACCCCTTGTTCATAAGGCGGATCCATAAAAATAAAATGAAACGGTTCTTGCCCCTCTAATAAATGGATTCCAGAAAGTACATCTCTGCCAATTATTTGTGCTTTTTCCGTTAAATTTGTAAATTTTAAATTTTCTTCTATACATTTTACCGCATTTTGATTATTTTCAATAAATACGCACTTCTTTGCCCCACGGCTTAACGCTTCAATTCCAATTCCGCCACTGCCGCTAAATAAATCTAAAAAATGACAATCATACAATTCTGATTGTATCATATTAAACAATGTTTCCTTAATACGATCCGTCGTTGGTCTCGTTTCTAGCCCCGATATCGTTTTCAAATGAAGTCTTTTGGCTGTCCCCGCTATTACTCGCATAAAATTCTCCTTGCAGGTTTTTTTTTAATTTTGATGTCTAACGACTTTATTATATGAGTCAAAAAATTCTCTGTCAATTACTATTTGTGTAAGATTGCTCTTTTTTTATAGTTTTTTCGCTCATTTTAAACAAATAATAACAAGAAACGATTTTTCATAGATTTTTTCAAGAGAATGACGTATAATGATTAAGTTAAAAAAATAAAATTGATTTAAAAAGGAGTCGACATGAGTGTGGGTTTTGATAATGAAAAATATTTAAAAATGCAGTCAGAGCATATTATTGAACGTATCAATCAATTTGATAACAAACTTTATTTGGAATTTGGTGGAAAACTATTTGATGATTATCATGCTTCCAGAGTCCTTCCCGGTTTTGAACCGTCCAGTAAGCTACAAATGCTAATGCAATTAGCTCCCAAGGCAGAAATAGTTATTACGATTAGTGCGACTGATATTGAAAAAAATAAAGTCAGAAGTGACTTGGGTATTACTTATGATTTAGACGTACTGCGTTTAATCAAAGAATATCAAAAGAAAAACCTGTATGTAGGAAGTGTTGTTATCACTCAATTTGATGGACAAACCAGTGCAACTCTATACAAGGAAAGGCTTGAGCATATGGGCATTAAGGTCTATACCCATTATCGTATCGAAGGATATCCCAATAATATTCCTTTCATTGTCAGTGATGAGGGCTATGGCAAAAATGAATACATCGAAACAACAAGACCATTGGTTGTAATCACGGCACCTGGTCCCGGAAGCGGAAAGATGGCCACTTGTCTTTCACAACTTTATCATGAGCATAAAAGAGGGGTACGTGCCGGATATGCCAAATTTGAAACTTTTCCCATTTGGAATGTCCCCCTAAAGCATCCGATTAATCTCGCTTATGAAGCGGCGACCGCTGATTTAAATGATATCAATATGATTGATCCTTTTCATTTAGAGGCTTATGGTATAACAACTGTAAATTACAATCGTGATGTGGAAATTTTCCCAGTGTTATGTGCCATGTTTGAAAAAATTTATGGCAGCAGTCCTTATAAATCGCCCACTGATATGGGTGTAAATATGGCAGGGAACTGCATTACAAATGATGCTATCTGTTGCAATGCTTCAAACCAAGAAATTGTTCGCAGATATTATGAAGCATTAAATAAACTTGCCAATGGTGTTGGAAAAGAAGAAGAGGTTTATAAAATCGAGTTGATTATGCAGCAAGCTAAAATAACCCTAACAGATCGTATGGTAGTGAAAGCTGCAAATGATTTAGAAAATATTACTAATGCTGGTGCCGCTGCTATAGAACTGCCAGACGGCAAGATTGTAACCGGCAAGACCACTGAATTGTTAGGCCCTTGTGCCGCATTGGTATTGAATGCTTTGAAAGAATTAGGAAATATTGATCATGATCTGCATGTCATTTCACCAGCAGCTATTGAACCGATACAAATACTAAAAACTACTTATTTTGGCAGTAAGAATCCCCGCCTGCATACCGACGAGGTTCTAATCGCACTCTCCATTAGTGCTGCCAGTAATGAAAGTGCTAAATTGGCATTACAACAACTGCCAAAGTTGAAAAATTGTCAGGTTCATACCACTGTTAAACTAGCTAAGATAGATATTAAAACCTTTAAAAATCTCGGAATACACTTGACTTCTGATCCTAAGTGTGAGGTGTAAAGCAAAAAACACCATGAATCAATTTCTTTTCTGATTCATGGTGTTTTTCACTATATTATTATTTCAATTTTATTCATCTCTTTCCATATTCTTAAATGCTTCGGTTTTGCTCCCCGTATCAGAACGAATGGAAAATGCAATATTTACCGCATGATCAGCCACTCTCTCAAGTGCGAATAACACGGAATAAAGACTCTTTGACACTTCTATCGAATACATATTTGAGCTTAAACGCGTAATATGTACATCTCTTGTCGCACCAATTAATTCCTTGATTTCCACATGCATTTCTGATATCTTTTCTAGCTTCTTTGTTTCTCTTGTTTTAAAAGTATTGAGTACTAGAAAAAACATTTCCGATACTTTTGTATAAATCTGTTGTAATTCCTCTTTGGTCTGCTCCATAAAATGTGCGTCCCACTGTTTCATATAATTGGTCTCTTTTGCCAATATTACCGCATAATCGCCAATTCTTTCGATATCACTTATAACATGATGTAATCCACCAATCAGCTTTTCATGTCCCATGGAACTCGTCGCTGCGGAAACCTTTATAAAATAACTCGCTAATGCCCGAGTGAGTTCATCAATCGAATTTTCCACCTCAGCAATCTTCTTGCTGTCGCTCATATCCTCTTTTATCAAGCCATTAAAAGCTCGTTCCACATTCTCATGTGCCAGCACTGCCATATCTAAAACTTCTTTAAATGAATTTTCTATCGCAACCATCGGTGTCGCCAACAATAAGTCATCAATATATTTCACTTTTGCCTTTTGAGGCTGTCCCTCTTTTACCATTTTTTTCACCAAATTAACTGCCGGATCCAAAAAGACTAATAAAATCAATGTATAAATAACATTATAAGCTAAATTAAATGTTGCAAGACTCCACTGCGGATTTCCTGGAAAAGTATTCTCAAATAAAGTTATAATTGGTGTTCTAAAGATGACAAGAACAATTGAAAAGAACACCGCCCCGATCACACTTGTCAGCAGATGAAAAAGGGCTATCCGCTTACCATTTGCATTCGCTCCAATCGACGCCATCAACCCATCTGTACAGGTTCCAATATTGGCACCCATGATAAGGAAAAATGATTGGTCAATAGAACCTATCACGCCTGTCATCAAGAAAATAAGGAATAATCCTGTTGCCGCTGTTGATGACTGTATAATTCCCGTAAAAAGAACTCCTAAAATAACAAGACAAAGCGGATTGTACATGATATCATATTGAAACACCTGTTGAAGCTGAACACTCAAGATGGAATCTGAACCGCCTATTGCAAATTCCATCAACTCTAAGCCAGCAAATAACATACCAAATCCCGCTACAAAAAGGGCTATTTTATTAAGTTTCTCATCACTTGACATATACATAATCATTACACCCACAAAGGCAAATGCTGCGAATACGGCACTCATGCTGAAACTACCTTTGCTGACTCCTGAAAGCGCAAACATAAACGCCGTAAGCGTTGTACCTACTTTGGCACCTAAAATCATACCAGAACCATTTTTCACATCTACAATACCCGCATTCGCAAGACCAACTGTCATAATTGATGTTGCTGATGAGGATTGTACAATAACTGTTGCTCCTACTCCAATACCATAATCAACGACTTTGTTTTTACTGATCTTTTTAAACAATTTATGAACGCCTGCTCCAGCGCCTTGCTCCATACTTAAACTCATCTGTTTCATACCGTACATAAATACGGCAACACCACCTAACATGACTAATAAACTCATTACAAGTTCCATCTACACTTCACCCCGTTGCTTTCCTACTTCGAAATTTATTCCTCAGTGTTTTTTCTCTTTTTTCTCTTTTTTCTCTTTTTCCATCATATCATATTTTTTTCAAACTGCAACTCTTTTTTCTCAATAATAATTCCATATATATGCAATTTTTTTAAAGAATACCCCTTTTATCCTCACAATCAAATAAGAGACATAGGATTTTTCCTATGCCTCCAATATTTTTATATCTAAAAATGAAATTAATTATCTAAAAGTTTATTTCCATCATTCCAACTCATTAATTTACGCAATTCTGTTCCTACTGTTTCTAACTGATGCTCCGCTTCAATTCTTCTCGTCGCTTTGAAGTTGGTACAAGCTATTTGGTTTTCTAATAACCAATTTCTTGCAAATACACCTTGTTGAATATCTTTTAGAACTTGACGCATTGCATCCTTTGTCTCTTCAGTAATAATCTTTGGTCCTGTTATATAATCACCGTATTCTGCCGTATTAGAGATAGAATATCTCATTCCTGCAAATCCGCTTTCCGCTATTAAATCTACAATTAACTTCATTTCATGAATACATTCAAAGTATGCACTCTCTGGCTCGTATCCTGCTTCTACAAGAACCTCAAAACCAGCTTTCATCAGAGCAGTTACACCACCACAAAGAACTGCTTGTTCACCAAATAAATCTGTTTCTGTTTCTTCTCTAAATGTAGTTTCAAGAACTCCAGCTCTTGCTCCACCGTTACCCAGTGCATAAGCAAGCCCGATATCATGTGCTTTTCCTGTTGCATCTTGATGCACGGCAATTAACGATGGAACACCTTTTCCCTCAAGATATTGTCCACGCACTGTATGCCCTGGTCCCTTTGGTGCAATCATTATAACATCCACATCTGCCGGCGGAACAATTTGACCAAAATGAATTGCAAATCCATGAGCAAACATTAACATATTTCCTGCTTCTAAATTAGGTTCGATTGATTCTTTATATAATTCTGCCTGCTTCTCATCATTAATAAGAATCATAATGATATCCGCTTTTTTTGCCGCTTCTGCTGCGGTATATACCGTTAACCCTTGTTCTTCTGCGCGCTTCCATGATTTACTGCCTTCATATAGGCCGATTACCACATCACATCCAGAATCCTTTAAATTCAAAGCATGGGCATGTCCCTGGCTTCCATAACCAATAATCGCAATGGTCTTTCCCTCTAACATAGATAAGTTACAATCTTCTTGATAATAAATTTTTGCTGCCATTTCTTTTTTCCTCCAAATTTTATTTATATATTTTTAAAACTCTATCCTCAGATACGATCTGATAAATCTCTTGGATCTTTGACATCTGCCGTTCCACGAGATAAACCAGTGATACCAGTTCTAGCTAATTCATAAATTTCATATCCTGCCAACAATCCGATAAATGCTTCTAATTTACTTTGATCTCCGGTCAATTCAATTATTAGAGAGTCTATTGAAACATCTATAATCTTTGCTCTAAACACGTCTGAAATAGAAATGACATGTTGTCTATCTTTTGCTGTTGCGTGTATTTTCACCAAAATTAATTCTCTGCATACGCTTTCTTCTTTCTTTAACTCTTTGATATCTTTTACATCGACTAGCTTTGAAAGTTGTTTTTTTATCTGATCTAAAATACGTTCTTCTCCGCTGGCAACAACTGTCATACGTGAATATCTAGGGTCTGTTGTTGTACCAACCGTTAAACTGTCAATGTTATAACCACGCCTGCTAAACAATCCTGAAACACGGCTTAAAACACCTGCTGTATTATCTACTAACATGGATAATACCACTTTCCCCATTACAAACCACTCCTCTCACGACCATATTTTATTAATTCTATCAACTATTATTTTAAATGTCAATCCTTAATTTCACAGATTAAAGTATTGCAGAAGCAAAACTTTACCTATTTAACTTGCAAAAGACCATCCACTAAAATAACGGCTTCCGCAGCATCCTTTGAATATCCATCCGCACCGATTTCTCTCGCATAAGAATCCGTAATGACCGCACCACCAATGATAATTTTTGCCTTACAACCACTTTCCCTAGCATGACATATCACCTTTCTCATCTCCTGCATCGTCGTCGTCATCAATGCGGATAAAGCAATGATACTGGCATCTTCAATGATTGCCGTCTCCACTATCGTTTCTTTTTTCACATCTTTTCCCAAATCAATAACATGATATCCATAATTCTTTAACATCAATGCCACTAGATTTTTCCCAATATCATGAATATCACCCTCTACAGTTGCAATAACTATAGTCGCCTTTTTCAAGCCCTTTTCATTTTCTGCCAAATAGGGTTCCAAGTACTCAATCGCTTTTTTCATCGCCTCAGCACTCGCAATTAATTGTGGTAAAAAATATATTTTTTCTTCAAATAATTTACTCACTTTATTAATCGCTGGAATCAGCATTGTGTTTAAAATATCGGAAGCATTATGTCCTTTTTCCATATAGCATTTCACGGTTTCGACAATCTTTTTTCGCGAACCATTTACCACCTCTGTATACACTTGGTTTTCTGGTTCTGTCTCCGCCTCATTCGCACTTGATTGATGGAGCAATGCCTTTGTCGCAGTGCCTTGTATTTGAACAGGTGCTAAATCTTTTCGCTGGTGAATGGCTTCAATATAACGGATATCCGCCTCTTCTTTATTCATCAGCAAGTCAGAAGCATAAAGGCATTTTACTAAGGTATGATTTAATGGGTCTGCGATCGCCATTGAGGCCCCTTTTTGAATTGCCATCGTCAAAAATGTGCTATTTACATAAGTTCGTTCCGGTAAACCAAAAGAGATATTGGACAACCCCATAACAGTTGCTACGCCAAGCTCTTCAATGCAATATTCAATAGTTTCTAAGGTTTCTATCGCCGCATTTTTATTCGCTCCAATCGTCGCCACCAAACCATCTACTATAATATCTTCTTTTGTAAGCCCATAGGATACTGCTTTTTCCATTAATATCTGAATATTTTCTTTTCGTTCTTCCATCGTTTTTGGCAAACCACTGCTATCAAGCGGTAATAGCACAAACATTGCACCATATTTCTTAGCGATTGGCAACAAGATATCCGCCTTATCTTTTTCAAGTGAAATCGAATTCATCAATCCACGTCCTGGATATGCCCGTAATGCCGCTTCCATAACCTGCGGATTGCTGGTGTCTATACAAAGAGGAACATTCACTGCTCCTGTCACTTCTTCAATAGTTTTTAACATGGTCTCCTGTTCGTCAATGCCATTCATTCCAACATTGACATCCAATATCGAGGCTCCATACTTCACTTGTTCTTTTGCAAAATCAAGAACGATATCATAAACTTGTTCTTTTAACTGAGCTTGTAACTTTTTCTTTCCAGTAGGATTGATTTTTTCACCGATAATTAAGGTGGGGCCTTTTAAGGTAATGGGTACAGTTTCTCGTTCCGATGCCAGCACACGCTTTTTTTGCTTATTTGGTGATATTGTTTTTAAATCTTTTGTTGCCTGATGAAGTCTCCAAATATATTCTGGTGTTGTACCACAACAGCCGCCAATAATATTCGCTCCCGCTTCGACCAACTGTATCATCTGAGCGGCAAATTCTTTAGCATTCATATCATAGGCAGTTTCCCCCTGTTCATTTAAAAACGGAAGTCCTGCATTTGGTTTTACAATTAAGGGAATGGTCGCATACTCTTTCATCTTTTTTATCAGCGGAATCATTTGATCCGGTCCGGTTGAACAGTTAATTCCCACCGCGGCTGCCCCTAATTCCTGTAAAACTACGAGTGCAGTAACAGGGTCTGTACCATATAATGTTCTGCCCTCTTCATTAAAAGTCAAAGTTGCCAAAACTGGAAGTTCACAAATCTCTTTGGCGGCGATTACTGCTGCCCTCACTTCTTGCAAACTCATCATTGTTTCGACAACTAATAAATCCGCCCCAGCCTCTTGTAAATAACCAATTTGTTCCTTGTAAATAGTAATAAGCTCTTCAAACGTGAGCGTACCAATCGGATGAAGCTGTTCTCCTGTCATCGTCAAATTGCCAGCCACAAGAGCCTTGTTTCCCGCTGCTTCCTTACTGATTGCAACTAATTCCTTGTTTAAATATTCAATCTCATTCTCCAAGCCATATTCCTGTAACTTGATGCGATTAGCGGAAAAAGTTGCCGCATATATAATATCACTTCCAGCTTCCACATATTCACGTTGTAAGCCAATCATCGCATGGCGATTTTCCACAATCCATTTTTCGGGACAGATACCAACTGGCATTCCTAATTTTTGAAGATTCGAACCTGTTGCACCATCTAAAAAAATCGGTTTTTCTTGTATGTAATCTTTAAATTCTTGTAAGTTCATTTCTTTGCAAACTCCTTTATTCCTCTTCTTTTGTTTCCTTTAAATAGGATTCATAATCAGCAATTATTACATTCTTACATATTTTCTTTAATTTCTGTGAATACGGTTTTCCATTCTCATTATCTGAAATAATATAGTCAAACTGATTTAAGTCCGCATATTTCGCAAAATATTTTTGTTCGTACTTAACGCTATCCACCAAAAGTATTTTTGTTTTAGCCGCATGAAAAAGTGATTTTTTGATTTCCGCATCCAATATCTCCGTTACTGTAATGCCTTGCTTGATGTCAATTCCCTGTGCCCCCATAAAAACCTTATCAGCATAATAATTTCTAAAAAAATCAATCGTGATACTGGAAAAAACACCTGCATTACTTATATCATACTCACCCGGCGCCAGAATTAACTTGATTTTTGAATTTTTAGAAAGATAATTGGCGATTGGCCATGATGAGGTCAAAACCGTAATATTTTTATCCTGTATGTATTTGACCATTTGCAAGGTCGTTGTTCCGCAATCTATAATGATTGTATCCCCATCTTCCACCAACTTCGCTGCTTCCATACCAATGATTTGTTTTTTCTCAATCATTTGACTTGATTTTAATAAAAATGATGGTTCGATTGAAGTCCCTGTGTTTAAGTAAGCACCCCCATAAGTCATTGTAATTAAGCCTTGTTCTTTAAAATGAATGAGATCACGTCTGATCGTCATTGTCGAAACATCAAAGACTGCTGCCAATTCATTAATCTCTACCGTTTCCTGTTCCTGCATGATATTAAAAATTCTTGTTCTACGTTTTTCTGCATTCATAACTGAATTGTACTCCTTCGTTTATTTGATGTACTCTACAACTACCTTATATTGTATCAGCATGAAAGCAAGAATACAATAGGACATGACAGTTATTCTCAACCATCATGCCCTTATGAAAAACAGATTACTGCCCTAATTCATCCAAACTTCTAAATTGATATCCCATCGCTTTATATTCAAGAATAAGCTCCTTTAATATATTCGCATTCGTCTGAGATGTGCTGTGAAGTAAAATAATGGCTCCTGGATGAATTCGTGGAAGCAACTTATCAAATGCCTGCTCTTTTGTTGGTTGATCGTCTACATACCAATCCACATATGCCAAACTCCAAAAAACAGTCGTGTATCCCAATTCTTTTGCTAATTGTAAATTCGATTCACTATATTTCCCTTGCGGTGGCCGATAATACATCGGCATAATCTGACCGGTTAGATTAAAATATATTTCTTCCGGCTCTGATAACTCCTTTATAAAGGCTTCTTTGCTAGAAATCATTGACATATCTGGGTGATTCATGGTATGGTTACCAACTATATGCCCTTCTTCCACCATTCGTTGAATCAATTCTGTATTATCACGGATATATGTTCCAACTAAAAAGAAAGCGGCCGGTACTTCTGTTTCGACTAATATATTCAGAATCTGTTCCGTATAACCATTTTCAAAACCAGCGTCAAAGGTTAGATAAATAACCTTTTCTTCTCGACCATCCACAAAATAGGCCTTGTTTTCCAGTAACTCTTCTGCTGATACATTACCGGTCGGTTTTTCTCCCGCTTCTCCATAACCCAATCCCCAGCTACTTTCTGCGGCTGATGCTGCTAAAGGAAAACAAGCACATACCATTAACATTGCGATAATTTTTTTGGTAAACTGCTTCATCAATTATAACACCTCCGTTCCATACTTAGTCTACACAATTTTTTGCTTTTTCAAACAAGTATAGATTGGAACCTGTGGAAATTACCGGAATTTTTTTAACACTTATTTTTATTCTAAAATATCCATTTTCTTAAATGCCTGAGAACCTACCAGCGCTAATAAGAAAGTAAATACAAACATACAGGCTATCATACTCAAAAAACCAACTTCCATTCCAAAAATAGTGATATTGACAACCGCTATGAGTATAGAAATACCTATTACTATCCCTTGAAATATCATTTTAAAGAATGATTTTCCCATTTGCCCCAAGAGATTTCCGATGATGGTTTCCAACATTATATTAATATACATATTCCCTATTTGCAGGCAAACATATACTAAAATAGCAAGGAATATCAATAATGGTGACACTTTAAAATAGATTCCGATTGGCAAAGTCAAAATACTGCCGCTGATAAAGGAACGAATATAATCAATTAAAGTCGCATACCATAATTTTTTCAAAGGACTCTCAGGAATTAAAAAAGTATATGGCTTGGTTAACTCTTTGCTCCATTTTCCTCCTATGCCATTTCCTAAAAACGCCATATAAGCCCCCACTCCCATTGGGAATAGTATCACATACTCTAGCACTTCAGCTCCAAGACTTTTGATGAAATAAATAAGCCCAATACCAACTGCAATATCCACCAATGTCCGAAAACCAAAAATAAAGAAGCGCTCTTTTTTATATTCTAAAAGCTGGCGGTAAAATAATGCTTTTCCATAAAAACCTTTATAGACTATATTACCCTGCTTTTTATACTTCTTTTTTTGACCCACAAACTGGATTGATTGCCCTCCTGACGACTTACTTTTATCCAATATCTGCTGATAATCATCGGCAAACTTCATCGCCTCTTCGTAATATTCTCCTGTACATTTCATCTTTTTGGCCGCAATAAATAAGAGGACTACCGCTAAGACATAAATAATCGTATTGATAATATTTATTATTGTCGGCCCCAGAATTACAAGCCTAATAGCCGCAATATTCCAGCCCATAATCGGTATAAATTGCAATATCGGATGATTGAAAAATGTTGTCAAAATTGATAACGAAAGTCCCTCCACCCGCCATAAATAAAGGCTAAATAGCAAAAATACGATTAAAATCGCATATAAAATTCCGCGAAATATTTTTATTATTCTATCTGAAAAAGTTTCATTTCCATATAGTATTACCATCAAAGAACTTTCTAATATATTTTCGGCAACACTATAAAATAAAATATAAATTAATATTCTCCAAACTGCAATATGAAACCCAAAGATACCATATATCGCAAATGCTAAGCCAAATACAATCCCAAAAAGACTGGATTTAAGCTGTGCAAAAAGAAGCACTGTTTTAGGAGCAATCGGAGCTGGAAATACAAAATGTACATCTGCGTTTTTAAAAGCAATTCCTTTTCTTTTTGCATAGGTAATCAAACCCACCGGTAAAAGCCATACACAGACAAAAGAACTCAGATATACAAAATTTATTGGTCCCGCTGCTTCCCCAGCCATGTTTTCAAACAGAGATGAATATCCGATAAACATCATCGCAAAATATCCAATTATAATTAATAAATAAAGATAAGTAACCTTTTTCCTTAAAGATTGCTTAATACGATTTTTAAAGGTTTTTCTTATGATATATAGTAAGGCGCTCACTTTTTCCCTCCTTCTGTCACTTGGAAAAAGATTTCATCCAAATTTTTATCCCTTACATCTTCTTTTCTATAAGAGGCAACAATTTCTCCTTTTTCCATGATGAAGACAATATCCCATAACTCATTGACCATTTCAATCATATGCGTGCTTAATAAAATCGTTATTCCGCGCGCTTTTAATTCTAATATCACTTCTTTTAAGGTCTTAATGGCCGCTGGATCCAAACCTACCATCGGTTCATCAAAGATAATAACCTTTGGTTTAATCGCTAATGCACAGCAAATACTCACTTTTTGCATCATTCCTTTTGAAAGCTCATTTCCTAATTTATCCGCTTTGTCATCCAATTCAAATCTAATAAAAAGTTCCTCTATCTCTTCATCCGTAACATCACTGTTATAAGCTCTACGAATAAACTCTACATGTTCTCTTACCGAAAGAGCCTCATATAGATTTGGAATTTCTGGAACATATCCAAAGCTTTTCTTTGCCTCTAGCTCTCTAGCTGGATATCCATTGATTTCAATCGTTCCTTCATACTTATGCAAGCTAGCAACTGATTTAATAATTGTCGATTTACCCGCACCATTTGGTCCTAATAAAATGCCAATCTGTCCGCTTGGCACGGAAAAGCTGACTTTATCTACTGCAAGCACTTTTCCATATTTTTTTGATAAATTTGATACTGTAAGCATTTTTCCCTCCTAAGTTGTTCATTTGTTTTTAGTTACTACTTCACCATGCTTCTTATAAATAGAACGAGCCGGAATGCACCCTCTAACTGAGGATAACGGATATATATTACTTTCTTTGCCGACCACTGTTCCCGGATTTAATATCGAACCACAGCCTATTTCCACTTCATCGCCTAACATCGCACCGAATTTTTTCAAACCGGTTTCCACTCTATGCTCCTCGTATTTTACTGTCACCAGCATTTTATCTGATTTCACATTTGAGGTGATTGAGCCAGCCCCCATATGTGCTTTATAGCCCACTATCGAATCACCCACATAATTATAATGAGGAACCTGCGCTCTATTAAATATCACTACATTTTTCAATTCAGTAGAATTACCAATTACAGCCCCCTCACCGACAATCGCATTCCCACGTATAAAAGCACAGTGCCTGATCTCCGCTTGTTTTCCAATAATTGCTGGCCCGCCGATATAAGCGGTCGGTGCTACTTTTGCAGATTTTGCAACCCAAATGTTCTCTTCTCTTTCTTCGTATTCTTCTGCTGATAAACTGTTTCCCAATTCGATAATAAAATTACTGATATGAGGCAATACTTCCCACGGATATTCTTTGTCCATAAAAAGATCTTTGGCAATAGTTTCTTCTAATGTATAGAGTTCTGCAATCGTAAATTGTTTCATAAATGGTCCCCTTTTCGTCTTCTTTCCTTATTTTGTATTAGTTTTTGCTGGCTTTGTCTTATAATTCTTAGCTGCTTTATCAAAATAGGGATGCAACCCATATTGATTGTTTTCACTTAACACTGCCTTGGTTCTGCTAGTAATAAAATTCTCTAGTTTTTCCATATATTCTTCAGATGTAATATCTCCGTCAGCAATCAATGTTAATCCTTTTTCCCAACTCGCTGTTAATTCTGGATTCAACAAGGAACGAATCGAATTATTCACCACATCATAAATCATTTCACCTAATAATAATGGAGTGATTATCTGTGTTTTTTTATTTAAGCCAATATAGTTATTATTCACTAATTTTTTTAATATCTCCGCCCTCGTCGCACTGGTTCCAATTCCACTACCTTTGATTTGCGCTCTTAACTCTTCATCTTCGATTAACTGTCCTGCATTTTCCATTGCTAAAATAATCGAACCTGAATTATATCGTTTTGGCGGAGAGGTTTCGCCCTCTTTTATTTCTAACTTGTTTATTGGTAATTCCATATCTGGTTTCAATTTTTTTAATGCTTCTATAAAATCTGCATCATATTTTTCATCATCCTTTTCAAGAGTATCCTCGTCTTCTTTATTGGTTTTCTTTTTCGCAAATGAGTTCTCAATTACTTTTAGATACCCCTCTGAAATCAAAATTTTAAAACTGGAAAAGAAACGCTCTTCTTTTACTTTCGCTACTAAAGAAACTTTTTGATAAACCGCAGGCGGATAAAAGATACTGAGAAATCTTCTCGTTATGGTTTCATATACCATTTGAGCATTTCCAGTCAGACTTCTTATCGCTCCAACACCCTGCCCTGTAGGAATTATCGCATAATGGTCGGTGATTTGTTTATCATTTACATATCTTGATTTCACAATTTTCTTATAGGATTCTCCCGCTAAAATTTCTTCGGCAAATGGCTGCCCGTGAATATAGTTTTTTAACCCGTTGAGATTTTTATGTATTTCCTTTGCCACTGCGGTTGAAAGAACTCTAGCATCTGTTCTTGGATATGTCACCATTTTTTTCTCATATAGTTCTTGCACCACTCGCAAGGTTTCATCCGGACTAATTTTAAATAGTCTAGCACAATCATTTTGCAGTTCGGCCAAATTAAAAAGCAATGGGGGATTTTTATTTTCCTTCTTTCGCTCTATCGAATCAACTTTACTTATAATTGGCTTCACTTCACTAAGCTCTGCCTTTAATTCTTCAGCTTTCACCTTTTCTTTAAACCCATTTTCTTTATATAATACTGGCGATAGGTAGTACTTGGACCCCTCCACAGCTCGCCATTCACCCTCAAACGATTTGCCGTTAAAAGCAGTATGACTTAAAATTCGATAAAATGGTGTCTTTACAAATTCTCTAATTTCTCTTTCTCTTCTAACAACCATTCCTAATACACAAGTCATCACCCGCCCGACGGAAACCACGGTATATTTTGTGTTTAAATAATTCGATATGGTATTTCCATATTTTAAAGAAAGAAGTCGGGAAAAATTGATTCCCATCAAATAATCTTCCTTAGCACGTAAATATGCCGAAGCCGAAAGATTATCGTATTCGGTTAAATCTTTTGCCTGTTCAATTCCACGAATAATCTCTTCTTCTGTTTGGGAATCAATCCATACTCTTTTTCTTATCTTGTCTTGGACTCCAGCCATTTGTTCCACCAAGCGATAGATATACTCCCCCTCACGTCCGGAGTCAGTACATACATAAATGATATCTACATCTTCTCTATTTAATAAAGACTTTACAATGGAAAATTGCTTGCTCACCGCTGGAATCACCTCATATTTAAACTCTTCTGGTAAAAATGGCAAGGTATGTAAACTCCACTTTTTAAATTTTATATCATATTCTTCCGGATAACTCATCGTAACCAAATGACCCACACACCATGTAAACACGGCTGCCTCTGATTCTAAGTATCCGTCTCGTCTGCTTGTTTTTGACCCTAGTGCCTTTGCAAACTCTTGCGCTACACTCGGTTTTTCTGCTATATATAAAGATTTCAACATATATTTCCAACTTTCTATTTGTTCGTATTTTTAATTCTAACATAAATAGTAACTTTATAAAAGACATTTACATTATTTTAAAATAGAATTTTGTTTTATAAAATGAGATAGGTCACAATAAATAAAATACAAGCCAAAAAGGGACACTTTTAGGCTTGTATCAATATTTATTATAAATGATATCCTCGTTATATATTCTTAATAATCATAATATGTATCATCTGTGTCATAAGAATCATTTTCATATTCTTTTGTCCAATCTATATTACCTGTTCTTTTCACACGTGTTGCTTGTTTAGCAGTATTTGATTTTACTTTTTTTGTATTTTCAGACTTCTTTTTGCTCACTACTTTCTTTTCTTTTTCAAAGCGATTTGTAAGTTCCACTTTTTCGGTTTGCAATTCTTTGTTCTTGTCTTTTGTAGGCGGTTTCACACGATTATATTTTACTGGTTCATATTCACCATCATTGTCTTTATCTTTATTATAAAAACCACCACTTTTTCTAGCATTACCATTCGGGTTAAATGGACGTTTATTACCATAATCACGATTGCCATTTCCCTCTCTTGGCTGATATGGACGACTGGAGCCATCTTCTCTTGAACGATAACCTCTGTTATCTGAGTCTGTTCTTGGTTTATATTCTCTGTTCTCAGAAGAATATCTGGAAGTGTTGTTATTGTTATTACGACTATAACGATTCTCTCCCGTCGAATCCGTTCTCTTTTGATACGGCCTTCCCTCGGAACGATTGTTACTTTGTCCGTAAGTTCTTTGTTTGCCTCTGTTATCCCCTGTATTGCCACCTGTAACCACGAAATTAATCTCCTCTCAAATTTGCAAATAATCATCTACTATTATTCTATAATAAATCCGTTCAAAGTCAACCATTTTTGATAAAAAATACATTTTTTTCTAAACTTTTTCTAATCTTCTTGCAATATCTTCTCCTATCTGCTAAAGTTAAATTTGAAAATAAACACATTACGGTTTATAAAGCATATAAAACTATGAAAAGAGGTATTTATAATGAGTGAACATGATCACGAACACTGCGGATGTGGCTGCGGACACAATCACGACGAAGAGGCAACTGTTACTTTAACATTAGATGACGGTACGGTTGTACAATGTGCTATTCTAACTATTTTTCCGGTAGGCGAACACGAATATATCGCTCTTTTACCTATGGATGATAATGATAATGAAGAGGGCGAAGTATTCCTTTATCGTTTTCAAGAAAACCCAGAAGGCGAACCAGTATTAGAAAATATTGAAGATGATGATGAGTATGAAGTTGTTGCTGACGCATTTGAAGAATTTTTAGACAGTGCTGAATTTGATGAATTAGTGGATGGCGAAGAATAAAATCAACATGTAAGGAGTGAATCAAGATTTTTTTATAGATCTTGGCTCACTCCTTTTTTACCTGTTATTCCTTAATTATTTCAATGATTTTATTGCTGATACAATAGCGAATGCTCAGTGTGAGAAGTTTATTTGCTTTGGAAAATGAAATTATCACTTTATCACCATCCACTTTCTGAATAATTCCCTCTTTATATTTCACATGCCATACTCTCACACCAATGGTCAAATCTTCTTGACTGATCAAGACTTCTCCAACAAATCTGGAAACTTCTATTTTTTGCGAATAATGCTCTTTAATAGAAAAGATTTTTAACCGCTCTTTTGCTCTTGTCATGCCGACATAAAACATGCGGCGCTCTTCGGCTATATCGCTTTCTAATAATGCCTTTCTATGAGGACATATGCCCTCATTCACATCAATTAAATAGACCACTGAATATTCTAACCCTTTACTGCTATGTAGGGTCGCAAAGGTAATACTATTCTCATTCTTATTTTGCTTATTTTCCTGCTTGATGAGTTCTTCCGTATATTTCTCTATATGTATAAACCATTCTTCATATGTCTTGTACGCTTTTGCACTTTCTTGAATTTCATCCANCACTTCTATTAAATCTTCATATTTTATTCGTCTATAATCCGCATATTCTTTTAAATAACTTTCATATTCAATGCCTTTTCGGATATAGTTAATGGCGGCATAGGGAATCATTTTACTCAATAAGGTGAAGTCATATTCCAATTTATAAATTCGCTCTCGCATCCATTCCTTATCTTGATATAATTGGGCTAATTCAATAAAAGAAACTTCCGCCTTTTCAACAACCTCTCTTTTAATATAACGATTGGGGCGATTCATGATTTGAAGAAATAAACCCCTTTCTCGGTTGCCCATAGCCATTTTTATATAAGTCAGTATGTTTTTTGCAATCCAATGCTCATAAATATTAGGGATTTTATCTTTCATTTTAAATGGGATATTATATTCCATGACGCGCTCTATTAATAAACGCGGACCGATATTTGTCCTAAACAAGATAGCAAAATCTAAATACTGCATTCCTTGTTTGATAAATTCTTGAATTTGCTTTATGATATAAAGATTTTCCTCTTCTTGATTGGAAAAAGTTTTGATTTCTAAGGGCAAACCATTTGTTTTATTCGCTTTTATATTTTTCAAATATCTGTTTTTATTATTTACAATTAACTTTTTTGCACCCTCTACAATGATATCGGTACATCTATAATTAATATCCAATAACACGGTTTCACAAGCTGGATAATCATTTTTAAAATTCAGCATAATCTCCGGTTTAGCACCTCTAAACTTGTAAATTGATTGATCATCATCGCCCACAATAAACAGATTATCTTCTGGTTTGGCAAGCATTTTAATCACTTCATACTGCATTTGATTAATGTCTTGAAATTCATCAATTAAGATATATTTAAACCTCGATTGCCAACCTTTTAAAATGTCCTGTCTTTCCATTAATAATTCATAACAAAGTATAATCATATCATCAAAATCAATCAGATTATTCTCTGTCAACAACTTTTGATAGGCAACAAAGATAATTCTAAAATTATCTTCAGAACAACACCTAGCATAATAATGTTCTAATGAAATTCGTTCATTTTTCACTTGACTAATTTCACTGATTAGTTCATTGATCAAATCCGTTTCATCTTCCGTTTCAATATTCAGTTTTTGAATGATACCTCGAAAAAAATTTAATTTTTGTTCTTCTCTTAATATATTTGCTGCGGTAAAATGATATGCGTATTTTAAAATACCAAAATAAATAGCATGAAAGGTTCCAAAATTAACTGGAGCATACTGATTATTCATGGCCTTTTGAAATCTTTCTTTCATTTCCTGTGCGGCTACTTTTGTGAATGTTATCACTAAAATTTCTTTAGGCTGTATTCCGTATTTTTCGATTAAATATTTTGTTCTTCTGGTGATAACTGCGGTCTTTCCCGAACCAGGGCCTGCTAAAACAAGCATCGGCCCCATCTTATGAACAATGGCTTTTCGTTGTGCTTCATTTAACCCCATTCATAACCTCCACTCCTCTATAAATCACTTATTCACTAAGTTTTTCAATTCCTATTTTAATACGTCTTAAGGATTCTTCTTTTCCTAACAATTCCATCAACTCTGTTGCACCCGCCGGAGTCATCTGTTTTCCGGAAACTGCCGTTCTTATCGGCCACATAACATAACCATTTTTACAGCCTTTTTCTTCCACAAATTGAATAAGTCTTTGATGTAAACTATCGTTGCTATAATCCAAATGAGCCTCAAATATTGGAAGCAATTCTTTTAATACTTCCAATGATGTTTCTGTATTTGTCTTCATCTTTTTATGAGTATACATCGCAATATCATATTCTGGCAGTTCTTCTATGAAGTCAATTAAAGCAGGAATATCCGTAAATATTTCGATACGGGTCTTTACCATTTCTGCTACTGTTTTTAAATCCACCTCTTTTGTTATGACTGATTGGATTTGTGGCAATGCCAATTCATAAAATCTTTCAAAATCCATCGCTTTTATATATTCACCGTTCATCCATTTTAACTTAACAATGTCAAAGACTGCCGGTGATTTGCTCATATGACAATAATCGAATTGGGCTACCAGCTCTTCTAATGAAAATATTTCTTGATTGTCTTGCGGACTCCAGCCTAATAACGCAACATAATTTACGATTGCCTCCGTTAAAAAGCCCTGTTCCAACAAATCTTCATAAGAGGAATGCCCGCTTCTTTTGCTCAATTTTTTATGCTCTTCATCTGTTATTAAAGGACAATGTACATATACCGGAACTTCCCAGCCAAACGCCTCATATAGACGATTATATTTGGGTGAAGAAGATAAATATTCATTTCCACGCACAACATGGGTAATTTTCATTAAATGGTCATCCACTACATTCGCAAAATTATAGGTCGGATAACCGTCAGATTTGATTAATACCATATCGTCTAATTCGTTGTTATCCACCGTTATCTCACCATAAATTTCATCTACAAAGGTTGTCATTCCCTCTGTTGGATTATTTTGACGAATTATATATGGTATTTTATTGGTTAAATTTGCCTGTATTTGTTCTTGGGTTAAATGTAAACAATACTTATCATAACTTGCAATTTCTTTTCCTGATACTTCTTGCTTCATCGACTCTAAACGAGCTTTATCACAAAAACAATAGTAGGCTTCACCTTTTTTAATTAATTCTTGTGCATATTCCAAATAGATACCTTGTGCTTGGCGTTCACTCTGTACATAAGGACCGTATCCACCATCTCTATCTGGTCCCTCATCATGTATTAGACCTGTTTTTTCAAGTGTTCTATATATTATTTCTAAAGCACCCTCTACAAAGCGTTCTTGATCTGTGTCCTCAATTCTCAATAAAAAATCGCCCTTCTCATGCTTTGCGATTAAATATGCATAGAGTGCCGTTCTTAAATTTCCTACATGCATCCTACCTGTTGGACTAGGTGCGAATCTAGTTCTTATTTTACTCATTTTCTTCCTCCTGATATTGATATGATAATACTAAAAATAATTATATAGCATAACTAATTTATTGACAACCTTATAATAAAATTGACAAGTATACTGATAAAATTCTTTTTCAGTATACTTGTCAATCATATAGTTCATTCTCAAAAAACCTTTACCGTGATGCCGTCAATTCCTTAAAAACTTCACTCACATGCTCTATCTTCTTGGCCCTATAAGCGTTGTCTCCGCAAAACAAAAGTGCATCATCAACCTGCCCCTTAACAGCATTCACTAAAGCATTTGTAATACAGTAAGGTATTGTTGACGGATTACATTTCTCAAGGCACTGGTAACATTTTTTTATAACCTGTTTTGTCTCGCCTGTGCCTTTTAAAAAATCATTCTTTATCGCTCTTCCTGGTAAACCAACAGGACTTTTCACGATTTGAATATCGTCTTTTTTCGCATTTATATAAGTCATCTTATAACGAACATCAGCATCACATTCATGTGTTGTGACAAACCGTGTTCCCATTTGTACACCATCTGCCCCTAATGCGAGTTGATAATCAATGTCTTCCCTTGTATAAATACCGCCAGCCGTAATAACCGGAATATGCGTATTATACTTCTCACCGTACTCTCGCACCAACGCAATGATTGACTTTACTTCCTCATCATAATTCAAACCATCTATATCCGCAAGCTGTTCCGGTGAAAATCCTAAATGACCGCCTGCTCTAGGTCCCTCAATCACGACTGCATCTGGAACTCTATTATACTTTCGATCCCAAAGTTTACAAATCACTTTCACCGATTTCAACGATGAAACAATCGGTGCTATTTTCGTCTGAAAGCCCTCTACTAAACTAGGCAAAGTTGTCGGTAATCCTGCCCCTGAAATAATCAAATCCACTCCAGCCGCAACCGCCGCCTTGACATAATCTTCATATCTTTTGGTCGCAACCATAATATTGATTCCGATAATACCATTTTTCGCTATTTCTCTAGCTTTATCGATCTGATTTTTAATTTCTCTTAAATTACACTCTATCGGATTTTTATGGAAATCAGGCTCTCTATAACCAATCTGTGCGGACGAAATCACTCCAATACCGCCCTCTGCTGCGACTGCACCTACGAGTCCTGATAAACTCACACCAACTCCCATGCCACCCTGAATAATAGGAAATTTGGCCACCAAATCACCCATTTGTAGTGGTTTTAATTCCAATACACCACATCCTCTCCTAAACCTTATTACATCCCCCTAAAACGTGCATACCTCTGATTTACAATTTCTTCGACTCCTAGAGCACTTTGGGCTTGTAAAAAGACTTTCATTTCTCGCTTAATTGTTCTGGTGATTTCTGGAAGAGTTTCTTCACACACCGGAACTTCTTCTTCTATAATTTTATCAATAATTTTGAGTTCTTCCAAATCTTTTGCGGTAATCTTCATCACTTCGGCCGCTTCTTTTGCTCTTTTGCTATCTTTCCATAAAATTGAAGCAAAACCCTCTGGAGAAAGCACCGAATAAGTTGCGTTTTCCATCATCCATACTTGATTCCCCACTGCGAGTGCTAACGCACCACCGCTTCCGCCCTCACTGATTACAATGCTTAATATCGGCACACGTATCCCTGACATTTCAAGTAAGTTGGTTGCAATCGCAGTTCCTTGCCCTCTTTCTTCGGCATCCATTCCACAAAATGCACCTGGTGTATCGACAAAACAAATAATTGGACGGTTAAATTTTTCCGCTTGCTTCATTAATCTTAATGCTTTTCGATAACCCTCTGGGGACGGCATACCAAAGTTTCTAAGCACATTTTCTTTGGTCGTTTTTCCTTTTTGAATACCGATTACAGTGACTGGCTGACCATCTAACATCGCAATGCCACCCACAACTGCCCCATCATCACGAAAACTTCTATCACCGTGCATTTCAATAAAATCGGTGAATATTTCATTGATATAATCCAAGCTGGTTGGGCGGTCTGCCCCTCTTGCAATTTGTACTTTTTCCCATGCTGTTTTTTCATTTTCATTTTCAAATATATCTTGCTGCCATTGTGCCGAATTCTCATTGTCTAAATCAGAAACCTGATTTATAAAATTTGCATATCCAGCATTTTCAGCATGTGTTTTTATCACTTGACTCAATGTATCTCTTAAGGCTTTTCTCTCTATAATCCCATCAATAATTCCATGCTTTACTAAAAATTCGGAACGCTGAAAGCCCTCTGGAAGTTTTTGACCGATTGTCTGTTGGATCACTCGTGGACCAGCAAAACCAATTAAAGCATTTGGTTCTGCTAATACGATATCCCCTAATGTTGCAAAACTTGCAGTAACTCCGCCAGTGGTTGGGTCTGTTAAAACTGACACATATAATAAGCCCTTGTCACTATGTCTTTTAATCGCTGCTGATGTCTTTGCCATTTGCATCAAAGAAACAATTCCCTCTTGCATCCTCGCACCACCAGAACAACAAAATAGAATCACCGGAAGTTTTTCTTGGGTCGCATATTCAAACGCTCTAGTGATTTTCTCACCCATAACAGAGCCCATGCTGCCCATTAAAAATCTAGTGTCACAAACCCCAATCACTACTGGTCGGCCATCAATGGTTCCGGTCCCCACTTTCACCGCCTCATCCAAATGTGTTTTGGATTGTAATGATTTGATTTTTTTATCATAACCCGGATAGTTCAAAGGGTCTTTACTTTTTAATCCTATATCGCTCTCTTTGAACGAATTTTTATCTAATATCATACGGATTCGTGTGTTCGCTTTCATGCGAAAATACCCTTGGCATTTGGGACACACATATGAATTTTCCACCGCATCATCTTTATATATTGATTCATTACATCTTGTACATTTTATCCATAGGCCTGCCGGCACACTTGGAGCGAGCGGCTTTCTTTTCTCTGGCACAATAAATGGTCTCTCAAATTCCTTTTTTCCTAGCGAAATATAACTGGTCTTTTTAAACATCTCTCTTAATCTTGTCATTTTTATGCTCCTTTCACTTTCCGCTCGGCTTTCATGCGAGGGCTTTTATTCAAAGTAATTTTGAATGAAATGTGTATCCACATTTCCACTCTGAAATTGCAGGTTATTCAAGATTTCATATTGAAAATCCAAGTTTGTAATAACGCCCTCTATAATAAGTTCACCTAAGGTGCTGCGCATCTTATCTATCGCACTCTCTCTGTCTTTGTCATGCACAATTACTTTCATAATCATCGAATCATAAGTAGGAGGAATCGTATAGCCGTTGAACATTGCGGTATCAATTCTCACACCGTTTCCACCTGGCAGATGCATATTTTCAATTTTTCCGGGACAGGGCATAAAGTTCTTATTAGGATTTTCGGCATTAATTCGACATTCAATAGCATGACCTGTGATATTTAACTCTTCTTGTTTGATATCCAGCGGATAGCCTGCTGCTATATAAATTTGTTGCTTAATCAAATCAATTCCTGTTACCATTTCTGTTACTGGATGTTCCACTTGGATTCTTGTATTCATTTCAATAAAATAAAAGTGTCCATGTTTATCCAATAAAAATTCAATGGTTCCTGCGTTTTCATACTGAACCGCCCTCGCTGCCTTTACTGCTGCATCTCCCATTTCATGTCTTAATTCCGACCCAATGGCTACAGAGGGTGATTCTTCCATTAGTTTCTGATGACGTCTTTGTATCGAACAGTCACGTTCCCCTAATTGTACCACATTTCCATGTCTGTCTGCAAGAATTTGAAATTCAATATGCTTTGGATTCTCAATATATTTTTCAATGTACATCGTATCATCTGCAAAGGCATTCAAAGCCTCTTTTTTAGCAGTTGTAAAATTACTTTCAAAATCCTCTTCTGTATGGGATATACGCATTCCCTTTCCGCCCCCACCAGCAGATGCTTTTATCATAACCGGATAACCGATTTCTTGCGCCAGTTGTTTGCCCGCCTCTATCTCATAAACTGCCTCTTTGGAACCAGGAACAACGGGAATTCCCGCTGCTATCATCGTTTTTCTGGCCTCTGATTTGTTGCCCATTTTTTGAATGATTTTTGCGGACGGTCCGATAAATGTAATATTACACTTATCACACATTTCAACAAATTTACTGTTCTCTGATAAAAAACCAAAACCAGGATGGATTGCATCCGCTCCGGTTGCCACCGTTGCACTTAAAATGCGTTCCATATTCAAATAACTTTGCGACGCCGGTGCTTTTCCAATACAGATGGCCTCATCCGCCAGTTGTGTGTGTAAAGCATCGGCATCTACTTCTGAATATACCGCAACCGTTTTTATTCCCAGTTCTCTACAGGCGCGGATTATGCGCACTGCAATTTCACCTCTATTTGCAATAAGAATTTTCTGAAACATAGATTTTCCCCTTTTAGCCGATTGCGAATGTGATTTCTCCAACTACCGCAACTTCACCATTGACAGTCGCCTTTGCACTCCCAATCCCGATTTGCCCCTTTTGTTTTATTATTACCACTTCCAAAGCGAGAACGTCGCCTGGTACTACTTTTCGCTTAAATTTTATTTTATTTGCCGCTCCCAAATAGGCCGTTTTTCCTTTAAACTCCGGACAGCTTAAAATTACCACTGCTCCTACCTGTGCCAAAGCCTCCACAATAAGTACCCCCGGCATAACCGGCTCTTGCGGAAAATGACCTGGGAAATGAGGTTCTGTATAAGTAACACATTTTTTACCAACACCTCTCACACCCGGTTCTATTTCTTCGATTGTATCCACTAATAAAAAGGGATGGCGATGAGGGATAATTTCCATAATCTCTTTCGTTGTTAATGTCATATTTTTCCACCTCTTCTTTATTGAATTACGAATAATGGTTGACCGTATTCCACTATTTCCTCATTGGAAACTAAAATAGCCATCACTGTTCCATCATCTTCTGCTTCAATTTCATTCATCAATTTCATCGCTTCAATAATTCCTAAAACCTGTCCTTTTTTCACAACATCTCCCACTTTTACAAAAGGCCCCTCTTCTGGTGAATTGCCACTGTAAAAAGTACCTACTAACGGAGAATTTATTGTATTACCCTCTATCATATCATCTTCTTTTAAATCAGCCGCTTGGTCTGTCATGGTCTGCAATTTGGTTTGTGCTAAGGGACTCACCGCTGATTGATTGGTTATCCCTGTTACAACAACTGCATTCGCTTTCAAAGAGATTTTCACTTCCTCTTTTTCATAAGAAAACTCAGTGAGATTAGAAGCTGATACGGTTTTTATTAACTGTATTATTTGTTCAAATTCCATGTTTTTCTCCTTAATCTGTATATTTTTTCACTATAATTGTCGCATTATGTCCACCAAATCCAAGAGAATTACTTAAGGCATACTTCACATCTTCTGCCACTCCATTATTTGGCACATAGTTTAAATCTAATTCTTCATCGGGAACCTTATAACCTGCTGTTGGGTGAATAAAAGAATCTTGCATTGTTTTTACACAAGCAATAAATTCTACTGCCCCAGCGGCTCCTAGTAAATGTCCAACCATAGATTTTGTGGAGTTAATTTTAATTTTTTTGGCATGTTCACCAAATGTCAGTTTTATTGCCCTCGTTTCAAACAAATCATTGTGGTGGGTACTCGTTCCATGTGCATTGATATAGGTGATGTCATGTAACGAAATCCCCGCATCTTCAATCGCATTTTTCATAGCACGACTAGCACCTGAACCATCTTCTGCCGGAGAGGTAATGTGATAAGCATCATTTGAATTGCCATATCCTACTACTTCGGCAAGAATGTTCGCTTTTTTTTCTAATTCTTCTAAAACCACCACTCCAGCACCTTCACCCATAACAAAGCCACTTCGCTCTTTATCAAATGGGATTGAACATCTAGTCGGGTCTGTTGAAGTATTCAAGGCAGTAAGAGATGTAAAACCACTGATGCCAATTTGAGAGATTGAAGCCTCGCTTCCGCCGGCTACCATCACATCAGCTTCGCCATGTTGAATGCTTCTAAATGCTTCACCGATTGAGTTCGTTCCAGTTGCACAAGCGGTCACTACATTTAAACTTTTCCCCTTTAAACCATAATGAATTGCCACGTTTCCAGCCGCCATGTTCGATATCATTAAAGGAACTAACATCGGGTTTACTCTTGATGGACCTTTTTCCAATAATTTTTTATGCTCTCTTTCCATAGCCTGTAAACTGCCAATACCAGAACCAACCGCACAACCGATGCGATAAGGGTCCTCATTATCCATAATAAGACCTGATTGCTCAAGCGCTTCTTTTGCGGCTGCAACTGCATATTGGCAAAATTCTTCCATTCTTCTTGCTGATTTTGCATCCATATAGTCTTTTGCTGAGAAGTCCTTAACCTCTGCCGCTAGTTTTGCTTTATAATCAGTGATATCAAATTTTGTTATTTCACCGAAGCCGACATTGCCTTTTTTCGCATTCTCCCAAAAACTATCCACACTATTTCCGATTGGAGTAATTGCGCCCATACCTGTTACTACTACTCTTTTCATCTGCTTCTCCTTTATATCGCCATTCCACCATCAATGTGAATGACCTGACCAGTAATATAATTTGCTTTTTCTGATGCCAAAAATACCGTTAATGCTGCCACTTCTTCTGCTTTTCCAAATTTCCTTAAAGGTATTTGCGTTAAAACTGCTTCTTTAACCTCTTCTGTTAGTACATCTGTCATCTCTGTTTCAATAAATCCTGGTGCTATGGCATTTACAGTAATTCCTCTTGATGCTAACTCTCTTGCCATACTTTTTGTCAATCCAATTACACCTGCTTTGGAAGCGGCATAATTAGACTGCCCAGCATTACCCGATACTCCTACTATCGAAGAAATATTAATAATTTTACCGCTCTTTTGTTTTAACATCTGACGGGAAATATGTTTGATTGTATTAAATGTCCCCTTTAAATTGATATCTATGACTTGATCAAATTCTGCCTCGGTCATTTTCATGATTAAATTATCCTTTGTGATTCCGGCATTATTCACTAATATATCAATCCGTCCATATTCTTTTGTGAGTATCTTTAGCATTTCCCCTGTCGCTTCATAGTCACTTATATCGCACTGGTATGAAATAGCTTGCTGACCACCCATACTCTTTATTTCTTCTAGCACTTCATTGGCTTTTGCCTCCGAACCGTTGTAGTTGACAATGACTATCGCTCCTTGTTTGGCTAAAGCTATTGCTATTGCACGCCCCAGTCCACGACTCGCTCCTGTTACTAACGCTACTTTGCCCATAAGCTCCATACATACCACCTCCTATTCTTGTAAACTAGAGACCACGTTATGTAAGTCTTCCACTTTTTCAATATTTAATATCATTACCTCTTTATTTATCTTTTTCATAAATCCAGATAGAGTTTTTCCGGGTCCAATTTCGATGAAGGTATTCACACCATCAGCTATCAATCTTTCCATACTCTGCTGCCACTTTACTGATGAATAAATTTGTTGCTTTAATAAGGTCTTGACAAAAGCTGGTTCGGTTACATAATCGGCTATCACATTTGTCACATAAGGAGTTGTAAATGGAAAAATCTCAGTTTCCTCTAATACTTCACCTAATTTTTCTCCAGCCGTTTCTAACATCATTGAGTGGAAAGGACCACTTACATTTAGCATGATGGTTCTTCTTGCACCAGCTTCTTTTAATGTCTCACAGGCCTTAATTACTGCAGTCTCTTCGCCAGTAATCACGATTTGCCCTGGACAATTATAATTTGCAACAGAGACAATACCCTCTGTACTCTGACATATTTGGTCGATTATTTCGCTTTCCAAACCAAGAATTGCCGCCATCGCTCCACCTGTCGGAACTGCCTTTTGCATAAGTTCTCCTCTTTTTCTGACGAGCAAAAATGCTGCTTCTTCCGATATCACTTTTGAGGAAACGAGTGCGGCATACTCTCCTAAACTCAAACCAGCATTTACATCGGCCTTTATTCCCATGTCCTCCACTACTTTTAACATTGCCACTTGGGTTGTTAACAAGGCTATTTGAGTGAATTCAGTGATATTTAATTGCTCATTTTCTTCAAAACAAAGTTTTGCAATATCTAAATTGGTTATCTGTGACGCTTTTTCATAAATCGCACGGCTAACCGGAAATTGCTCATAAAAATCCTTGCCCATTCCCACATACTGGGCTCCCTGACCGGGAAATATAAAAGCTATTTTTCTCATAATTCACTCCATTTCTATTCTTTATGAAATTATAGTTTAGGATAATGAAATCTTCCTCTCTTGCTCAGATTTTCATTATCCTATGTATAAGAATTTTATTCTTGATGTGCTTTTAATAACGCTTCTGCTTTTGTTGTAATCTCTTCGATGATTTCCTTACAGGTTTGTTCCTTACTGATTAATCCAGCTATTTGACCGGCCATTAAACTTCCCGTTGTGACATCTCCCTCTTGTACCGCTTTTCTAAGTGAACCTAATGTTAGGTATTCTAATTCTTCGAAGGTCGCACCATTCTCTTCCATTTTTTTGTATTCTCTAGTCATTTTATTGCGCAGACAGCGAATCGGATGTCCTGTCGTTCTTCCCGTCACTTCGGAATCAATATCTTTTGCTTGAATTATTTTTTGTTTATAATTATCGTGAACAATCGACTCTTTTGCCACTACAAAGCGAGTGCCGATTTGTACTCCCTCAGCACCTAACATCTGTGCTGCCAAAAACCCTCTTTCATCGCCAATCCCACCGGCTGCTATAACCGGAATGTTGACCGCATCTACAATCTGCGGAAGTAAAGCCATTGTACTTTGCTCACCAATATGTCCGCCTGCTTCACTGCCCTCAGCAACAATCGCATCAGCACCATATTTCTCCATGCGTTTCGCAAATGCTACCGAAGCGATTACAGGTATAATCTTAATTCCAGCTTCTTTCCACATCGCAAAATATTTCTCTGGATTACCAGCTCCGGTAGTCACAACCGGCACTTTTTCTTCCACAATTAACTGTGCAATTTCTTCTGCTGATGGGCTGACTAACATTATATTTACGCCAAATGGTTTGTTCGTATTCGCTTTTACTTGACGTATTTGCGCACGCACAACTTCAACCGGAGCATTAGCTGCTCCAATCAATCCCAATCCGCCAGCCTCGGATACCGCTGTCGCCAGATTCGCTTCTGCCACCCATGCCATTCCGCCTTGTATAATAGGATATTTAATCCCTAAAAGTTCCGTAATTCTTGTCTTCATATATCATTTTCCTCCAAGTTAAAATTATGCTTCGACACCTTTTTCTTTTAAGTAGTCCATAACTTTACCCACAGTTGTAAGCTCTGCTAGTTCTTCAGCCGGAATTTCTACTGAATATTCATCCTCTAATGCCATCACTAATTCAAATAAGTCTAAAGAATCTGCCCCCAAATCTTCTTTAAATGCTGTTTCTGCTTTTATTTCATCCATTTCACAGCTTAATTGTTCTGCAATAATTTCTTTCATTTTTTCTAACATAATTATATTCTCCTTTAAATTGGGTTTTTATTTTTACTTTCAAATACTTTGACAATCAAAGTATAAGGCTTCTATTTACTTTTGTCAATAATTTTTTGCACCTAAAACAATTATGTTTCTATCCTCTATTTTATTCTCCTTCGATTTGTTAATATGCGAAAAAAAGAATCGACGATAAAAATAGCTAGAGCAATCATTCCCGCAATAGCTAAGGTTTCATTTAAGTATTGAGATGCCAACGCCCGCTCTCCTTGAGTGAAGTTGTATACCGCTTTATAAATAATACTTCCCGGCACCAATGGCATAATTCCTGCTATTAGGAATATCGTAACCGGAGCCTTTAAAATTCTCGCAAAGATATGTGATAATAACGCAATAATCAAGGCGGTGAAGAAATTTGCCCGAACAATTCCTAACTCCCCTATAATCAATAAATAGACTGTCCAGCTAACTGCTCCAATCAAACCGGCATAGCCTAAATATTTCTTTGGTGCCTCTAACACAATCGCAAAAGCAATGACCGCAATAAACGCTCCTATAATTTGAATAATCATTATTTGATACCTCCCATTATAGCAATTCCAACACCCACTCCAATAGCTATCGCTAATGCCTTAACAAAGGCTTCTAAGATTTTTGCACATCCGGAAACATAATCACCTTGTAGCGTATCTCTGATCGCATTGGTTATTGCCACCCCCGGAACCATCGGCATGATTGTTCCAATAATAATCATATCAACGTCTACAATTAACGGTGAAACTCTGCTGATCAAAACTGCGATTATCGCACAACCTATAGAACAAATTAAATCTTGAATAACCGTATTCATTTTCATTTTTTTCCCAATATACATGAGGCAGCATAATAAAATCCCACCTATTCCTGCCCCCACTGCATCAACCCAACTACCTCCTAATAGCAAGGCAAAAGAACCCGCTACCAAAACAATCGCTAAATTTAACACATTCTTGCTATATTGTCTTGTATGGGCTTTTTTTAGTTCTTGAAAAGCGGCTTCTAAACTAATCTCCCCATTACAATATTTTCTGGATATCGTATTCACTTGATAGATATTATTTAGATTAATTTCACGCTCTTCTATTCTTTTGATTACCGTTAAAGAATCAATGCTTTTATCATCTAAGGTGGCGAATAGCCCCGTCGGCATAACAAACGCCTCTGTTTTCTTTAAATGAGATGTTTTTAAAATACGACTAATGGTATCTTCTACACGACATGTCTCGGCACCGCTTTTTAGCATAATTTCCCCTGCTAAAACAGCAGTGTCTAATAATAATTTATAGTCCATTCTCTTATTTCCTCTATTTAACTATCATATTTTATTTGTTTTGAGACGCTCAACGCAAGTGTCATTTCCGCCATTAAAAATACTACTGAAGTACCACCATAGCTAATGAACGGCAATGTAATTCCAGTTGGCGGAATAACCCCTAATACTACTGCTATATTCAACACAACCTGTATTGCAATATGGGCAAAAATGCCTGTAACCATTAACGAACCATATAAATCCGGAGCATTTTGAGCGATATAAAGCAAACGATACAGCAGGTATATAAAAAGAACAATAATTAAAAACGCACCAAAAACACCCAGTTCTTCACAAATAATCGAAAATATCATATCATTTTGTGCTTCTGGTACCGCCCCCATTTTTTGAGAGCTATTACCTAGCCCTTTGCCAAAGAAGCCTCCGGAACCAACCGCATATAATCCTTGGATAATCTGATACCCCTCTGCCGAAGAGCTACCCTCTAAATTTAACCACGCATAAATTCTATTTAACTGATAATTATCACTGTTTTTAAAAAAATCAAGATTTTGCTTTGCCACCGATACAAATAATAATACCCCTATGATTCCGACTACAAACGCGAGTATAAAAGGCCATGTTTTAGGGTGAGCGATATATAAGATTACAACGGTAATTCCAGCGATAATAATTGCCGTACTCAAATTACTGGTGAATTCTAGGGTTAAATATGCAAGAAAAAGTCCAAGCCCCAGTACCGTTACAGAAGATTTCAATTCTTTTAATTTACGCCCCTTTTTAAGGATCACAAATGGTAAAAACATGATAATCGCTACTTTCGCTACTTCCGCTGGCTGTATTTGAATAGAGTTAGTTATTTCAATCCATCTGGTCGCTCCATTTACAGTCTTTCCAACAAATCTGGTTAATATAAGTAATATAACCGTTAAAATATATATGTATGGAGTGAATTTTATATATATACGATAATTAATTTGGGAACCAATAAGCACAGCAATTAAACAAACAGCACTTATCTGCATCTGCTTATTGAAAAAAAATGTTCGATCGTCAAACATTAATTGCGCTGAATAAGCACTCGTACTATATATCATAATAAGCCCAAAGCAAGTTAAAAGAATCAGCACCGCCAGTAAATTATAATCATAATAATTCACTTTCTTTCTTTTTTTTCGTTCTGGAGGTTTTATTCTCATTTGATTATTCTCTCTTTGTACCATAATTCTACTCCTCTACTGCCATAATTGACATTCTTCTTTTATCGCAATACATAATTAAATAATTCGATAAATGAAATACTTCCTTCTACCTCTCCCATTGCTTCTTTTGCTAAAGCGGGGGCATCAGTAATAATATTATCAACGGAAAGTGAACGCATTTTTAGCATATTCCCCTTATAATTAACGGTCCAGCTATGCACCTCTTTACCCGCTTTGTGTGCTTCTGTTACAAAATTTTCATCAATATAATTCCATTTCACACTAAAGAAATCGGCTGCTTCAATATTGGAAATGCTTCCATAAGTCATGGTCATAATATAACCTGTTGGTATATCGGAATTCATTTCTTTCACTTGTTTTAAAAATGAATAGTTGGTGGAAGAAATAATACATTGATCCGCGATATCATATGCTTCGATCAACGTCATGAGTTTTTCAATAATATCGCCATTTCGTCCATTATATTTTACATCCAGATTTAAGTCAATTCTTCCCTTGCATACTTCAAACACTTCTTGTACGGTAGGAATTTTTTGTCCCGCAAATTCTTCTCCAAACCTATTTCTCACTTCTATATCTTTTATCTCATCATACATAACTTCCCACACATAAGCATTCACTCCAGTTGTACGCCTCAAATTGTTATCATGCATGATGATTAATTGACCATCTTTTGTCTCTTGGATATCCACTTCCACATAATCTGCCATGGCTGAAATCGCTACTTCAATCGCCCCAATGGTGTTCTCTGGAGCCATTAACGCACCGCCACGATGAGCTGTTATCTTGGTTATGTTAAAGGTGTTTTGTGTTGCTCTATTCGATTTAAGTAAAGAATTAGACACATAGATAGACTGTATCAAGAGTATTAACACACCAACAATCGCCACCACTCTTCTTTTTGCCACCTTGTTCAAAAGAAGTTCTTTATCATATTCCGGCATGGTGATTTTTTCTTGCTTCTTATCTTTTACATATTGAATATATAGCATATAAATAACGCTTAAATTTGCAACAACACCTATTGCACCAGCGATAACACCTATCGCCATGTCTATCTTTTGACTGAATGCCAAAACTACCGCATAAGCCACTGATGGTTCTTTTGTCATTACCACATAAAATACCACCAGAATAATGCTTAAAAAATATAATGCAACGCTAATAATACCCACAATAAGATTGCTCACTAGAATACAACCCAGCGTTTTAAAAAAATGCCTCATTAATAATTTAACACTGGCAAGCATTCCACTAAAACTCTTTTTTCCCTCTAATATACAATACGGCAGTACAAAGATAAAGGATAATGAAAACATTAGAAATAGTCCTAATATTACCATCGCTACTGTTTTATTGGGCACATGAGCATATAGCGTCTGAATTGTATAGTTCAACACTTTTATATAGTATACTTCCCTAATAATTAAATGAAAACATAGAAACGGCACCGAAAATAATATACATAAGACCCATGATATATGTCCATGTTTTAAGAACTTCCATGTTCTATTTAAACCGAGCAAAAACATATCTGTCATAAATATCTTTTGCTTATTATAAGAAAATTGGAAACATACAAATATGGTACATACCTCAATTAATAAAAAGCCCAACATCAGAACAATAAAAAAGATTATAAATATAATTGTTAGTGGACTTTTTATAAAATCCAAAAAGTTCTCAGCCGTTAGGTAACTGTAGTTATTATATTTTAGAGAAACTGAAATTCCATGCTCCATCAGTCCTATTATGATTATAAAGGTTGCTACTTTATATACAAATTCAAATAATAATAGACTGATTATATTCATTTTTATAATTGACCAGGATTTTTTTAGTATCTGTCCCATTGTTAATCCTCTTGTTCTCTATCTTTTTATTTATCTCTATGGATTGCTTTATAATCCATCTTCTAAGATATTTCCTTAAGAAATAGTAAAAATTTATCCACCTCTTCTTCGATTGTCGCCCAAGAGGTCACAAATCGAATACAGGTGTGATTTTCATCTATTTTCATCTGTTCTTCAAAAGCATATAATACTCTTATCTTTTCCATAATGTCATTTGGAAATATCGGAAATAGCTGATTTGTTGGCGATTCACTGAACATGGAATAGCCCAGTTTTTCTATACCATTCTTCAAAATATCAGCCTGTTTATTAGCATGTGCCGCCAGTTCATAAAATAACCCATTTTTAAATAATTCCATAAATTGGATTCCGATTAAACGGCTTTTTGCGAACATCCCACCACGTTGTTTTAAGGCGTATCGAAAATCTTTATTTAATTCTGGCTTACAGATGATGAGTGCCTCGCCCAATAATGCACCATTTTTTGTGCCGCCAATATAAAAACAATCGGTTAATGCGGCAATCTCTGCTATCGTCAAATCATTTTGTGCGGAAGTTAACGCACTGCCAAGTCGAGCACCGTCTAAAAATAAAATCAAATTATGATTTTTACAATATGCGCTGATAGCTTGCAACTCATCTTTTAAATAGATACTTCCTAACTCTGTCGAATTAGAAATATAGACCATTCTAGGCTTTACCATATGTTCATTGGTATGTATCTCTAATACACTTTCTATCAGTTTAGGAGTGAGCTTTCCATCTGATGTTTCAACTGCTAATACTTTATGTCCTGTCGCTTCAATAGCACCCGTTTCATGAACGTTAATATGCCCTGTATGTGCGGCTATTACTGCTTCAAATGGTCTTAGTAATGCTGAAATCGTGATTAAATTCGTTTGCGTTCCACCAGCGATGAAATGTATCGCCGCTTCGGAATTTTTAATTTCTTCTTTTAAGTATTCAATCGCTTTATATGTATATTCATCTTCCCCATATCCGGGTGTTTGTACTAGATTGGTCGCTATTAATGCTTCTAAAATTTGTGGATGAGCCCCCTCACCATAATCATTTCTAAAACTATACATCTTGCTCCTCCTTAATGTATTACCTCAATTTTATGACTGTCTATTATTATATCATTTTTATTTTTGAAAAGATAGAGAAAGACAAAAACAATCTGTCCTAATTGGTCATTTAGGACAGATCTGCATGTAAAATATTATTTAAGCCTCTGTAGTATTCTCCATAGCGGTTTCTGGATATTCCGCTTCTATTTCTTGAATTGCCGTTTCTGTAACTTCTTTTGGTACATTTTTCACACCCTCTAAACCAGTCACATTGATATTTTTTGTAACTGCCGCTTCATATCCATTTGCTTTCAAGGTATCTGTCAAATCATATCCGGTCAACTCTTTGAATGTTTCAAATGTCTTCGCCAAAACCTGCGGTACATTATCTGAAAGCGATGCGATTCCATTGTCATTTCCGCCTCCGATAATCGTCACCTTATCAATCGCTGCAAGAGGCTCCGCTATCTTTCCTGCCACTTCTGGGAGAACCTTAATCAACATTTCTGCCATCGCTACTTGATTGTATTTTTGATAGGCTTCCGCTTTCTTTTCCATCGACTCCGCCTCTGCAAGACCTTTTTGTCTGATTGCATCCGCTTGCGCTTCACCCACTTTTTGAATACCAACCGCTTCCTGTTCTCTCTCGAAACGTTCAGCTTCAGCTTCCTTTTGACGTCTGTATAAATCCGCTTCTGCTCTTTGCTGTTCCGCATACTTCTCAGCTTCCGCTTTTTTCTTAATTTGTGCTTCTAGTGCTTGCTCTTCAATAAGAACCTGTTGTCTTTTTAATTCTTGTTCTTTTTCCGCTTTAGCAATATCAGCATTCTGAGTAGAAATTTCCACTCTTTTACGCTCTTCCTGTTCTTGAATCTTATAGGCAGCGTCCGCTTGTGCTATCTTCACATCTGTTTCTGTTTTTAATTCCGCTTTTTTAATCTCTAGTTCTTGATTTTTTCTAGCAATTTCCAATTCCGCCTGTACTCTCGCATCGTTCGCCTGCTTGTCCGCTTCTGCCTGTTTAATCGTAACCTCTTTATTGGCTTCCGCCTGTGCAATTTTAGCATCTTTTTTAATTTTACTGATATTATCAATACCTAAATCCTCAATAACACCATTGTTGTCACTAAAATTCTGCACATTAAAAGAGATAATTCTGATACCCATTTCAGCCAAATCAGGAGCCGCGTTATCTAATACTAGAGTCGAGAATTTTTTACGGTTACTCACCATCTCTTCTAATCTCATTTGGCCGATAATCTCTCTTAAATTACCCTCCAAAATTTCACGTAAATATTTTGAAATATAGTCCTGATATCTATTTAAGAAGTTTTTCGCCGCTCGTTCAATTCCGACCTCGGTTGTATCAATTTGAACATTTGCTACTGAATCCACGTTAATATTAATATAATCTGCTGTTGGCACTGCACTCGAGGTTTTAACATCTATTGAAATTGATTCTAACATCAATTCATCCTTTTTGTCTAAAAAGGGAATTTTGATTCCAGCACGTCCAATCAGAATTTTTTTCTTTTTTCTATATCCTGAAATAATAAACGCTTTATCTGGTGGTGCTTTGACATAACCTGTTGCCAAAATGGTAATCACTAAAATAACAATAATTGCTGGTACTCCAAACTGAACTAACATTTCCATCTCCATAAGCAACTCTCTCTTTCGTTTTTTACTTATAGTGTGTCATATTTTGACGAAAAATGCAAGACTCTATTTTTTGAAATAACTCTCTTTTGGTCCCAAATAAGACTCTTTTATCGGATTACTCTTGGCATAAATAACCAAACGTTCCAATACAAATCCGGAATCAACCATACCAATTTCTATGGTATTAACTCCTTGCCTAAAAATCTGTTTCGTTTTTGTCTTTCTCACATTATCAAGAACACCTCTTGCCCAAGACTCATTACGTGACACCCCTGCCTCGAAACTTTCTGGTATAGAGTCTATGATCTGTTTCTTCGCGCCATTTACACTTGTCGTAAAACGCATGCCTACCTCATTTTCCATCGGATTCGATGGTGCCATCCACACTTCCATTATATAATGATCCTCTTTTTCCACTTGAATAAGATATTCTATTGCTGGACCTTCTCCGATTGGAAAGGTTTCCGTAACTGGATATGCTTTAATTCCTGCACCACTGCGTCCAAAATTCTCTAAAACCACCAATTTCCCTTTTTCAGTTTCTTTTAGATGCTTATAATGATTTGCCTCAATAACAATATTGCCATTATTTTCAAAGAAAGTCATTGCTGCTGCCTTGCTATCATCAACTGCTTTTCCATATACCATAATATCCACTGTGGTATCGTCACCTTTTAACCTTATTTTATGGCTCATTTCTTCCTTGGGAAGCTTTTCTGGTATGCAGATAATATTTAATATTTCCTGACATACAACTTTATTGGTTGTTCTTTCATAGGTCAACCATTCACATTCTTCCATCAACACTTCATATTCAAAAGAACCAATTCCATCATTTGCCACTTCTATCTCCACACAAGTATTTGCCTTATATAAGAAATCTTTCACCTCTATAACCATTGGAGCAAAGTAGTTTTTCATTGCCGTATGCTCTTCATCTGCTCGTGACACTATCATTCTTGGACGATATGCTGGTTCCACTTCTATGCGTAATGGATATTTACAGTTATCCTCATTCCACTTCGTAAAACCAATATGGGGCGCTAACTGCATACCATTCCATTTGCCATTTAAGAAACAACCAAATTCCTCTGCTATCTTTCTATCAAAAGTAATCGTTTCTGTCACCTTGTCTTTATATACATTGGCAATCGTTTTCCCTTGTTTCGCATAATGCATATTTTTTGCCGCATACAAATGCATCTGCAATAGATTAATAGATGCTGCCGCTGGAAAGTAAATCATACTATAATAAGCATCTCTTGTCCAATCTGGCAAAGTACTATATAAATCATTAGCAAGTATTTTAACAGCCTCTGTTTCGGCAATCATTCTATCCGCTTCACCAAAATTTACCGGATGATATATGATAGTGCTCAAAGCCTCTGGTCTTCTTAAACTATTAAATCTAATATATTCATCTTGTACATATGCTATTTTTTCCCTCACTTCTTCTGAAATAGCCTCTGTAAACTGCTGTTTCACCCACTCTTTCGTAAATTCCTGCGTTTTATTTGGAGCCTTTGTTCCCCATTTATCAAAATCATAAGCCAAATTCATAAAATAGCTTAACGGAAACTCATTAAACTTCAAATCTCCCACATTTACAATCCAAACATCTTTGATGCCATATTCATATGCCATCGTCATCTGTTCCCACACCTTTGTAAGTTGTGTACTGGTTACCCATTCATAAGATACGGGACCGCCATGATAATCAAAATGATAGTACATTCCATAACCACCTTGATGACCTCTCATCTCCTTTGTTGGTAAGGTACGCATATTCCCAAAATTATCTTCACAAAGCATCAAGATGACATCATTTAGTTCTTCCCAATCTTTCAAGCCCTGTGTATTATCATCGCCATAGAAATATCTTTCCACTTCTTTATATAAAGCCAATAGTTGAGGAACTTCCGCTACATTTTCATTGACATGTTCCCGAATTAATTTTCGCTGCTCTCTAATGATATCTTTTAAAAGGTCGATATTCTCCTTTAAAGTTGCCTCCTCACCTAGCATTGAAGAATCACGTTCGCCTCTCATTCCAATGGTAATAATATTTTCATACTTTCCGCTTCTCTTTAAACCATCTTTCCAATAAGAAAGCAATCCCTCCTTATTGGTATAATAATTCCACTCATTACCATAACCTGAATCCTTACCTCTAACCTTATCCCATTCTTCACTTGCGCACAAACAAGGCTCATGATGAGAATTTCCAATCACCACGCCATAAGTATCTGCCAAAATTGCATTCTCAAGACCTGGTCCATCAAGGGCAAAAGAAGAGGTCCACATCGCTGGCCACAAATAATTTCCCTTTAATCTAAGCAGTAACTCAAAGACTTTATCATACATCTCGGCGGTAAAACCACCAAAATGTTCAAATGTCCAGTTTCCAAAGCAAGGCCATTCATCGTTAATAAAAAATCCTCTATATTTTACAGATGGTTCTTTCGATATTTTTTCATCATCACAGGTAACGAATATCTCCTCTTTCTTAGATGGTGTCACATCTCCCCAATAATGCAGAGGACTTACACCCATCAATTCTGAAAGATAAAACATTCCATAAATAGTTCCACGTTTATCGCTTCCCCATATTACTAAAACCTGCTCAATGCCTTTCCAAGGATTTTCTACAATTTTTAGTCCATAAACCTCTCTTTTGCCGTGAGTCTTATCAACTGCTACCAAACCTCTCGTGACCAAATCCTGAAGCAATAAGCTCTCGCCCTCAGTCGCAAATAAAATAAATTGCTTCCCTACTTCCTCTTTTTTTACTTCTTCTACACTCTGCAAGATAACCGGCTGATTATCACTAACTCGTTTCACATCTGCTGCTACTTTTTCGGCAATCTTTTTTACTCCTAACAGTCCACCCTCTTCTACTACAAATGGAACACTCTTCCCATTTCCTGCAATCAAAAAACTCTTCTTCATTTTTCTAATTCCTCCTTAATGCTCTATTAAAAAAGGATATATCATCCTGCCAAAAAGGAGCCACGCTGGGCAGCCCCTCTCATGGTGTTGCCACCTACTATAAGATACTTTTTATTAAATTCTATAGATTTAACACTTCTTCTGCCGTTATTGTTTGTGAATTCACTTTTTTCCCTGTTAACTGTTCACTACGAACATCTGGCTGATTTCCTCCTACAAAAACTGTATAGTCACCTTTTAATACACGATATACACCTTGCTCATCATATAAACCAAATGCTTCTACGGGCAA
>JGI994J12354_10000039_pt1 | contig 107065 bp, 101 predicted proteins | sample IntmicLarv3ML3BL_FD_12354 | JGI IMG/M metagenome (IMG submission 12354) | reverse complement strand
AGCGCGATCATCGCTCGCGCAATTACGCGGTCAAGCGCGCGTGCGCTTGTCGGGGTAGTGGGGCTGAAAGCCCCACGGTCTTTATCTTTTAATGTTTTAATCTTTAGCGTACTTGATTAAAAAGATTTCGACTGCTAATTTAGGATTTAGTTTTCCTGTTTTAATGCCAAGGTCAATTTCAAGACACTCATTTATGGCTTGTAGTAATGTATTGAATTTAAAATTTGATGCTTGCTTTTTGCAATCATTAACGATAAAACTTCTGATACCTAATGTAGATGCTATGACTTCTGAACTTTGACCTTGAGAAACAAGATCTTTGCACTGAAGTATTAATCTAAACTGTCTAGCTATCATAGTGAGTATCATAATTGGTTGCTCTTTCATTATTATCATATTGCTATAAACATCTAGCGATTTTTCTAACTTTTTTTCACCTACAGCTTTTACAAGCTCAAAAATTCTATTTTCTAAAGATTTTGTGCATACAATATCTATATCTTCAAATGTAATTTCTTTACTATCACTTTTATAGTTTATAAGTTTATCTACTTCAAAAGCTATAGTACCCATATTGTCTGGAACTGTACGGATCAATGATATTACACATTCTTTTGATATAAGCTTATCTTTTTTTTCAAACAAATCTGTAACCCATTTTATAAGTTCTGGCTCTTTTAAAATTTTAAACTCTACTGCTATTCCTAGGCTAGAAGCTGATTTGTATAATTTATTCCGCTTATCTACTGTGTCTTCTATAAAAATAATAGTAGTAGAAATGGGTACATCTTTTAAAAAATCTGCAAGCTTATCACTTTCGTCTTTTTTTCCTGTTATAAAAAGATATGAATCTTTTACTATAATTAACCTTCGTTCGGACATGAAGGGTGCTGTATATGCTGAATCTATTATATTTTGCACAGATTGCGATTTTCCTTCAAATATATCTAAATTCATCATTTCAAATGATTTATCCAAAATAACATTTTTGAATCTGCCTTCGTAATAATTTTTAAGATAATTTTCGTCGCCAAAAAATAAGTATATTCTTTTAAAATTTTTACTTTTTATATCTTCTTTAAGCTCTTTCATTAAAACAACCCACCTAATTATACGTTTCTATTACATAAAGCGCATTACCGTTTGTTCTTATTATAACCGCACCACTATCTATTGTACTATATAAAGGTATATTAGCATTCTCAAACCTTTCTATAACTTCTCTTGTTGGATGACCAAATACATTATTACGTCCAGCACTAACTACACCTATTACAGGTGAAACTTCATCTAAAAAACTTTGTGCTGTAGAAAACCTAGAACCATGATGAGATACATTTAAAACATGTGCTGAAACATTCATACCTCTACGCATAATTTCATATTCTGCGTGCTGGTCTATATCTGCTGTAAATAAGAAATCGACCCCTTTATAACTAAGTCTCAAGACTAAAGATGTATCATTGATAGTTCTAAAGTGTTGCCCATAAAACGGATAAATAGCTTCTATAAAAATACCATCTACAGATTCATAAGTAAAACCAGCGCCTATGAAAATAATATCTATATTTTCCTCGTAAGCTCTATCTTTAAGTATTTGTACAAATATATCGTCGCTATTAAGCCCGAAAGTAGTGAATATTCGCCCTATTTCTTTTTCACCTATCATTTCTATTATTCCGATAATATGATCACTATCTTCATGTGTAAGAAAAACAGTGTCCACACGATTTATCCCTCTATAATCTAAAAACGGTAGTACTACTCTAACGCCTGTATTTTCTCCAATTTCTCTATGTCTAAGACCTCCACCATCTATCATATAAACTTTGTCTTTTAATGTTATTACTATAGCTTCGCCTTGTCCAACATCAAGAAAAATAACTTCTAAATAATCATCGTTTCTATTAACCAAAAAAATTAAAGCCGCGTATATAGCAATAGATAATGTAAGATATTTTTTTCTACGCTTGTACTCATTATTAAACGCTGACATAGTATATGCAAATACCAAAAATACAATATAAGAACCTATAACTAAAATAAGCGGGGGTTGCCCTATTAATATTCTCGAAGCTGGTAAGTTACTAAAAAAAGATGCAACAATTTCATAAATAGTAAGTAAGAAAAATATGCTACCAGCTAAAAATTCCGCTGCTGTCAAATTAATAAGGCCTATAACACCAACACTAAAGCCTAATATAACAAGTATATTAGATGTGAAAATTAGAACAATATTAGCAAATATTGTGTAAGGCATAAGATAATAAAAATGAAAAGCTGAAACAGGAGTTATCGCGAAAGATGTAACTACATTTATGGCAAAAGAACTCCTAAATTTAGTTTTATTAAATAGCCTATCAAAAATTTTTATATGTCTAACTAATAGCCAGATACCCCTGTTTATAGCTTCAGTACCAGTAGCTATTCCAAAAACGGCTATAAATGAAAACTGAAACCCAATATCCCATAGATATAACGGCTCGTACAAAAGCAGGCAAATAGCCGCAAACGCTATACATGTTATAAAATCTCTTTCTCTATGTAAAAGTTTACCTACTATAAGAACTCCAGCCATAGTGACAGCTCTAATTACAGATACCCCTCCGCCAACTAACATGGCATAAAAAATTAAAAATATTAGTGTTAGCACAGCACTAAGCTTTACAGACAAAAATTTTTCTAATATTTTATTGATTGCCATCATCAAAATAGAAATATGTAAACCCGATATAACAAGTATATGATATATTCCAGCTACTCTATAGATTTCCACGAGATCACTATCTAATCCACTTCTGTCTCCAAGTATCATAGATTTCATAATACCGCTTTTATTTTCTGGAAGCACAGTATCAAACACGTTTATAAGCTGATTCCTTGTATTATACAAAAACCCTCTAAAAGACAGTGTGACCTCTCCAAATTCTAAAACTTCTGGAAACATAGTATATTGTATACCCCTAGACCTTAGAAACTGGAATTGATCAAAACCTCCAGGATTACGTGGCCGAGAAAGCTGTAAAAGTTGTCCTTCTACAGTCACAAACTGTCCGATATAAAGCTCTATACCTTCTTGTAAAATGGCTTGAATTTGCATTTCCTGAGTGAACACACTGCTTCGCGTGTCTAGGATATGAGTTAGTAAAGTAACTCTTTGCCTACCACTAACAGTAGAAGACGAATCTATAACACGCCCATCTATAGTAAAGAATGTACCTCTCTGGACATACTCCTCTATAAATATATTTTGTACTCCTAAACTATTTTCTACACTGGTAAAGCCTATTACATATAGGAAAATAAAAATTATTACACTTTTATTTTTATATATTTTATAAATTAGTCCACATATAATAAGTGCAATTGCTAGAAAAAAAGCCATAAAACTAACTTCATAATAGAAGCTACCAGTAATAATTCCAGCAATTAAAAATATCATAGACACAAATAGCGGACGATTCAAACTAAATTACCCCCTCCTTATATGAACTTAAAGACCGTGGGGCTTCCGCCCATTAAGGTATACCTTAATTTCCTGACAAGCGCGTATGCGCTTGCTTACAAAGTTTTGATCAAACTTTTTTAAAAGTTTGTAGGGATTGGGGCAACGCCCCAAGGTTTATAATGTTTTACTTTTCGTAATCTTCTTGTTTTATTAATATTTTTAGATGATACCATAAAAAAAGCAATGAATATAATATTCACTGCTTTTCAGTTTAAGCATTTTTTAATTTAGATATTTTTACAAACTCGTATGTAGTTTGCAATCAGTTCTGTTTATGCTTCGTTTTCTTCGTTTTCTTGGTCGTCTTCAAATTCTACTTCATAATCATCAAGGTCACCAAAAATTGAATGAAAAGCTTCTGATACCATTTCAAATTCTTCGTCAGACTCTATAAGACCTAGTGTTACATCTTCATCGTTCTGCTCATAACGATATATAAGAACTTCGCCATCATCAATAGGTAGCAAAGCGATATATTCTACTTCCTCAATATCGAAAGTTCCTAAAATACTACATTCAAGCTCAGAATCATCATCAAGCGTTAATGTTACAGTAACGTTTTCTTCATGATCGTGCCCACAGCCACATCCGTTTTCATCGTGATTTTCACAACCGCCTTCTCCCTCATGTAGTTCACCACATCCACATTTATCTTCCGTATTATCCAATTTGCAACCTCCTAAATAAAAAGTATATTATTAAATATCGAGATTTTATTATAACATTATACTAACGAACTTTATAGACTTTTACGAGAATCTTTAAAGTCATTTTTTTTAGAACTAATTTGAGAATCCTTATTATTAATTATTTCACCTTTACGCATTACCTTTTCTTCAATTTTTATTTTAAATTTAGATTCTAGTTTAGTGATAAAGTTTCTCTCTCTTTTTTCTATAATTGTTATGGAGTAACCTTTGTTACCCATTCTTCCTACTCTTCCTGCTCTATGAAGATAAAATACGCCTTCCTCTGGGACATCAAAATTTATTACATGGGTCGCCCCTTGGATATCAAGTCCCCTAGCTGCTATATCTGAAGCTACTAAAATTCTACTTGTGCCATTTTTAAAACTTTGTAACGAAGCTTTTCTTTCTTCACTCTTTTTTATTCCATGCAGTACAACACTTTTTAGAGCGTGATAATTAAGTCTTTTGGACAAATTATCTACTTCATCTGGATCATTAATAAATAATATGCACTTTGCTACTTTATCGGCATGCATTAACTTTCTTATAATATCTATTTTATCTCTACGTTCCGCTATAAAAAACATATGCTCTATACTACTTGGTAATTCTTCTGGCGTGTTTGCTTGTACAATTTCTGGTGAATTCATAATTTTTTTTGCTTTATCTATATCTTTTTCTAGCATAGATGCAGATACCATTATTATGTTTCTATCTTTTAGGGTAGTTTTTATAATAGATTCTAAATCTTGTATATTTGTATCATCAAGCATTCTATCCGCTTCATCTACTACTATAGTTTTAATATAATGACCTGTAATTTTTTTAAGACGTATAAGTTCAAGTATACGCCCCATAGAACCTATTATAATATTTGGCTTTTCTTTTAATTTTTCTATTTGCTTTTTTATGTTAGCTCCACCAACAATTAATGCAGTTCTTACTTGTTTATCACAATTTTTATTTAAAATTTCTGTCTGTTTAAAAACTTGCGTGGCAAGCTCATGCGTCGGAGCAATTATAAGTGCTTGTACATTTTTTGAAGTTGCATCTATTTTTTGCAATATAGGTAATAAATAAGCTAATGTTTTGCCAGAACCTGTCTCAGAAGATAAAATACAGTCTTTCCCTGATAATATGACTGGCATAGATAATTTTTGTATAGCTGTTGGTTCGCTAATGCCTAGCGATAATAGTCCGTTTACATAATCTTTATCGAAATTTATTTTGACTCCTCCTCTTATAATTCACAAATAACATAATCAAGTATAATTCTTTACTATGCTATTTGCAAACCAGAATAAGAATATTATTCTTCTGAAAAATAATTTATTATCCCTTTATATATAGCCCATGCAACCTTTTCCTGATATGCTTCTTGCCTTAGTGAATCTCTATCCCATGAATTTGTCAGAAATCCACATTCCACTATTACTGCTGGCATTGTCGTTGTTCTCAATATAAAATACGTAGGATTTATTTTAGCTTTTCTATTTGGACTTCTTTCAAGCATATTGTTCATTTCTATTTGTATAGTATTTGCAAGTTTTTTGCTAGGTTCCGATTCGTTGTGATGAAAAACTTGGGGACCTTTTGCACTTCCTAATTCAAATGAATTTTGATGAATGCTTATTAAAACATCCGCACTACTGGTATTAGCAATTTGTTTTCTACCAGCCATATCAGCGTCTTTATTACTTCCTAAAGCTTTATCTTCTACACGTGTCATTAAAACATATGCATCAGCAAGTTCTAAATAAGCTTGCAATTTTTTTGCAATACTTAGGTTTATATCTTTTTCTAATGTTTTAGATTCCCCAACTTTGCCCGGATCCCATTCGCCATGCCCTGAATCTATCAAAATAACTTTACCTGATAAAGGCATAGATGAAGCATCAATATCTACTGCAAATATGAGAACAAGTGCAAAAACAGTTAATAAAAATTTTCTGATAATTTTCCCTCCATTCAAAGTTAGTTTACCCTGTTTTTTGCATTTTATTTTAATAGTAAAAATATGAGCTGAACTAAATTCATATTAAATTTTACCCTTTTTACAAAGAATTAGTCAAAAAAAACTTTAAGAACCGCGTGTGTACGGATTCTTAAAGTTTTTGCAATTTTATATTCAAATATTAAATAAAATTAAATTTAAAAATAAATAAGAGAATACATATACATTCTCTTGCTTACTTATCCTCTTGGCTATTATTAGAAATAGGCAAATTACCATTACTATATTTAAATCCATGCTCAATAATAACTTTATTGCTACTAATAAATCTACGCTTCACTATTTTATATGGTGTTTTTTCTTTAGCTATATCAGATAAAAAAATTAGCTTTTTAGGCTTCGATTGCATTTGTACGCCCCTTTCTTTAGTCCATCTTCATATTATAAATTGAATTTTTTATATCGGCCATTTGTGTTTTGGCCGTCCCGTCTACAACATGATCATCTATCCTTACTTTAAAGCCCGCAATAATACTAGGGTCAATACGCACATCTAATTCTACCTGCTTTTTTAAATTCTCTGAAAGTCTATCTTTTATACTTTCAAGCTGCTCTTCAGTAAGCTCTACTGCAGAAACAACTTCCACAATGGCTGTTCCTTTATGCTCTAAAATTTCATCTAAGAAGTTTTCAAAAATATCAAGTAAGTGAGCTTCATGTCCTTCACTAATAACTTTTTTGAAGAAATCTAGAAACGTTTTTGAAAGTTGACCTTCAAAAGTATTCAAAACCAGTGTAACTTTTCGTGATTCAGATATTGCAGGATGATTAAATACTTTCATAAGAGCTTTATCCGAACGTAAAACTTCAGTTGATATTACAGCCTCTCTTTCGTATTCAAGTACTTTATCAGCTTCTATTGTTAAATCAAAAAGATATTTACTATGAGTTTTTACTATTGCTTGATCCATGTGATACCCTCCTGTCTAATATTATTTTACTTCTTGCGCTTCGTCCACTGCTTTTGCTTTATTATTAAAGTATTTAGTTTTTATATCAATTATAGTATTATTTTCCATTTTTTAATTTACCCCTTTGATTATTTTAAAATTTTGACAAATTGAATTTCTATAAATATTTTAAATTTTTTTGTGTAAAGGATGTATTTTATTCAATTTAACAAAAAATTGAGTTTTATCATAAATTGTATTTTATAGAATTGGTACGTCTTAAACTTTTTTTAATAATCCATACAATATATTAATATATTATAAAATAAAGGTACACGCACAACTATATGATAGGTATTTATTGGTTGAAAATATTTATTCATCAAAAGATGTTATTTCACGCAAAAAAGATGGTTTTCCATCATTAATTATATTTATAGCTATAAAAATCAAAATTTTTGATTTTCTGTTCAAATTATCGTGCTTGAATTTTAAATTAATTTGCCAAATTAATCTACTAAATTAATATCGGTTAATGTTTTTTCTATTTTTAGTAATTTATATCTTAAGTTTTAAAATTTTTCATTTTTCATTCAAATTCACGTGCTCAAATTTTCATAAAATCGCCAGATTAATGTTGTTATTACTTTTTGTATCATTAGTAATTTATGGATTACTCAACAATTTTCAATCTAATTATTAACAATCCGTAAATCACTATACAATGCTACCGTCTAAAGTTAGTCCCTGTACATTTATAATTTAAAATTATAGTTTCTTCTTTCCTCCAAATATAAAATTCATCAGACTTTATAATACAACCAAATATATATGCTAGTCAATCATGGATAAAATAAATATGGATCCAAATGCAAAACTACTCTATACTTCTTTTATAGCAATTCTATAAATAGTATAAAACAAATAAAAAAGATGAAGACATTGGAACTATATGCCTCAAACTCCTATAAATATGTAAATTTTGCCTACGCTTTTAGTTTTTATTTCGTATAATTTATAAAACTGCTATAAAATTTTTTATCATAATCTTCTATAAAATCTCTAAACTAACAAATCAATCAAAAACAAATAAAAAAAAGAACACCTAAGTGTTCTCTTTTTTATTTGTTTTTATGGCTACTAGCCTGAATACGTAATTTAGCACGTCTAACTGCGCGGTCAACTCGATCAGCATCAATTTCCTTGCCACCAGTGGCTATACGTCTCATAGCCCTTTCTTCTGAAGCTTTAGCTCTAGCCACATCAATATTTTCAGGCCATTCAGCCGCATCAGATAAAAGAGTTATTTTATTAGGCGATACCTCAACAAAGCCACCCATTAAAGTTGCTTTTAATTCCTTACCATCTACAACAATTTTCATAATACCATAATCAAGAGCACAAGTAAGTGCCGTATGCCCTGGCATGATAACTATTTCTCCTTCTGTAGCACGTAAAAGAACATAATCAACATCTTCATCATAAAACTGGCTTGCAGGTGTCAGAATACTTAAACGTATTTTTTTACCCATCAATTTTCACCTACTTCACTCTTGCTACAACTTCATCAATACCACCAGCATTTAAGAATAAACCTTCTGGTATATTATCATGTTTGCCTTCAAGAATTTCTTTAAATCCGCGAACAGTCTCTTTTACTGGCACATACTTACCATCGTAACCCGTAAATTTTTCTGCAACTGTAAACGGCTGAGAAAGGAACCTTTGAACTTTTCTAGCGCGGTTAACTATAATTTTATCTTCATCTGAAAGCTCATCCATACCAAGTATAGCTATAATATCTTGAAGCTCTTTATATCTTTGAAGCATAGACTGCACATCACGAGCTACATTATAATGCTCTTCACCTATTACATAAGGATCAAGTATACGTGAACTAGACTCAAGAGGATCTATTGCTGGATAAATACCAAGCTCAACTATACTTCTTGAAAGAACCGTAGTAGCGTCAAGATGCGAGAAAGTTGTAGCAGGCGCAGGGTCAGTTATGTCATCGGCTGGAACGTAAACTGCTTGTATAGATGTTATAGAACCTTTTTTAGTAGACGTTATACGTTCTTGCAACTTACCTATTTCAGTAGCAAGTGTTGGTTGATAACCAACGGCACTAGGCATACGACCAAGTAAAGCCGAAACTTCAGAACCAGCTTGAACGAATCTGAATATATTATCAATAAACAAGAGAACATCCTGACCAGCAACGTCACGGAAGTATTCCGCCATTGTAAGACCTGTAAGTGCTATACGCATTCTAGCTCCTGGTGGTTCGTTCATCTGTCCAAAAACAAGAGCTGTTTTACTAATAACTCCTGTACCTGTCATCTCATGATAAAGGTCATTACCTTCACGAGTACGCTCACCAACACCAGCAAATACAGAGTATCCACCATGCTCTGTTGCTATATTTGTTATAAGTTCCATTATTAGAACTGTTTTACCAACTCCCGCACCACCAAAAAGTCCGACTTTACCACCTTTTGAATATGGGCATAATAAATCAACAGCTTTAATACCTGTTTCTAAAATTTCTGTAGTAGTAGTTTGCTCTGCAAAACTTGGTGCATCTCTATGGATACTCCAATAATCATCAGCTTTAGGTGCTTCTTTATTATCAATAGGGTTACCTAAAACGTTGAAGATACGACCAAGTGTAGCCTCACCCACTGGTACGCTTATAGGCTTACCAGTATCTATCGCTTCCATACCTCTTCTAAGCCCTTCGGAGCCACTCATTGCTATACATCTAACCATGTCACCACCCAGATGCTGAGAAACTTCAGCAACTAATGTGGTATCTCCGTTTTCTACTTTTATAGCGTTATTTAAGGCAGGTATATTATCTTCTGTAAATCTAATATCTATTACCGCGCCAATTATTTGAACTATATGTCCTGTTGTGTTCTTATCAGCCAAAATATAACCCCCTAACTTTTAGTAATTAGCAAATTACCACTACACAAGAGCACTAGCACCCGCAACTATCTCTGTTATCTCTTGTGTAATAGCACTTTGCCTTGCTCTATTATATATAATTGTCATACTGCCAATTGTGTCATTCGCACTTTTAGTAGCAGAATCCATACTTGTCATACGTGCACCTTGCTCACAAGCCGAACTTTCCGCCAAAGCTCCATATATAAGAGTATTTATATATTTAGGTACAACATACGATAAGACAACATTCTCGTTTGGCTCATATAACATTAAATTCCTAGAACCTTCTTGTTTTTCTTCCTTAAACTCTGATGTATCTATTGGCAACAGCGTATCGACTGTAGGAATGTGTGATATGGTGGATTCAAATACAGTATAAGCAATTAGAACTTCATCTACTTCACCTTTATTATATAAATCTACAATAATATTTCCAATCCTAGCTGCATCTTCATATTCAGGCTTTTCAGATACTCCGATATAATCCTGCATAATATTTGAATCATTCTTAGTAAAAAAATCTATCCCTTTTTTGCCAACTGCTATTATAGATACATTTTTACGATTTTCTGCAGCTGCAAAAGCTGCCTTTATAACATTAGAATTATAGCCACCACAAAGACCTTTATCACCCGTAATTACTATAACAATCGTGTTTTTAACTTCACGCTTTTTTACAAATGGGTGCGTTATATCCTCTGAATTTCTAACAATGCTAGATATAACTTTGCGAGTTTGTTCATAAAATGGGCGTGTACTTCCAAGTCTATTTTTAGCTCTTTGAAGTTTTGCTGTCGCTACAAGGTTCATGGCTTTAGTTATTTGTTGCGTGCTCTTAACACTTTTAATTCTACGTTTTATATCAATCATTGATGCCATAACCCAAAACACCTCCCATCCTAATTATACAAAAGTTTTCTTGAACTCTTCTATAGCATTTATTAACGCTTTTTCATTTTCATCTGTTAAGTCTTTTTTATCAGTGATATCATCAATTATAGACTTATATTTGCTATCTATAAATTTAATATAAGCTGCCTCGAAATCAAGTATTCTATCAACTGGTACATCTTTTAAGTATTTCTTTGTAATAGCGTATAAAACTATTACTTGATGTTCTACGCTAAATGGTTTGTATTGTGCTTGTTTAAGTATTTCAACTATACGCTTACCATGCTCTAGTCGCTCAAGTGTGTTTTTATCAAGGTCTGAACCGAACTGTGCAAAGCTCGCAAGCTCTCTATATTGTGCAAGCTCTATTCTTATAGGACCCGCTATTTTTCTCATAGCCTTTATTTGAGCTGAACCACCAACACGAGATACAGATACACCAGGGTTTATAGCCGGTCTTATACCTGAGTTGAAAAGTTCAGCCTCAAGGAAAATTTGACCATCTGTTATCGAGATAACATTTGTTGCTACATACGCCGAAATATCACTAGCCTGTGTTTCTATTATAGGTAAGGCTGTTATCGAACCACCACCATATTCTGGGGATAGACGTACAGCTCGCTCAAGTAATCTTGAATGCAAATAGAAAACATCTCCAGGATAAGCCTCACGACCAGGAGGTCTTCTAAGTAGTAATGAAAGTGTACGATAAGCAACCGCATGTTTTGAAAGATCATCGTAAACAATTAAAACATCTTTACCATGCGACAACCATTCTTCACCTATAGCGCAACCAGCATATGGTGCAATATATTGAAGTGGTGCACTATCACTTGCTGTAGCAACAACTATTGTTGTATAGTGCATAGCGCCTGCATCTTCTAATGTTTTAACTATACGTGCAACAGTAGAAGCTTTTTGGCCAATTGCAACATATATACAATTAACGCCAGTATTTTTTTGATTAATTATAGTGTCTATACATATAGCAGTTTTACCTGTTTGTCTGTCACCGATTACAAGCTCTCTCTGTCCACGACCAATAGGAACCATGGCATCTATAGATTTTATACCAGTTTGTAATGGTACGCCTACTTCTTGTCTTGTTATAACACCAGAAGCTTCTTTTTCTATAGGTCTAAAACCTGTAGATTGTATAGGCCCTTTTCCATCAACTGGTTCACCTAACGCATTTACAACTCGTCCTAACATAGCGTCACCAACTGGAACTTCTGCAACTTTTCCAGTTAATTTAACCGTGTTTCCTTCTTTTATTTCTTCATCGGAACCAAGGAGAACAACACCAATGTTATCTTCCTCAAGGTTAAGTGCCATACCTTGCGTACCGTTTTCGAATTCTAAAAGCTCGCCACTCATCGCATTATTAAGCCCGTAAACACGAGCAATACCGTCACCAACCTGCATAACCGTACCTACAGATGAAACTTCAAGCTTTTTAGTATATCCTGTAATCTGCCTTTTAATAACTGCACTTATTTCTTCAGGTCTAAGTTCCATTTGCGTATCACACTCCTTCAACCTAAGCCATTTTCATATTATAAAGTGTGTTTCTTATATCAGCCATTTGCGTCTTAGCACTTCCGTCTATAACATGACCATCTACTATTACTTTAAGACCTGCAATAATGCTCGGGTCAACACGTACTTCTAATACTATTTGCTTTTTCAAATTCTCTGAAAGTTTATTTTTTATGTTTGTAAGTTGTTCTTCAGTTAATTCTACCGCAGAAACAACTTCTACAGTTGCCATTCCTTTATGTTCTAAAACTCTATCTAAAAAATCTTCTAAAATACTAAATAAATAAGTCTCGCGCCTTTTGTTGATAATTAGCTTGAAAAGTCCCATAAATGGTTCTGAAATTTGACCTTCAAATACATTTGAGATCATTGTAATCTTTCTCGTCTCAGATATTTCTGGGTGATTAAGTACTTTTACAAAAGCCTCATCTGATCTTAATGCTTCGATCACGAGTAGTGCTTCTCTTTCATATATAGATATACTGTCAGTTTCAAGTGCTAATTCAAAAAAGGCTTTAGCATAGGTTTTTGATACTAATTGAGCCATGTAGCATCCCCCAAATCTGATATTACCTCGTCTAATAATTTATTTTGTGTCGCTTCATCTATATTCTGTACAATATATTTTTCTGCTATTATAGATGAAATATCAATAATTTGTGCTCTCATATCATTGAAAGCTTTTTCTTTTTCAAGTTCTATATCATTCATTGCTCTTGATTTAATATTTGAAGCTTCAGTTTTAGCTACAGCTATAATAGAGCTTTCCATTTCCTTAGCTCTTTTATTTGCCTCCTCTAAAATATTAACACGTTCAGTCTCTATGCCTTTTAGTTTTTCTTCATATAGAGATTTCATCTTACTTGCTTCGGCAAAAGAATTTTCCGCGTTATTAATTGTATCTTGTATGCGCTTTGTACGACTGTCTAGAAACTTTGTAACTGGTTCATATAGTATCTTAGAAAGTAAGAATACTAACACACCTGTGTTTATAAGTTGTATTCCCCAGCTAAAAAGCATCTGTGCATCGAAACCCATTATCCTATCCAAAAAGCAGACCCCCTTCCATTCTTAATCCTATTTGTGATTAGAAAAAAATAAGAAATTATTATTGAGAAAAAGCCACAAACATAGTGAATAGTGGGTTAACAAATAGTAATATAAGTGCTATAAGAAGACCATATATACCAGATGTTTCTGCAAGAGCACAACCAACAAGCATTGTAGATGTGATATCGCCTTTAGCTTCTGGTTGACGACCTACTGCTTCTGCAGCCTTTCCTGCTGCGTAACCTTGACCAAGACCTGGTCCTACGGCTGGCAGTATAGCTAGACCTGCTGCTACAGCTGATGATGCTAACACGATTCCTGCTGATTGTATCGCTTGTACTTGAGTTTCCATAATGTTTCCTCCTAATAATATAATAATTTTTTTATTCTGCTATTTTGTTCTTAATAAAAGTCATACTAAGCATAGTAAATATAAATGCCTGTATACTACCTGCAAAAATATCAAAGTAAGCATGTAAAAAGGCTGGTAACCCAAAGGTTAGAATTGGTGGAAGTAAGTAATATAAGAGACCTAATATTATCAAACCACCAAGTATATTACCAAATAAACGAAATGCAAGAGCTATAGGAACCGCTAACTCACCAACTATATTGATTGGTAGAAAAATCGGCCAAGGTTCCATCAATGACTTCACATAAACACTCGGACTTGATTTAATAGCCGAAACTTGTATGATAAAAAATGTAGTAATTGATAGTGCAAGTGTAGTAGCAATATCAGCAGTGGGAGGTCTTAAATTCACAAGACCACTTAAATTACTAGCCCATATAAAAACTATTACACCAAAAAACCATTTACCGTATGCTCGCCTTTCGTCTCCCATAACACTTCTAACAAAGTTATCCATTGATTCGATTACTACCTCGATAACATTTTGCTTTCCTGTTGGTATTTCTGAAAAATTGTTTAGAAGCCCTCTTAATACATAGGCTAAACCAATCAAAAACGCCATAATAATCCATGTGTTTATTATTGTTTCAGTTATCCAAACATCTGTTCCAAATAGTTCAACTATGGTTATAACTTGGTTATCAAAATTCATATCATTCATTTCCCTCCTTTCACTAAGTATATCTTATTTAAAAGAGTAATTTTACCCTTAATAAGCTTCATTTCATGATATCGACAAAAATCAAAAAAAATTGAATTGTCTTCACAAATTATTTAAAAAATTTTTTCATGTGAAACATTTGATATAAAATATCTATATCCATGAAAAAAATAAAAAGACCAAGATTGTGGAGGGTATGCCTCCACAATCTCACAAGCGTAAGTGTGCTTGTCTGGAAATTATAGTGCCCTACAATGTGGGCCCTCTTACGCTTTTAGTCCTTAGGGTTTATAAACAAACCATATATATATGCAGAAGCCTGCATATTTATTAACCCAAGTCCAGCACCAATAAGGTTAATCCTTGGGTGGTTTATAGCAATTACAACTAAACATATAGCTGTCACTAGGTATCTAAAAAAATATTGCCTATTCATATAGGATGAAGCTACTTTTTTTTCCATATCCAAGGATTTAGCAAGTGCTTTCTCCAATAATATCAGTCTAAAAACTGATAGAGAAGTTCCTATAAAAGCACCTATAAAGAACCCTATAGAGTTATTTACTGTTCCAAAAAAAAACAAGGCACCCACACATTCTACAATAAACAAAATATACATAAGCATTATCATCTTTTGGCTCGCATTTGACACACTTGTCATAATAAGACTCACCCTTAATCTTTAAATTGGTTCATAACCATAATATACATATTCCTAATTGCTGCAACTATTCCTATTAACACAAAAACCAGCAAGAACAGCGGGCTCGTATCTAGCCAATTGTCAAGCCATACACCTATTAGTAGAGGCATTGTAATGCATACAGCCATTGTTATGCCAAGTTGCGCATAAAGAGCCATAGCTTTAGCTATATCATGCTTTCCTTTTTTGTTTAGCTTCATAATTAAAACTCCTCAAATATTATTAGAAAAAATAGAATACATTATTACTATATCATAATACGTAATCTCTTGGATAATCATCACTCAATTTAAAATAATATTTTATTGCAGCAACTATTCTATCTGAAGCTTTTCCATCACCAAATGGATTTTCAGCACAAGCCATTTTTTTATATGCTTCCTTGTCTCTAATAAGCTCGCTTGTTAAATTGTATATACTTTCCTCACTTGTACCACCAAGTAAAAGTGTGCCTGCACTTAGACCTTCTACACGCTCTGTAACATCTCTTAACACTACTACAGGCTTATTCATAGATGGCGCTTCTTCTTGTATTCCTCCAGAATCTGTCATAACTAAATATGATATATTTATAAGATTGTGCATGTCTTTCATGTCGAGCGGATTTATAATATGTATTCTTTCATGGTTTCCTAATATGCCAAGTACTATTTCTCTTACCAAAGGATTGAGGTGTAGCGGATAAACTAACTCCACATCTTTGTTTTCCTCAACTATGCTATACACAGCTCTACACATATTTTTTAGAGGTTCACCTATGTTCTCCCGTCTATGCGCTGTCATAGTTATTATTTTCTTGTTTTTGTAATCTAACTTGTTAAGAGATTCTTCTTTAAATAGGTAGTTATTCTGCACGGTATACTTTATACAATCTATTATTGTATTTCCCGTCACAAAAATATCTTTTTCATTCACGTACTCTTTCAGTAAATTTTCCTTAGATACTAATGTTGGTGCAAAATGCAAATCTGCTATAGATCCTGTGAGTTTTCTGTTCATTTCTTCAGGAAATGGTTGATATTTGTTATAAGTACGGAGACCTGCCTCTACGTGACCTACCCTTATTTGCTTATAAAATGCTGATAGACTGCTCGCAAATGTTGTACTTGTATCACCGTGCACAAGCACTAAATCTGGCTTTTCCTTTGCAAAAGGCTCTTCAAGACCTTTAAGCACTGCTATTGTGATATCAGAGAGGCTTTGATTCGTTTTCATTATATTTAAATCATAGTCTGGAACTATATCAAATATATCTAGTATTTGATCAAGCATCTGCCTATGCTGTGCCGTAACACATACCTTAGACTCTATAGAGATATCGGCTTTTAAAGCATTTATTAAAGGAGCCATTTTTGCGGCTTCTGGTCTTGTTCCAAAAACACTCATAACTTTTAATTTTTCCAGAACTCTCACCTCAATTTTTAAACTAATAAGCTTAAACTTAATTTAAATACTATTTAAACCTCTTAATTAGTCTATTAATTTAGCATTCAGAAGCAAAATGTTTTCATTTCGACTATTGTTATTTAACCATAAACCCACTTATTTGGCAAGGTCTTTATATTGTATAAATAACAAGCCCACTATTAAAAGAATTAAATTTTGCATTTCAACCGAATTCAAATTGTTTAAAATTTTTATTTGTAAATATGATTAAATTATTGTATTAAAAATTTTACTATGCTAAAATAGAAATTGTATTGCAATTTTCTATGTTTACGACACAAACCTACATATGTGAATTACATAGTCGTATTTGCAGTTGTAACTTTATGTTTTTGCTTGTTCCTAAATGGATGATTATTTTCGAGCTAAATATTGGAAGGGGTTTTGAATTTTGGATAATTTTAAATTTTTTCGTCCTACAGATTTTATTTTTGGTAAAGAGGCCGAGCTTAGTGCTGGTAAAATGGTAAAAAAGCATGGAGGAACTAAAGTTCTAATCCATTATGGGGGAGGTTCTGTAGTAAGAAGTGGACTTTTAGACAGGGTAGAAAACTCACTAAAATCTTCTAACATAGATTATATTTTACTTGGAGGTGTGCAACCTAATCCTTTAGATACATTAGTTTATCAAGGAATTGACTTATGTAAAAAAGAAGGTGTTGATCTTATACTAGCTGTCGGTGGAGGTAGTGTAATTGATTCAGCAAAAGCAATCGCTGTTGGTGCTGTATATGATGGTGACTTTTGGGATTTCTTTGATTATAAAGTATCTGCCAAAAACGCTATAAAAGTAGCTACTGTTTTAACAATACCTGCTGCTGGTAGTGAAGCTTCTGATTCTGCTGTTATTACGAAAGCAGACGGACTTTATAAAAGAGGCTATGGTACAAAGCATATGGTACCTGTATTTTCACTCTTGAATCCAGAACTTAATTATACATTACCTGCTTATCAAACTGCTTGTGGTGTTGCCGATATGATGGCACATGTTATGGAAAGATATTTTACCAACACAGAAAACGTTGAAATAAGTGACAGGCTTTGTGAAGGTATCTTGTTAACTATTATAAATCAAGCACCTATTGCCATTAAAGATCCAGAAAACTATGCAGCTCGTGCAAATTTAACATGGGCTGGAACGGTAGCTCATGACGGTACTTGTGGTGTTGGGCGTGAGGAAGATTGGGCTACACATTTACTTGAACATGAACTGAGTGCGTTATATGATGTGGCTCATGGTGCTGGGCTTGCTGTTATGTTCCCTGCTTGGATGAAATATGTTCATGAATCGAATATTGATAAATTTGTTCAATTTGCAACAAGGGTATGGGGTATCAAAGAAACAGATGATAAAAAAGAAATGGCTCTACAAGCTATTGAGTCGTTAGAAAACTTTTTCGTATCTATAGGTTTACCAGTTACATTTGAAGATTTGGGTGCAAAAAAAGAAGATATAGGCAAGCTTGTTGAAGTTTTAACTATAAATACGGGTGGTTCGCTCGGTTCATTTAAAAAATTAAACATGGACGACGCTAGAAAAATATATGAACTAGCTTGTGAATAACAAATAAAAAGGCAATAAAAAAGCAAGTATGCGACACTTGCTTTTTTATTGCCTTTTAATATAATAACTCTAAAGCTCTTTGGATTGTTTGATTTGCTTGAGCTAGCATGGACGCTGCCGCTTGTTGTAAAACATTAGTTTTTGTTAAGTTCATCATTTCCTGTGCCATATCAGCATCACGAATACGAGATTTAGCGGCACTTGTGTTTTCCGAAGCTGCTTGTACATTATTTATTGAGTGGTGTAATCTATTTTGGCTTGCACCAACTATTGCACGATGTTTGGATAGCTCTTGAATAGCCAAATCTATATCATAAAGTCTGTCTGTGATTTCTTGATGTGTCCCTAAAGCTATGTCGTCAGATGAATTTATTAGTAAGACTAATGCTCCTGCTATGTCTTCACCTAACATTGTATTGAAGTTTGGAAGCGGTATTAAGAAACGCTCTGAAAAATTAGCACCATTTTGAATTATTACGCCCTGATGTTGCCCTCCAAGTTCAATCTCAATCTCATACTCAACTATCCATGATGTACCACACTCTTGATGAGTTGTAGTTAACATATCTGCAAGATCCACAGCAGGAGGTGTAATCGGTATATGTGCTAGATCTGGTTGAGTTGCAATCCAATAGCGTAGGATCTGCGTTCGCTCAGCAAGCGTTATATTCATTGGTGGCACTTCATTTGCCATGGACCCCGAGGTTTGGGTACATATTGGACATAAGTGACCAGCACTACCCATGTCACTATTAGGTGAACAAAGTCTGCATGATCCAGCACCTCCGCCATTATCCCAGGCACTCCAATTTGGCCAACCAGGAGGCAAATTATCCGTTGGTCTAGGATCACCATTCGGCAAGAAATTCCAATCTCTGTTACGCCAGAATTCGCCAAATCTTTGACAAATCTCCGTTTTAGTAATCGTTACTGAAACGGTCCCCCCCTCCGTAATTTCACCAAGTCCATAATCAAAAAGGGGTATGCCATTAAATTCTGTACGCTCAATTATAGTTTCTAATTCTTCAATTAATGCATCTATCTCAAGTTGAATAGCATTTCTATCATTTTGATCTAAAGTATCATTTGCAGCTTGCACTGTTAATTCTCGTATGCGTTGCGTTATCCCTTGCATTTCTTGCATAGCACCATCTGCTACTTTAATAAGATTAACGCCATCTTGTGAATTTCTCTCTGCTTGATCTAAACCTCTTATTTGAGCCCTCATCTCTTCAGATATAGCTAACCCTACTGCATTGTCAGCCGCACGATTAATTCTTTGACCTGTAGATAATCTCTCTGATGCTCTAGCCTTACGAAGCCCTACACCCATCAATGCCCTATGGCTGTTCAAGGCTCCAACATTAGTATTTATTATAGTATTGCTCATAGTGTCCCCCTCAAATGCTTTAATAATATTCTTAGTTATACTTGCTTGCTTTTCTTATTTCATTCACATTTTTGTGCTTAAATTTTTTATCCAAATATTATATCGTTTCATTCCAACTTTATCCTTAGAATAAATTTGCGAAATACCTACCTCATGAATAAAAAAATCGTCTCAAATAAAAAAGTTTTAGCATACGCTAAAACTTTTTTATTTGAGACGATTCAAAACTACTGTCTCTATAATATTCCTTTATGTTTTGATATTTGATTTTGTACTATTTTGAAAAAATTTCGGGGATGTATTTGTATAGTGCCTTAGCAATACCGTTTTCATCATTAGAAGCAGTAACAAAATTTGCGACATTCTTTACTTCATCTACTGCATTATCCATTGCTACACCAACACCTACATAATCAATCATTGTCATATCATTTTGGCTATCTCCAAAAGCAATCATATTTTCTTTAGTGTATCCTAGCGGTATAAGCACAGTATCTAACGCTTTTGCCTTATCTACTCCTTTAGCCGTAAATTCAAAATAAAATGTTGAAGTAAACACACAATTTAATTTATCTTTAAATGGCTCCATCATAGCCTTATGATTATCAATTAAATATTCTGGTTCACCTGCTGTTAATATTTTGTTTAGCTCAAAATCAGCAAATTCTGCTAAATCTAACTTTTCGCAAACTAAAAAATTTCCATTTCTAATTTCACGTTGGATTACAGCACGTTTACTTCCTTCCACAGTAATATCTTCTGCATAAGCATTATTAACATACATATACTCATCTTTGTCTATCATCGGATAAACTTTAAATTTTTTCATATGCTCAAGTACAGCTTTACCATCTTCAACACTTATAGTTTGACTAAATAATTCTTCTTTAGTAGCAAAATTCATGATTTTACTTCCATTATAAGAAACTAGTAGTCCATCGTTCTTATCCAGCTCTAGTTCTGTAGCAAGACCTGTTAAACCACTTGTTGGACGACCTGAAGCTAGAATTATTTTTATTCCATTTTCTTGGCATTTCATCAGTGCTTTTTTAGTCTCTTCCAGTAATTGCTTTTCACTATTTAATAAAGTTCCATCCACATCTAAAATAATTGCTTTTATTTCATTCATTAAAATTTATCCTTTCATTATAAAAGATTAAGGCCGTTTAAAAGATTAAGACCGTGGAGGCTTCCGCCTCCACACCTCTGACAAGCGCACGGCGCTTGACCGCGTAATAGCAAGCGCGTTCGCGCTTGCACTTAAAATTTTTGGTCAAGCTTTTTTGAAGCTTGCAGTGTTTGGAATGGAATCCCAAGGTTCTAAAACTTCTTACCTTTTCATAAGTTCACGTTTGACGGCATATTAAGAACGCACATTTGTGCGTTCTTTTAAAGTTTTTTGCATCACTTTTTTACAAAAAAGCGATTAGAGTGTGAGACAAAGTCTCACGGTTTTAATTTTTTTGTTATTATAATTTAAAAGTTTTTTGCACCAGTTTTTTATAAAAAAGTGGTTAGAGTGTAAGACAAAGTCTCACGATTTTATAGATTCTAATTTTTTTACTTCTATATAAATGATATCTTGCCTACTATTATTTGTTTCATAGCCTCAAGCTTTTTGTCTACTTCTTCTTGTGAATCTGATTTAGCCCCAAAGTATACTTTCAGCTTTGGTTCTGTACCTGAAGGTCTAACACAGAACCAACTATTATCTTCTAGTGTGAAATATAAAACATTAGATACAGGTAGTGTTAATTTTTCTTCTTCTCCTGTTAAAAGGTTTGTTTCTACACTCGTATTGTAATTTCTAAACTTAGATATTTTTAATCCGCCCATGTCTTCTTTATAGTTAGTAGTGAAAAATTCCATTATTGCTTTTATTTTTTCAAGACCATCAAGTCCTTTTAAAGTAATAGACTCTATTGTTTCCTTGTAATAGCCATACTTACCATAAACTTCTTGTAACCCTTCAATCAAAGACATATTCTTTGATTTGTAGTAAGTTGCCATTTCACATATCAACATCGTAGTACCCACAGCATCCTTATCCCTTGAATATGTGCCAGCCAAATAACCGTAACTTTCCTCAAATCCTAAAATATACTCATACGAATTATCTTTTTCAAAATTCCTTATTAACTCACCTATATATTTAAATCCTGTTAAAACTTCCATATATTCTATATCAAAAGCTTTTGCTATTTCTCGTGTCATATCTGTTGAAACAATAGAAGATATAACAACACCATTCTTTTTCAGCTCACCCTTTGCTTGTTTTTGGGTTAGTATGTAATCTACAAGCAATGTACCTACCATATTTCCATTTAATGCTATATATTCGCCATTACTATCCTTAACTACTATACCTACTCTATCAGCATCTGGATCAGTTCCTATAATTATATCAGCGTCTATTTCCTTAGCTAATTTTATTGCAAGCTCAAAAGCTTTTGGATCCTCTGGATTTGGATATTCAACAGTTGAAAAGTTTCCGTCTGGTAATTCTTGTTCTTTAACCACGCTTACGTTTTTAAAGCCTGCTTTTTCTAGTAAATTTCTTACTGGCATATTACCTGTACCATGTAGTGGTGTATAAACTATTTTAAAATCATCTGCCATTTTATTTATTATTTCTTCGTTTATTCTTTCTTTCAAAGCAACCTCTATGAATTTATTATCCATATCTTCGCCAAGAACATTGTACAGCCCTTTTTCTATCGCTTCTTCTTTGCTCATAGTTTTGATACTACTAAAATCTGTTATTTTATTTACATAACCTATGATTTCTTCATCCTTAGGAAACGGTATCTGTCCACCGTCAAAACCGTAAACCTTGTAACCATTATATTCTGGCGGATTATGACTAGCTGTAACCATAACACCACCTGCACAACCTAATTCTCTTATTGAAAAACTTAATTGTGGTGTAGGTCTTATTTCATCATATATGTAAGCTTTTATACCATTTGCATTAAAAACTAATGCTGTTTCATCTGCAAATTCTTTTGACATGTTTCTAGGGTCACAAGCTATACATACCCCCATATCTCTTGGATTTTTTCCATCATATTCTTGATTCAATATATAATTCGCAAACCCTTGTGATGCTTTTCTTATTACATAAATATTTAAACGGTTAGTTCCAGCTCCAAGAACTCCCCTAAGTCCACCTGTGCCAAACTCTAAATCTTTATAAAATCTTTCTTTTATTTCATCTTCGTTATCTTTTATAGAATTAAGTTCTTCTTTAGTTTTTTCATCAAAATAGTCGTTTGTTAACCAATAATTATAAGTATCTTTGTAAGACATAATACCACCTCATTATTTTTTACGTACATTATATAACTTTTTTGGCAACAAAACAAGAGAACTGCACAAAGATTTTGAATTTATGCCCAATTTTTTTTAAAAATGAATATAGTCGATTGCTACTGAAACATTAAGAGATTAAAATCGTGGGCTTTCAGCCCACACCCGACAAGCGCAGCGCGCTTGACCGCTTTTTTTTGCAAGCGCGTACGCGCCGCTTGCTTAAAATTTTTGATTAAATTTTTTACAAAAAGTTTGAAAAATTGCAGTATACCGCAATGAGTTTAGGATAGAGTCCCAAGGTTTGATAGATTTTTACTGTTGGTTTGAAAGTTTATTTACTGTATATAGTCGATTGCAACTAAAACATTAAACTGGAATTACGAAAAAAAAGCAGGCATGAAAACACATGCCTACTTTTCTTTATTAGTCCTGAGTATATGCTAAAAGCGCAATATGTCTCGAACGTTTAATTGATATAGTTAATGCTCTTTGATGTTTAGCACAGTTTCCTGTGATTCTGCGAGGAAGAATTTTTCCTCTTTCAGAAACAAATCTTCTAAGCTTGTTAACGTCTTTATAATCTATATTGTTTGATTTATCAGAACAAAAAGCACAAACGCGCTTTTTTCTACGACCACGTTTCTTCTGTATCATATTAATTTTGCCTCCTTATTTTGAGAGTTTTAGAACTAAAACGGCAAATCATCATCATCTATATTTTCAGCTATAACGGAAAATCCGTCTGGCTCACTCTTAAAATTATTTGATGATTGATTAGGCGCGTTTCCGTATCCTGCGCTTTGACCAGAGCCTTCACGTTGCATCCTCGATTCAAATGAGGATTTACTTTCCGCAAAGTCTTGCTCTTCAACAACAACGTCAGTAGACCAACGTTTTTGTCCTGTTTGCTGATCATCCCATGAGCTAACCTGTAATCGGCCACTCACAGCTATCATCATACCTTTTTTTAGAAACCTTTCTGCAAACTGACCTGCTTTACCAAAAGCAACACAGTTTATAAAGTCAGCGTCAGGTTCTCCATCGCGTTTAAAACGCTTATTTACTGCTAAAGAGTATCTTGCAACAGCCGTAGGCTCTGCAGCTTGCGAATACCTTATTTCTGGGTCACGTGTTAATCTTCCCATTAAAATAACTTTATTCATACAAAAATCCCCCTCTTAATTATAGTAAACTATGCGTCTTGACGGATTATAAGGTAACGAATGATGTTTTCACGAATACGGATACGGCTTTCGATTTCAGCTGGCGCATTTGGGCCAGATGTAAAAGTAGTAAATCTATAAAAGCCTTCTTTAACTTTATTGATTTCGTAAGCAAGTCTACGCTTACCCCAATCATCTACTTTTTCAACAGTACCTTCAAATCTTTCGATTAAAGCTTGTACCTGTTCTAGTTCTGCCTTTAACGCTTCTTCTCCCAAATTAGGATTAACAATAATTGTTAATTCGTATTTGTTCATTATAATGACACCTCCTTTTGGACTTTAGGCTCTCAATTTCCGAGAGCAAGGATATTACAAGGATTGATTTTATCATAAATTTATGAAACAAGCAATAAAAACTTTAAAGATAAAAGATTAAGACCTTGGGGGCTGTGCCTCCAAGGTCTTAATCTTTTTAATCCTTTAATCTTTTAAATAGCGCGAATGGTTATGCCAGCTTCATCTAGATTTTCTTTTATGAACTTACGCATTCTGCTTTCTATTTCAAAAGTATCTTCTCCCACCCTACAATCTACGCTAACCGTTATTGCAACAAAATCTTCCCCGACTTCACTAAGACCAAGAACCTTAGGTTCGGTTAATAGACCTTCTGTTGTCTGTGAAAATTTTTCTAAAGTTTCATCTAAAACTCTTACTATGTCCTCCATATTATTTTCATATAAAATACTAATTTTTAGCATAGCTCGTTTATAGTCTTTACTCATATTAGTTACTATCTTTATTTCGCTGTTTGGAATAATATTTAATTTTCCATCTGCGCTGCGTATACAAGTTGTCCTTAAACTTAAAGTTTCAACCGTACCTTCTATAGCACCTATTCTCACAACATCACCATATGCCAACTGATCCTCTATAAGTATAAAAAAACCTGTTATAATATCACGTATTAAACTTTGGGCACCAAACCCTATCGCAACACTACTTACGCCAGCTACAGCTAATATTGACTGTACTGGTATTCCAAAATTCACAAGTATACTTTCTACAGCCAAAAAATAAATAATATATTTCGTAGACCAATTCAAAATAAAATTTAGTGTATTTATCTTTCTTTCGCTTCCTATAAAATATGTAGAAGGTTTTATAACAACCCTTCTTATAAAAACTTTTGCAAACTTAATCAAAAAAGTTGCTATTATTATGGTGATTATAGCCTCTATAGCTTTATCCACTAAATTATACAAAACATCAATTACCATATGTATAACTGTTATTAAAAAATTCACTTGCTTTAAATACTCCTTTCAAACAGAATTTTTTTGTAGTATATAAAAATCCAACTTTTTCGTCAAATAAAAAAAGAGAAAAAACCATGAGATTCTGTCAGGACAATGTCCTAAACTCTACAAGCTTTCAAAAAAGCTTAATCAAAAACTTTAAAATGCAGCTCTTAGAAAACTGTGACCAAATTAAAAGCTCCAGCGAAAGCTGGAGCTTTTAATTTGCAATCAAGCGCGTGTGTGGATGAAATCCTCATGGTTTTTATCTTCTTATCTGTACCTTTTTTTACTCTAAAATATATACTTTTATATTCCTACGACCAAATTCTATAGCTTCACGTACAGTGTTAAAACATAAATCTATTCTATTACCTATTATGTCTCTACCTGTATCTGCCGCTAAAGCATGCCCATAACCTGGTATATACAAATTTGTTCCAAGTGGTATAACTCTTGGGTCAACAGCCACAACACCTTTCACGGCTCTTATACCTGTTGCTGTATAATTTGAAAGTAATGGTTGCTCTGCAGAATAAGCAGTGGCATTCATAATAAGTGATCTTGAATAAGCAAAATTGCCTGTAGAAGTCGATACCATCCTTCTTGTACCTACTTTTCTAATCGCATTAACAGGTTCTCTTACTATTGTCACATTTATTATGTCGTTACTTACTTCTTCACCATTTTCAAATATTACTAAATTAGCAATAGATCTTATACCATATTCTCCTTCTCTGGACATTATTTCTTCGCCAAATAAAAGTTCATCAGTATATATAACCTCTGTTTGAAAATTTATAATTTCTTCTGTATAAAATATTTCTTCGTCGATTTGTGTTAAGCGTATTAAATCATTCTTTACAACTTTTCTTGTAGCATCTCCATCATATGTATAATAATTGCCTGTTCGCTCTGTAGCGAACGCAATTATTTCGTTTACCGTTTCACCTACTGAAACTTTTACTAAAAGTGGGGTATCAGTACCTGCAATAACACTTAAATCAAAGCCTCTATCTATTGTAATCGTATCACCTGTTGATATTTCATCTTCTAAATCTGTACTTATTATATCTTTTTCATGTAATTCTATACCATTTAGATATAATAGTTCTTCCACCGTGGTAGCACGAGTTGTTAAACTTGATACACCACCATCATCTACAAGCTTAATATCATTTGTTTCAATTTCATACGCCAACGTTGTACCTTGAAGTGCAAGTAACATAGCACCTACAAATATAGCTATTTTCATTTTGTCCCCCTTGAAACATTTTAAGACGAAATCAAATTATTACAAAAATATATTATTTCGTAATAATTTGTAATGATTTGCTTAAAAATAATATCAGAATTTTGAATATTCGTTTAAATACTAGGATTTCACGTCTCAAAACACTGTATTTTTACAATTAAAAAAGAATGTATTATTTGAAACTACATTCTCTATTAATATTTATTATCATTATCTTAACATATTTGTAATGAATTTGCAATCATTTGTTAAATTTATTTAAAATCAAGAGATTAAAACTGTGGGGTACTCACCCGACATACCCATCAAGGGCTTCGCCCTTCACCCGTTTAAGTAGCCACATAGTGGCTACTATTAAAGTTTTTTGCCATACTTTTAAAGGGAAAAGTATGAAATCTTTTGATTTCTAATATTTTATAACTGTTTCAGTTGCAATTGAGTATATACGGCAATTTCAGAGCACGCGCGAACATAACGTATTTGACCGCGTTTTTTAAGCCCCAGCTAATAGCTGGAGCTTTTATTTTTTTCTGTATTATAAATTTTGGACTATTAACTACTACTTTTAATTTTAATCTTTGAAAAATAATTTTTTTGCACTTGCGCTTGTTACCTCTGCTACTTCTTCTATTGAAATGTTTTTTATACTTGCTATGGACTCTGCAATGTATTTTAAATTTGTAGAGTCGTTTCGTTCTCCTCTGTTTGGCATAGGCGAAAGATATGGACAATCTGTTTCTAGTAGGATGCTTTCTATCGGTATGTCTTTTACTACGTTTATCAGTGTTTTAGCGTTTTTAAAAGTTACTACGCCACCTACTCCGATATAATACCCTAGCTTTATATATTCTTTTGCCATTTCTACACTTTCCGAAAAGCAATGTATTACGCCTGCACCTTTGCGCCCTCTATCTGATAAATTTTCATTTTTTAGTGTGTCAAAAACTTCTTTTGAGGCTTCTCTTGAATGTATTATTACTGGTAGATTTAACTTTTTAGCTAGTTGAAGTTGGTTAGTAAACCAAATACGCTGTGTTTCTCGTGGTGATCTATCGTAATAAAAGTCAAGACCTATTTCACCAATAGCAATAACTTTTTCTTCAAGTGAAAACATTTCTAAAGTATTTAAATCATTCTCGTGTAGCTTGTCCACATAATGGGGATGAACTCCAACAGAGGAATATATATATGGATATTTTTTCGATAGTTCTACGCTTTTTTTTGATGAGTTCATATCGGCACCAACATTAACAACATAATCAATATCATTTTTTTGAAGTGTAGTTAATAGTTCATCTCTATCTATATCAAATCTTTTATCATCGTAATGTGCGTGTGATTCAAAAAACATTAACTTTCCACCATTCTATTCTTTAGTATATAGTCAATTGCAAATGAAACAGCTATAAAGAATTAAAAGATTAAAAATCAAAAGATGTCATACTTTTTTGAAAAAAAGTATGACAGAAAACTTTAATAGCAGCCACTACGTGACTGCTAAAAACAGGTCAAACGCACGTGCGCTTGACTGAATCTCTAGCTTCGGCATAGCCGAAGCTTTGAAGTTTTTGGTCAAGCTTTTTTCAAAAAGCTTGTGGGTGTGGGCAAAGCCCACGGTCTTTATATTTTAATCTTTTAACGGTTCTAATCTTTTAAAGTTCTTAAAGTTTCAAGTTCTTCTAGCTCTTTTTTTATGTCTATGCGTGGGAATATTATTTCGCCTTTCTCTACTGATAACGCTCGTTGTAATAATCCGAATTTTTTTGTTGATTCCCAAGTTTTCATATCAGTATCTTCTATTTTTAATTGTGTAGCTATAGCCTTTGGTGTATTTGTCATAACTGGTGATATGAGTATCGAAACTATTCTTAAACTTTCGCTTAGAGTATACATAATACTTGCTAATTCTTGTTTGTCTTCAGATTTTGCAAGTACCCACGGCTGTGTTTCATCTATATATTTATTAGTACGACTTATAAATGTCCATATCTCCGATAAAGCATCACTAAACAATAGATTGTCAAAATGATTCTCTACTTTTTCTACTGTATCAAGAGCAAACTTTTCTATTTCTATATTTAATGGGTGCTCTTTTTGCTGCTCAGGCAAAGTCCCACCAAAATATTTTTCTATCATTCCAATTGTACGAGAAAGTAAATTTCCTAAATCATTTGCTAAATCAAAGTTGATTCGTTGTATAAGAACTTCATTTGTAAAATTACCATCTTGTCCAAACGCTATTTCTCTCATTAAAAAGTATCTTATAGCATCCGAACCATATTTATCTACTAAAAAATTAGGGTCTACTACATTACCTTTTGATTTAGACATTTTTCCACCATCAATAACTAACCAACCATGACCGTATACTTGTTTTGGTAAATCTTCACCTAAAGCTATTAACATAGCTGGCCATATAATTGTATGAAAACGCACAACTTCTTTACCTACTAAATGCACGTTAGCTGGCCAATATTTTTTAAATTCACTATCATCATCAGACATAAAACCAAGTGCTGTTGCATAATTGGAAAGTGCATCCATCCATACGTACACTACATGCTTTTTATCAAAACTAACAGGTACACCCCATGTAAATGAAGTTCTAGATACACATAAATCTTCAAGCCCTACTTTTAAGAAATTATTTAACATCTCGTTTTGTCTTGTTTTTGGCATAATAAATTCAGGATTATTTTCTATATGCTGTATAAGTCTATCTTGATATTTTGATAACTTAAAAAAGTAAGCTTCTTCTTGTACAAACTCTACGTCTCTACCACAGTCTGGGCATTTTTTGTCTTTTGCTTGTTGGTCAGTAAAAAAGGATTCGCAAGGTGTACAATATAAACCTTCATAACTTCCTTTATATATATCTCCTTGCTCGTACAATTTTTCAAATATCTTTTGAACCGCTTTAACATGAGCTTCATTTGTAGTACGCCAAAATATATCGTAATCTATCTCCATTTTGTCCCAAAGTAACTTTGTAGCGTTAACTATATTATCTACATATTCTTTAGGTTCTACGTTATTTAGCTTGGCTACACGCTCTATCTTTTGACCGTGTTCATCTGTTCCAGTAAGAAATTTTACATCATAGCCCCGCATTTTTTTGTACCTTGCCATTGTATCTGCAGCTACAGTTGTATAAGAATGTCCTATATGAAGTTTATCATTCGGATAATATATAGGCGTTGTAATATAATAATGCATTTTATTCCTCCTTAAAGCGTATTTGTGAATCATTATAGTTTATTTTGTTTGAAGATTTCAACACAATTTTAATAAAATTTAGAGATAAGACCTTGGAGGCTTCCGTTTCCAAACCTCCGACAAGCGCACATGCGCTTGATCACGGTTTTAGGAACGTGCTTCGCACGTTCCTTTTTTAGTTCAAATTTAATATGATTTGAAAGCCACAAAAAAAGTGACCAGAGTTTGGAATGGAGTCCCAAGGTTTTAAAAGTTACCTTATTTCTAAAATTACTTTTAGGTTACAATTACTACATTACGGTTACAAATACTACATTAGCGTTACAAAGTAAGGTAAATCGTTGACATGATATTTTACCCATGATAAAGTCAGGACGAGTTAAAACAAAGTAGTACTGGGAGGTTCTTACAAATGACAAAATATAAACATATGAAAAAAATCTCATTTATAACAATTATATTTTCTGCAGTTTTCTTTTCACCACATATTTTACTAGCCAATACCACATCAACAATTGTAAGAAGAATAAATAGTGCGCCTGTAATCAATGATGATAGCTATCAATTTATAAGGCCTATACCTGCAGGAAGTGGTTCAAATTCAGCTATGCGCCCAATAATTATTGAGGATGATATAATCCCACATGATGACGAAAATCGCTTAATTGATTACATAAAAATTGATTCCATTCCTGAGCTTATAATTGAAGAAATAAATGATACACCTGAGCTTACAAACGATTTTCTAGTTGATTACATAAAATTAGATGATATACCTTCTCTTATAGGCGAATCAGAAGTTGTACAAACTCCATCACCTATAGAACGCCCACCGCTGCCTCAATCAACAGAAGTTGAGCTTACACATTGGGAAGACGTTAAAACTTTCTTATCTGTTGGTGACATTATACCAATTTATGATATATTGTCAGGAATTACATATAACGTACACGTTTTATCAAATGGTGCACATGCAGACGTGGAAACTGTAACAGCAAGGGATACAGAAATAAAGCTTGAAATACTTGATGGTGAATGGGATTGGACACCACGACCTGTATGGGTTACAATTGGCGACCGTGTTGTAGCAGCATCTATTAATGGATTCCCACATGATATCTACACAATACCTGATAATAATATGGATGGACATGTGTGCTTACATTTTTATGGTAGTACTACACATAATAACAATTTAGAATTTGCACGACTACATCAAGATATTTTAATTAAAGCATGGAACATGAGTTTTGAAGATGGGGATAGAGGGCGTAGTTTTGAAAATTGGAATCAAATCCGCAGCGGAACAACCTTCACAGCAAATCATAAAAATTAAAATAGTTATAAGACCGTGGGGCTTTCAGCCCCAAGGCTAGCCTTCACCTCGACAAGCGCACTCGCGCTTGACCGCTTTTTTTCGCGAGCTTCCGCTCGCACTTTTTATTTATGCCCTCAATCTTTTACGGTATCCAACAAAAAAAGCAAGCGCGTATGCGCTTGCTTACAAAGTTTTGGTCAAACTTTTTCAAAAATTTGTGGGGTTTGGGGCAACGCCCCAAGGTCTTAATCTTTTTAATTTTTTAATCTTTTAAAATATTATTTAAGTTTAACTCGTCAGTAGATTTAAGAATCATATCAGCACTAGCAAGTACTGAAGCATCGCCTATAGCAACTGCATACATTCCAGCTGCTTTAATTGCTGTTACACCTGCTGCTGCATCTTCAACACCAATACAGTTTTCAGGAGCTACACCAAGTGCTGTAGCAGCTTTTAAAAATACTTCAGGGTCTGGTTTAGATACAGCAACCGTTGCTGCATCTACAATGTGGTCAAAGTAATCTTGAACTTGTAAAAGATTAGTAACCATCATAGCGTTTTTAGACGCAGATGCCATACCAATTTTAAAGCCAGCTTCTTTTAATGATTTTAGAAACTCTTCTACACCTGGTAGCAAATCTTTAGGTGAAATATTCTGAATAAGTTTTACATAATTATCATTTTTACCATTAGCTAATTTTTCTTTTTCTTCTGCTGTGTAATCATTTTGTTTATTGCCAAGCTCTAAAATACGCTCTAAGGAGTCTGTACGACTAACACCTTTTAGTGTTTCATTAAATTCTCTATCTATAGAAATTCCAAGACTTTCGCCAAGCTCTTTCCAAGCTAAATAATGAAATTCAGCTGTATCTGTAATTACTCCATCTAAATCAAAAATAAAAGCTTCTACTTTCTTAGACATTTTCTAATTCTCCTTTAGTTAATAAAATTATTTGTCGCCACCAATCCTAAATCCTTGCATAAAATATTTATTTAGAACGATGTACATGAATATAATCGGCACAATAGAAACTACTGAAGCCGCCATTATAAAATTCCACTGCGCTGCATTTTGATTTTGGAATGTTTGAAGTCCCAAAGTCAGTGGGAATCTTGAGGGTGTAGAAATATAAAGTAATGGCTTTAAAAATTCATTCCAAAACGATAGAAATACAAATATAGCCTGAGTAGCTATAGACGCCCTAGCCATTGGGAATACAATAAGTAAAAATGTTTTAGTAGCACTTAAACCGTCTACTTTAGCAGCTTCTTCAACTTCTTTTGGGAAGTTAACAAAAAACTGCCTCATCATAAAAATATAAGTAAAATTTATAGCACTAGGCAAAATTAACGCATTAAAAGAATCAAGTAATCCAAGAGAACGCATAATTAAGAAATTCGGTATAAGTAATATTTGGCCTGGTATCATTATAGCGGCCAAAATAATAACGAACATAGGTTTGCGACCTGGAAAACTTAATCTTGCAAGAGCGTAACCAGCCATAGTGTTAAGCATAATATTAATAGCTGTTCCTGTTCCCGAAATGATAAATGAATTTAAAACCCATCTTGGAAACAAATCGTGATTTATAAATATATGCCTAAAATTATCAAGTGTAGGATTTTCTGGTAAAAGTGAAAGTCCACCACCTACAATTTCATGATATGGTTTAAACGCAGCAGAAACTGCCCAAAGAAAGGGGTACAATGTTACTAAACCATAAAAAATCAATATAAAGTACAGTGCAAATCTTAAAATGCCATGTTTATTCATTAATTCCCCTCCTCTAATACATAGTTTCTTCTTTATTTAATTTACGAGACAACATAGAAATCGTAAATATAATAGCAGCAAGTATTATAGCAAGTGCAGAAGCATATCCCATTGTTCCCATTACTTGAAAAGCATATTGATAAACTACAAGTGAAAATGTAAGGGTAGCATTATTAGGTCCACCTGTCCCACCTGAAATTATAAAAGCTTGATCGAAGACCTGAAAACAACCTATAATACCCATTAACATTACAAAATTCGTAATAGGTACAAGGTTGGGAATAGTAATTTTCGTTAGTTTTTGCCATGTATTTGCACCATCTAATCCTGCAGCTTCATAAAGCGTATCAGGTATATCTTGAAGACCTGCAAGATATATTGTCATATAAAAGGGAACTGTAGACCAAATGTTCATCACCATAATACTAGCAAGCGCAAACCTTGTATCACCTATAAAGTTAATGGGACTGTCTATAAAACCTGTAAGCACCAAAAAATCGTTCAAAGGACCATTTATACTAAACAAAAACATAAAAATCATAGTAAGTGCAGAACTAGAAGTTAATGTAGGTAAAAAATAAATGGTACGGAACGTTTTTTGAAACTTGATTCCAGAATTAAGCGCCACCGCCATAATAAGAGCAATAATAGTTTGTGCAGGCACAACAAAAGCAACATATCTTGCTGTATTTCTTAGTGCTGTCCATACTCTTGGGTCATTAAAAGCATTTCTATAGTTATCTAAACCTACCCAGTCAAAGGTTGCCTGCCCAAACAAATTAACTCTATTAAATGATAAAAAGAATGAATACGCTAAAGGAAGTATAGTGAAAATCAATAAAATGGCTAATGTGGGTAACATGAAAGCTAACCCTTGAATAGCTTCGTTCTTTTTTGCGGATACTTCTTTCACTAACATCACTCCTTATATATCTAAAAACAAAACCTTGGAACTCATCGCTAGACGCTAACTTAAAAAATTAAGACCGTAGGGCTTTCAGCCCTACAACCCGACAAGCGCACGCGCGCTTGACCGCGTTTTTTGCAAGCGCGTATGCGCTTGCCTAAAGTTTTTGCGTCGCTTTTTGAAAAAAGCGACTGGGGATTGGGGCAATGCCCCAAGGTTCTTGTAATAGGACTCCGTCCCAAGGTCTTGTTCTTTTTCTTAAATTATCTTAACTGAGTTCTAATATCTAAGTTCGCAGCTTCTTCTGCTACTTGCATAGCTTCTTGTAAAGTCATGTCACCGCTAATAACTGTAGGTAAAAGATTATTATATTCACGCATAACAATAGGCAATGTATCACCTTTTTGCCATGGAGTTGCATAATCAGCAGCAGCAACAAAAGGTGCTAAGACTTCATCAGCATACAACTGTAAATCATCGGCCACAGATTGGCGTGTAGGTAAAAGTCCTGTACCTCCAGCCCAAATTCCCATACCCTCTCTACCAGTTGCAAACTCAACAAATGCCCAAGCTGCTTCTAAATTATTAGAACTTGCATTAATAGAATAGCTAACTGTGAACATCATAGAACCTGGATTGCCATTTATAGTTGGTAATTCTCTTGTTCCAAACACAACACCTGGGAAATTTACCTGTACGTGTTCAACAGCCCAATTTCCTTCAGCCATAAGGGCAACGCTTTGTGTACCAAAAGAGTCACCAGACCAATCATGACCTAAATCAGCAGGACGTCTAACCGTACCATCATGGAAACCATCCATAAGTAATTGTAGTGCGCCTAACTGGTCAGGTTGGCTAAGTACTGCAAATCCTTCGGCATCAACTACTTCTGTGCCATTTGCTTCTAGTAAAAACATATGTCTAGCTAATTCCGCAGCTGAAGCAAAAGCAGTAACACCGTCTGGTAGATTAGCTTGTAGCTCTAATAAGAATGCTGGAAAAGCTTCTATTTCTGTCGGGATATCATCTGGAGTAAAACCAGCATAGGCTAATAGCTCTATGTTATAGAACAAACCTAGAGTTGATAAGTCTTTAGGCAAACCATATAAACTTCCACTTGGCCCAATAAAAGCATTAAGAGCTGGCGCAAAGAAATCATCAATATCAAATCCAGCAGTTTGAGCTATAAAATTATCAATAGGTTGTATAACTCCAGTGTCAGCAAGAGACGGTAGTAAAAAAGCATCCATGTAGAATACATCAGGTGCTACACCACCGATTAACTCTGTTTGTAATTGAGTCTGATAATCATGGTAAGTTCTTATCTCCACAGCGATGCCAGTTTGAGCATAAAAATGTGAAACAAGCTCCTGTAAGATAATGGGTTCTACATCACTGCCTTGCCAAACGCCAAGAGTTATAGTAGTTGCAGCTGTACTTCCACCACCACCACCATCGTTAGCATTATCACTTGATGTATCATCACCACCAGCACACCCTGTTAATCCAAACACAAATGATGTTGCCATAAATGCCGTTACTAAAAATTTTTTGAACTTCATTCCTAAACCACCCCTAAAAAAAGTTTTATATATCAATGTAAAATTTTTCAAAGATATATGTATGAATGAATTATACAATAAAATTTTCACAAATACAAGGGCAAAACAAGGAATTTTATAATTAATATATAGAATTAAAATTTTGGCATATATATTCAGCCCCAATATATCATTTTTTATCATTGCAAAATTTATATATAAAATATTTTAAGTCATTTTTTATATTTTAACTTAATGTATTATTTGAAATTTATACAATAAAACATATCTTTTATTATATCTCGTTAAAATTAGAGTATTATGTATTATCATTTTGTATTTTATTACTCATGTTAGATATTATAAATATTACAAATATGCCAACAACCATCCAGTAAAAGGTAAATAAAAATGGCATATTGACACCTATTAAATTTATGAGTGTTCTGGCTATAAGTGGCGTAGTTATCCCATAGCATGCAATTGTAAATCCTTCTTTAAAAGATATAGGATATAGCTTTTTAAAACTAAGCGCGGCTACTCCAAACAATGAAATTAGTATAAAATGAACTATAATATCAAAAAAAGCATTCATATATCTGTAGATTATTTCAATATTAGTCAAAGAGCTATCAAATTCTGATGCTATAAGTAGTATATCATCTTTCGTTAGCACATCTATGTCTTCATCAAAAAAAGGAAATGTGCGGTAATCTGATTTCACAATTTCCTCTAATGCTTCCACGATAGCCCAGCTATTTTCCCCAATAAATATAAGGTTTTGTTGCAATACTTCACCCTCTGATATAACTTCATCTGTACCAAAAACAATTACTGTACCTAGTGTTGATAACTCAATTATTAACGACTCCTCTCCAATAGATGTTGCCCCTTCCCTAGTTATCATATAATCGTCTGGCAAAAACATTAGCTGGCTAGATACATTCAAAAAGTTTGAGAAAGAGTAAATACTTATTATCAAATTCGACATTAAAATTAAACACAGTGCATACAATATAGATTTCCAAATAGTCTGATTTTTGAAATTCAATATATTTTTATAATCAAACTTAACGCTCGCTATAAATTGTTCTAAATAGTTCATAATAGACCTCTATTTTCTGTAGATTTTTTTTTATTATTACATAAAAACCTAGCATTTACAACAATGAGACGCAATCTTTTTTTTACATAATTTTTTTGTAGTTGATTATGCTATCAGTTTCATATAGAATATACTAAAAATATTCAAAATTATATTTATTGAATATTTTATAATATCTAGTGAAGGGTGAATGTATATGACGCAGCAAATTATGAAATATGATTCTGGAAAAGATTTAAACAAAAACTGGATTATTACAGAGACAAAATTCAATTCGGATTTACTTGGTAAGTGCGAGGCGATTTTCTGTCTTGGTAATGGTTATATGGGACAACGAGCAGCTACAGAAGAATCATATTCTAATGAAATACGCAACGTATTTGTTTCTGGTACATTTAATAAGTTTGCCGATAATGAGGTTACAGAGCTTCCTAATGGCGCGGACGTTTTATGGCTTGATGTGAAATTAAATGGTGAAAGATTTAATCTTGAGCGTGGGAAAATTCACAATTACGAAAGAACATTAAACATAAAAACAGCAGAACTAACAAGAAATATTACATGGGAATCACCAGATGGAAATATGTACAAACTTATTTTCCGTCGTTTTATCTCACTAGAAAATAAACATTTAATATCTCAACGTGTGGAAGTTACACCTTTGAGTGGAGATGCAAGTTTAGCTATAACATCTGGCATTAATGGTCAAATGTCAAACAGCGGCGTACAACACTTTAAAGAAGGCGATAAAAGCTTCTACGAAAATAAATATGTACAAATGATTCAAACAACAACAGAATCTGGTATTGATTTCATTTTCTCTACTACTCACCTATTTGAAAATGCAGGACAATCTGCAGATATAAAAGGTCTTATTGGTATAGATAGACGTAAAGTATATATTAACTATGATGCTACTAAAGTAGAAAAAGATAAAACTTTCGTTGTAGAAAAATTATCTAGTATTTTTACAAGCAGAGATCAAGAAAATGAAAATAAAGACTCGAAAGAAATTGCAAAATTAGCCCTTGAACATATAAAAGAAGCTAGTAAACAAGGTTATGAAACTTCATTTAAGTTACATGCTAAAGCTTGGGAAAATATAATCTGGAATGCTACTAAAATCTCAGTAGAATCAGAAAATGAAGCTGATCAATTAGCAATACGTTTTGCACAGTACCATATAACAGTTATGTCACCTATACATGACAACCGTATGAACATCGGTGCTAAAGGTTTATCTGGTGAAGGATATAAAGGACATACTTTCTGGGATACAGAAATTTTCCTACTTCCTTACTTCACTTACACAAATCCAAAAGGTGCGCGTAGCCTACTCGAATATCGTTACAATACACTTGCTGGAGCTCATAAAAAATCAAAAGAAAATAATTATGAAGGTGCTATGTTCCCGTGGGAATCTGCATGGCTTGAAGACGGTGAAGTTACTCCTGTATGGGGTGCTGCTGATATTATCACAGGAAAAGCTACAAAAATCTGGTCAGGATTTATAGAACAACACATAACTTCAGACGTAGCATTTGCTACTTGGCAATACTATCAAGTTACAAATGATGAAGATTTTATGGAAAAATACGGTTATGAGCTATTAATGGATACAGCTAAATTTTGGGCTTCTCGTCTTGAGTGGAACGAAGAAAAAAGCGAATACCATATTAACAATGTGATCGGCCCTGATGAGTATAAAGAACATATAAATAACAATGCCTTCACAAACTATACAGCTTACTGGAATATCAAAAAAGCTATAGAGTATTATCACCTACTAAAAGATAACAAAAAAGAACTTTTTGCAAAATTAGATTCTAAACTTGATTTAGAAGGCACTTATAAAAAATGGACTGAAAAAGTAGATAAAATATATTTACCACAACCAAGAAAAGAAGATAATGTTATTCCTCAAGATGACACATATCTTTCTAAAGAAATAATTGATTTAACAAAATACAAAAACCAAACAAACGTAGGTTCTATGTTCAAAGACTACAACCTAACACAAGTTAATGAAATACAAGTATCAAAACAAGCTGATATCATGGTATTATTCTACTTATTAGAAGATATGTTTGATAAAGAAGTTAAAAAAGCAAACTGGGAATACTACGAACCTAAAACGCTTCATGATTCATCACTTTCTTTATCAACACACAGTGTACTAGCTTGTGATATGGGCGATTACGAAATGGGTTATTCTCTTTTCAGACGTGCAACTGAAATAGATATGGGCCCAAACATGAAAACAAGTGACCATGGTATACACGCTGCATCACTTGGTGGCATCTGGCAATGTATAGTTAATGGTTTCGGTGGTGTTCGTATGTTAAATGGCGAACTTCGTATTTCTCCTCACCTTCCAAAAGAGTGGATGAAATTAGATTTCAGCATTAACTGGCATGGCGACCTGTTAGGAGTATCAGTTACAAAAGATACTCTTACAATCGAAAACACAACTATGAAAAACAAAGAAATTGAAATCCTAGTTCATGACAACAAACAACTATTAAAAGACAAACTTACTTTAAAAATATAAAAACTGTGGGCTTTCAGCCCACACCCGACAAGCGCACGTGCGCTTGACCACGTAATTGCGCGAGCGAAAGCTCGCGCTTTTAATTTAGTAAGCGCATTCGCGCTTGCAAAAAAAGCGGTCAAGCGCGCTTGCGCTTGTCGGGGTGGTGGGGCTGAAAGCCCCACGGTCTTAATCTTTTAAAAAATCTTGCTTTTATATTAATAGACTGATATAATCGTATAAATTTTTAGCAAGTAGTTTCAAAAAATTGATAATAAGAAGGAGTATAAGCATGAAAAATAAAGTAGTTTCAGCGGCAATAGGTACAGAACCATTTGAATTAGTAATAAAAAATGTTAATTACGTAAACCTATTTACAAAAGAAATTTACAAAGCAGATATTGGAATTGCTGAAAACAAGATTGCACATGTTACTGCACCGAATGAAAATTCCTTAACAGGTATCACAGAATATGAGGCCCAAGGCAAATACGCTCTACCTGGTCTTATAGATTCTCATGTTCATATCGAAAGTAGTATGTTAAATCCAAGTAATTTTGCAAGAGTTGTACTTCCTCATGGAACAACAACTATAATAGCTGATCCTCATGAAATTGCAAATGTAATGAGTGTAGAAGGCGTAAATTATATGTTAAAATCCAGCGAAAATATACCTTTAAATACCCTTATGCTTGCGCCTTCATGCGTACCTTCTAAACTTTTTGTTGAAACAGGAAAATCGGTTTTTGACGGAACAAAAATTGATGAGATGATGAGTCACCCTCGTGTAATTGGACTCGGTGAAGTGATGGATTTCCAAGGAGTAATAAATCAGAGTGAAAGAATGGTTGATGTACTTAACACTGCAAAAAAATATAATAAATTTATACAAGGACACTCACCAGGAGTAACTGGCCGAGAATTATCTGCCTATTTAGCTTCAGGATGTGAAAGCTGTCACGAAGCACATACATACGAAGAAGCTGTAGAAAAGCTTAGGGCTGGTATGGTACTTGAATGTAGATACAGTTCTAGCTTTAAAGATATTTTAGAACTTTCAAAAGCTATAATTGAATTTAATTTCCCTGAAAACGTTACCTTATGTACTGATGATAGAGAAGCTGATGACCTACTAGAAAAAGGACACATAGATGAAGCAATCCGTGCAGCAATAAAATCTGGTATTCCACCTATCGAAGCTATTAAAATGGCAACAATAAATTCTGCTAAACTCGGTAGAATTACGGATAGAGGTTCACTTAAAGCTGGCAATATCGCTGATATAGTGTTAGTAGAAAACTTAGAGAAATTTATTGTTGATGAAGTATTTGTAGCTGGTGAACTTATTGCTAAAGGCGGAAAGTTAATTAAAGATTTTAAAACACCATACTCTGAAATAGAAAAGCAAAATACTATCATATTAAAGAAAAAACCCACAATTGATGATTTTAGAATAAACGCTGATGATAGAACAGGCGAAGCAGAAATCAACGCAATAGGAATTAATACAGAAACTTTCCTATTTACTAAACTACAAAAAACTACTGCTAAAATAAATAATGGTTTCCTAGATCTTGAAAATGATAAAGATTTATGTACATTTGTGAATTTTGAACGTCATGGAGTTAACGGTAATATATCTATTGCGCCTGCCATGGATCTTGGGTTAACTAAAGGTGCAATTGCAACTACAGTTTCTCATGATTGCCACAACTTATTTGTTATAGGCAAGTCTCCAGAAGATATGCTACTTGCAACCAATACGTTACTAGAAACTGGTGGAGGAATAGTATGTGCTCTTGACGGTAAAGTTAAATGCTTGCTAGAACTTCCTATCGGCGGATTAATGTGTGATAAATCTATAGAAGAACTTGCACCAAAAATTGATGAAATTAAAATAGCTCTTAAAGAATTTGGTGTAATAGGAGAATCTCCATTACTACTCACAATGTTCTTTGCTCTACCTGTAATACCAGAAGTTCGTCTAACTGATGTCGGTATTGTAGATGTTTACACCAATAAAATAATACCTATTTTTGCTAATAATTTTTAAAACCGTGGGCTCTGCCCACACCCGCAAGCTTTTTAAAAAAAGCTTGACCAAGAATTAAAAGCACGTGCTACGCACGTGCACTTGACCTCATTATGGCATAAGTAAACAGCCTCACTAGTGCTATCTGTCGAGAAAATCTTATTAAATTGAAGCTCCAAAAAAAGAACGCACAAATGTGCGTTCTTAAAAAAAGCGGTCAAGCGTGCTACGCTTGTCGGGGCTTGGGGTTGAAAATCCCAAGGTCTCAATCTTTTAGAAAAGTATAGAAAGGGTATACTAAATTTATGAGCATACTTACAGTTAAAAATATCAGCCACGGCTTTGGAGATAAAGTAATATTCGATGATATTTCGTTTAGGCTTTTAAAAGGCGAACATATAGCGATTGTTGGAGCAAATGGAGAAGGCAAATCTACATTTATGAGTATTATTACAAATAAATTAATGCCTGATGAAGGACAAGTAATTTGGTCTAATAAAGTTCGAGTAGGATATCTTGATCAACACGCTGTACTTGAAGAAGGTTTAACTATTAGAGAAACCCTCCGTACTGCATTTAAATACCTATTTGATATTGAAGCGGAACTTAATCAAAAATATGAGCTGATGGGTTCAGCTTCAGAAGATGAGCTTAATAAATTATTAGAAGAAACAGCAGAATTACAGGAAACAATAGATTCAAGTGATTTTTATATAATAGATTCTAAAATAGATGACATTGCACGCGGTGTAGGACTTGCTGATATCGGTCTTGATAAGAAAGTTAATGAACTTTCTGGAGGTCAACGCACAAAAATATTGCTATGTAAACTATTGTTAGAAGTTCCTGATATTTTGCTTTTAGATGAACCCACTAACTACCTAGATGAAGAGCATATATCTTGGCTAAAAAATTATCTAATAAATTATGAAAATGCATTTATCCTTATTTCGCATGATATACCATTTTTAAATGAAGTAATTAATCTTGTATATCATGTTAAAGACGCAAAACTTAATAGATACGTAGGAAATTATGATGAATTTATGCGTGTTTACGAACAATCTAAAAAACAAACAGAATCCGCTTATAACAGGCAACAAGCTGAAATATCTAAGCTTGAAGACTTCATTGCAAGAAATAAAGCTCGGGTTGCAACTTCAGGTATGGCAAAAGCAAGGCAAAAGAAACTAGATAAAATGGATATAATAGAGTTATCAAAAGACAAACCAAAACCAATCTTTAATTTCAAGTACAGCAGATTACCTGAAAAAGTGATTTTTAAAACCAACGATTTAGTTATTGGGTATGACGAACCTCTTTCAAAACCTATGAATTTTGAACTTGAGCGTGGACAAAAAATAGCCATTATAGGTGCAAATGGCTTAGGTAAAACTACATTATTAAAAAGCCTATTATCTCAAATTAAAGCTATTTCTGGATCCGTAGAAGTTGGTCTTAACCAACACATAGGTTACTTCATGCAAGAATCGTCACCAGATAACAAAAACAGTTGTATTGAAGAAATTTGGAATGAGTTTCCCTCTTTCAACCAGTACGAAGTACGTTCTGCTCTTGCGAAATGCGGATTAACTAACAAAGAAATAGAAAGTAGAGTTGCTGTTTTAAGTGGAGGCGAGCAGGCAAAAGTGCGCCTTTGTAAAATAATGAATAGAGAAACCAACATTCTAATACTTGATGAGCCTACTAACCATTTAGATGTAGATGCAAAAGCTGAACTAAAAAAAGCCCTTCTCGAATACAAAGGTACAATATTAATGGTTTGTCATGAACCTGAGTTCTACAGCGGTATAACCTCTGACATTTGGGATTTAAAAAACTACACCTTAAAAATCGTTTAAAGATTAAGACCGTGGGGGCTTCACCCCCACCTCCCCCGACAAGCGCACGCGCGCTTGACCGCGTTTTTAGCATGGGCTACGCCCATGCTGTTTTTTTAATCACTTTTTCGTATGCTAAACCTTTAATCAAAAAAAGAACGCGTGAAACGTGTTCTTTCAAAGTTTTGGTCAAACTTTTTTCAAAAAGTTTGCAGGGTGTGGGACAGCGTCCCACGGTTTTAATCTTCTAAACCCACTCATTTTATCTTCAGTTAATTACATAACTAAAGCTCTGGCTGGCATAGCCAGAGCTTCTAAAGTTTTTGCGTCACTTTTTTCAAAAAGTGACCAGAGTGTGAGACGGAGTCTCACGGTTTTAATCTTTTAATCTTTTGACCTTAATCCTTTAACTTTAATTAAGATTTTCGTAAATTACATCCCATACACTGGTGCGAGCTAACCCTCGTGTCCATGAAGCAACACCTGCTATGTCGTAGTTCCCTACAATTTGCATTTTTAATTCAAGCGAACGCTCACATTCTAACCATGCTCTGTAAGTGACTTGTTGCCCATCTTCTATTACTGTAACTTCGGCATAGTATGAACCGTATTGCTCTAACCATATTGGCTGAACACCATGGTCTGCAAAAAAGTTTTGTGCAATCTGTACCCCTACACTTCGCCCTGTAGTTCTGATTTCTCCATCAACTTCTACTTCACGCCATATTCTAGTGTAAAATGGTAACCCTAGTACAACTTGATGCGGTGGCACTTCCGCTAGTGTATCAACTATCCCTCTATGCACAAAACCAATAGACGCATTTGGCCCACTTGGTTGCCCAAATACATTTTCATCATAAGCCATAACAGTTAAAAGGTCTGCTACTCTAGATATTTCAGGTCTATTAAAATACATAGTCCAAGGCGCAGGTACAAATACTGCTACAGATAATACAAGGTCTCGCTCTCTCATCATAGGAGATAATTCCCTCAAAAACTGTAAAAAATAATTTATCTCTTCAACTCGTATTCGCTCAAAGTCTACGTTGATACCGTCAAGATTATATTCTTCTGCTATATCTATAAACTGTGTAATAACATGGTCTCTTTTATCTGTTACTGTCATAATACGACCTGTAACGTCTGGGTCTTCATAATCGAATACTAGAGGCCATACTTGTATTCCTTGACTATGTGCCCATTCCACATATTCTCTACTAACTAAACTTATAACATCACCGTTATATGTTTCCATATCAAAACTAAACCATGTAGGTGATAATACATTTACACCTCTATTTGGTACACGAGTCCAAGGTAAATTATTTGCGTCACGATTAGTCAACAAATCCCAAGTCATGTTAAGTCTTCCGTCTATTTGTTGCATTCTTTGGCTTGGTGGAATTTCTGGCTGTCTAGTAAACCCTTGTAATCTTTCTGTCTCTTGTATATCTTCTTCAAGTATAAAACCAAGGTTGCCAGAGCTTGTCCTAACTCTGATATGTCCATTTAAGTCTAATGTTTCGTACTCGCCTTCCTCTAATTCCTGTTGCTCTGCTTCAAAAATTCTGAGTATATCATTTTCGTATACAATTTCAGCTATATAACTTCTTTGATCAGGTTCATGTCTAACAACCGCTTCAGTAACTGCAACTCTTGCGTATACTCTTTCTGTATTCGTGCCGTCAATTACAAGCATGTTTAATTCTTCATTAAAAACCACTTTTATATCATATAATTCATGCACCATGCTTAGTGGCAAGTATGCCATATCACCAATATTGTGAACAAGTGCGTCTAACTGTGATTCTCTAAAATTATTCATATAAACATGGCTGTTAGGTTCTATCCTCACTAAATTAAGTAACGTTGTCATTGTAAGTAAGTTTATATCTGCTTCCCAAAAAATATGAGGCCCTATTTGGCTACTTATAAAATCTACTGGTAAATGCAACACACCATCTATTTCTAATGGAAAATGTTCAATTTCTTCTAAAATTATATCTTCTAAAATTATATTTAAATTATTTGGATTAATATTTTTATACTCATGCATGGATATAATTTCTGTGTTTGTATTGTTCCTAGATAACACTGTAACTACAAAACCTATAGCACCGATAAGTACTAAAAATAGTACTGAAATGAATGCTATCATTATTTTTCTATCGGACTTTGCAGTATTTTTAGAGCTTCTGGAACGTACAGCTTTATTATCTTTCATACGCTTCTCCCTTCATTATTATAATTTGTGGATATTATAACATACATTTATAATATTTTTATAAAATTTCAAAAAAAAAGAAAGGTTACCCTTTCCCTTTTTCAGGCATTTAACTAAACAGAAAAATTACCTTTAACCTCATCGTTAATAACATAATAACAGCTTTGTTCTTCTGGTTTGTAATAAATATCTACTGTGTTTATGTCTTTTACTTTATTACCTTCATTTTTCCAAATTTCTTTTATTTTTTCTGTAATTACTTTGTGACTCACTTGGTTGTTATTATGTTCAACAAACAATTCAAATTTCAAAACTAACACCCCCCGTCTAAAAGTATGCTTAACTACAAGCACTTATGCCTTCATATTCATTTCATTATAAGTAGTATAGCAAAAACAGTAAATATAGTACTAGTAACCCTATAGCTGATTCCGCTAAAAATCTGAATGCAGATTCTAAAGCAATATAATAATCATATTATTTGACTAAATATTATTTTACATTATTTTTACAAAAAAAACAATAATTCTTATTAAAAGAATTACTGTTTTTTCATTCCAAAAGATGAAAAAACTTGGGGATTTCATGCCAAGGCTCGCCTTAACCCCAAGTTTTTTTATCTTTTAATATTTTATAACGATAGACTCATAAGGTCTTAAAGAAATTGTGTTTTCAGTAAGCTTAATATCTTGATAGTTAGATATTAAAGATTCCCATTTGATAGTAGTAAAATCTATGTTTGCATTTTCTAAAATGTTAAGCTCTAAATCTTTTGGATAAAAGTTGTTTATAACTAATAAGTTACAATTTTCATGACTTCTCATATAAGCAAAAACTTCAGTGTGATTTTCCATAACAGGTTTATAAGTACCGTATGCAACAATATCATTGGACTTTCTAAGCTCTACTAATTTTTTATAATGATGAAAAATAGAGTTAGTATCTTCTAATGCAACTTTAGCATTAATATCAGTGTAGTTTTTAGCAACATTTATCCATGGAGCATTTTCTGAAAATCCTGAATGTTTACTTTCATCCCATTGCATTGGAGTTCTTGCATTATCACGTGATTTGCTTGCAAGTATATTTAGTACTTCTTTTTCATCTCGGCCTTCTTCTATTAATATTTTATAATAGTTCAGACTCTCTACATCTTTGTATTCAGATATAGAATCAAAATAATGATTTGTCATACCAAATTCTTCACCTTGATAAATATAAGGAGTACCTCTCATCATATGAATTGTAGTAGCTAACATTTTAGCTGATTCTTTATGATATTTATCATCATTTCCAAATCGTGAAACTATACGTGGTTGGTCGTGGTTACACCAGAATAACGCATTCCACCCATCACCTTTTTGCATTTCAACTTGCCAATGATTTAATATTTCTTTTAATTTCAAGAAATCGAAATCCATTAACGACCATTTATCACCATCTTTGTAATCTACTTTTAAATGGTGGAAGCTAAATACCATAGATAATTCTTTTTCATCAGGGTTTGAATATTTAATACAATTATCTACAGTAGTAGATGACATTTCACCTACTGTAACAGCATCATCAAATTTACCGAAGGTATTTCTGTTTAACTCTTTTAAATACTGATGCACATTTCTACCGTCTGTGTAAAATTTTCTACCATCGCCAATAAAATCATCTTCATAAACTTCAGGTTTAGATATTAGGTTAACAACATCAAATCTAAAACCTCTGATACCTTTGTTTAACCAAAAATCCATTATTCCATATATCTCTTTTACAACTTCACTATTTTGCCAATTTAAGTCAGGTTGAGTTACGTCAAAAAGGTGTAAGTAGTACTCGTCTGTGCCTTCTATCTTTTCCCAAGCATTGCCCCCAAATTTTGATACCCAATTTGTAGGCGGTTTATCATCTTTAGATTCCTTAAAAATATAATAATTTTTATATTTTTCGTTATTTAGAAGTGCAGTTTTAAACCATTTATGTTCACTTGAAGTATGGTTAAACACCATATCTAACATTATAAAAATTCCTCTATTTTTACATTCTAAAATAAGGTCATCAAAATCTTCCATAGTCCCATAGCGTTCATCTATGCTTACATAATCCGCTACGTCATAACCATTATCTTTTTGAGGAGATTTATATATAGGAGTAAGCCAAATACAGTCAACGCCTAATTCTTTTATATAGTCTAATTTACTGATTATGCCCTTTATATCTCCATAGCCGTCACCATTTGAGTCTTTAAAAGATTTAGGGTAAATTTGATATATTACTTGTTTTTTAAAGTCTATCATAAAATAAAGCCTCCCTTATTTAGTATCTTAATTTAATATCTTAGAACCTGTTTAAAATCTTTTGAGTAAACCTACTTTGACTCTAAAATTTTTAGTAATCTTCGACGTAGTCGAAGATTTGCGGGTCAAGGGTGAAACCCTTGCGGAGTTTGAGGCCAAGCCTCAAGGTTTTAAAAGATTTTTATACGTTTAATTTTTTCTTTCCAACGATAACTGTAAGTATGAAAGGTATAACTATTGCTATAATCATAGCAATAAAGAATGTAAACATGTGCTGTGGCTGTATAGAAAGTATCCCTGGTAAACCACCAACACCAATAGAGTTAGCCATTACGCCAAAACCTACAGATATAATTGCCGCTGCTGCAGAACCAATCATTCCACATAAGAACGGAAACCCATATTTTAAGTTAATACCAAACATAGCTGGCTCTGTAACACCTAAGTAACAAGATATAGCTGCTGGTATAGAAACTTGCTTTTCTTCTTCATCTTTTCTATTTAAATAGAGGATACCAAGAACAGCAGAACCTTGAGCTATATTAGAAAGTGCTATCATAGGCCAAAGAATAGTTCCGCCAAACTCGCTTACAAGTTGCATATCAATTGCGTTACTCATATGATGTAAACCAGTAATAACAAGCGGTGCATATACAAAGCCAAATACAGCGGCAAATAACCAACCGAAAGCAGAAGTAAGTCCAGCGTAAACTACATTAGAAACAGCTGCGCCTATAACCCAACCTACAGGGCCTAAGATAGTGTGAGCTATTAAAACAGCTGGAAGAAGTGCACAGAAAGGTACAACTATCATAGATACAACTGGCGGAACAACTTTTCTTAACCAAATTTCTATCATTGCTAAAGCAAAACCAGCCAGTATTGCAGGTATAACTTGACCTTGATAACCGATCATATCAATAGTAGCAAATCCAAAATCCCAATAAGGAATTTCTGCGCCCCCAGAAACAGCCCATGCGTTTAATAACTGTGGAGATACTAGAGTTACACCAAGAACTATACCTAAAATTTGAGTGGTTCCCATTTTTTTAGATATGGACCACGTAATACCTATAGGCAAAAAATGGAATATAGCCTCACCAATTAACCATGTAAAACTATGAATACCAGCCCAAAATTGCGACGACTGAACTAAAGTCATAGTACCATCATTAAGTAAGTATATATCCCCTATTACATTTCTAAAACCTAGTATAAGACCCCCTGTTATAAGTGCAGGTATAAGAGGTGAGAATATTTCAGCTAAATTAGCAAGTAACCTTTGCAACCATGTCATGTTTTGTTTAGAAGCTTGTTTAACTTCATCCTTTGAAGCTGATTCGAGTCCTGCATGCGCCACAAACTCATTATAAAAAGTAGGTACTTCATTACCTATTATGACTTGAAACTGACCTGCCTGCGAAAAAACCCCTTTAACCATTTTAATAGATTTGATTTTCGCTTCATCAGCCCTTGATGTATCCTTTAAAACAAATCGCATCCTCGTTACACAATGCGTTACTGTTGCAATATTTTCTTTACCACCGACATATTCGAGTAGTAATTTTACATCATCTAAATACTTAGCCATACTTAATCACTCCTTTTTTAATACTTTTTAGTATAGTCAATTGCATATAAACTAGTTATAAAGACCTTGGGCTTTCAGCCCATTAAGGTATACCACCTATCACACTCCCCTATTTTCACCAATCCAAAATTTTGGTTTTTTTGTGCAATTTATAATTATAAACTTACAATGATTCTGCAAAATTTATATACTATAAATAGGAACTTATTATAATATGTTTCTACTAAGTTGTAAATTGCTATAATTTTTACTAAAAAGAATAAAAAATAATAAATAAAAAAAGCCAAAATAATTTTATAATTTTTTTGGCTCTTTTTTATTATTTTTAATCAAAGTGCATATGGTGTGATAATATATAAAAAATAGATTATTCTTTATTTATAACATGCTCTATCTTAGAGACAGATACTTCAAAAGCTACTTTTTCTAAAACGTTACCTGTATCTAGCTTTTTCTGATAACCTCGTGACTGCATACGCCCTGTAAGTTTGATGTTATCTCCAACCCCTAAACCTGAAACAAAACGCGCATTTCTACCCCACGCGATACATGGAATATAATCAGATTTATTATATGACCTATTCACTGCTAAAAGGATATCAGCTATTTCCCTACCAAAAGGTGTTGTACGGAATATAGGTGGTTTACAAATATAACCGTTTAAAAATACCTCATTAGGATTTTTAGATTCAAAACCTTCCTCTTTAATAATTTTTATATCTTTTGTAAATATCGTAAGAACTAATTTATTTTTTTTGTCAGATTCTATAAAGCTATTATAAGAACGTACCTGCCCTAAAATATGTACATGTGTACCTATGGGTAAATCTTGTTTGTCTATAAGCCTCTCAGATATAGTAACCGGCAACTCGTCCGATATGTCACTAAGTCTATTTACATTTACATTGAAATTATAAAACCCTTCACCGTAAACCTCATGACTAAATTTAAAATCGCTAGATATTCTGCCACTAATGTTAATATTATTATTTATAACCATATTGTTTTGTTGCACTCTACAGCTCTCCCCTCATTCGATACTTAGATTTCATATGTTTTTTTAGTTTATAAAGTGTATAAATTATATTATTCTGAACAGTGCAGCTTTATACTTAATTTACACAAATAATTTACTATTTAAGTTTTGGATATCATAACCAGTTAAAATAACTGTTGTAACAGCAGAAATTACATTTAATATATTTTTACTTTGTGTGTTTATAGGAAACTCTTGTGGCTCTAGTATTTCGCCGTGCAAAGTAGATATACTTCGCTGTATACAAAGCTGTATAGTATTGTACGCTCCATTTGCAACGCTAGATACAGTTACGCAAGCTTTAGAATTAAATCCATAAGTTACAACTTTAACTGGATTTAAAAATTTTATAGGACATTTTAATTTTTCATCTATGTTTAGCACAACAATTGCTTCACTACATAAAATTTTATCTATATCAAAATCAGTAATTTTTTTATCGGAAATAATTATATTGTATTTGGACTTAGCTGTTTCGCTACGGTTAACAAGGTCTATATTTATATTACCCCTATATTTAAATACATCTTTTATAATATTATGTGTTGTGCTTCCGTCCTCCTGTAACACTCCAATATTTATCATATACAACAACTCCTTTATCCTTATGTATATTTTTGATAGATATTGTCTTTTTATGCGCGAAACTTTTTTCCATATTCAAAGATTAAAAGATTAAAAGATGAAGACCTTGGGGCTTTCAGCCCCAAACCCCGACAAGCGCAGCGCGCTTGACCGCTTTTTTTGCAAGCGCGTACGCGCTTGCTCTAAATTTTTATGTCGCTTTTAGAGGCAAAGCAATCAGGGTTTGGGGCGGAGTCCCATGGTTTAATAGACTTTTACTGTTTTAGTTGCAATTAAGTTTTGAAAAAAAAGAACGCACCTATGTGCGTTCTAAAAAAAGAGGTCAAGCGCGTTGCGCTTGTGGAGGTGTGGAGATTAAGTCGCTCCTTGGGCAACGCCCCACAGTCTAACAGATTTTTACTATATTGAATCTTAAAGAAAAAGAACGCACCTATGTGCGTTCTTAAAAAAGCGGTCAAGCGCGCTGCGCTTGTGGGGGTTTGGGGCGCATAGCCCTAAGGTCTTCATCTTTTAATCTTTTATTTCTTTTTTGCTAAGGACATTGCTTCTTTCCATGTGTTTCTTAAATCTCTTATCATATCTCTGCACTCTGTTAGAATATGTATGTCTTTTTTAACATTCGCTTCAATCAATCTAGTGTAAATGTACTCATATAATTCATCAAGCTGTCCAGATATTTCGTATTGCTTATCTAGTGTTAACTGAAATTCTCTTACGATATTTTGCGCTCTTACAATAAATTGATTGATTTTATCATTGTCGCCGTTCTCCATAGCAATTATAGCTTGGTTAGAAAATTTTACAGCCGCATCAAAAAGTATTAATGTTAACTCCTCTTTAGGTACTGTGAAAACTTTATTATTATTGCTGTATTTGTTATAAGGATTTTGCATTGACATTATTATTTCCTCCAATATATTATATAATTTAATTTGCTAGTAATAATTTAGTTTATATTACATCATCTATCATTATGCCCGCCAACTCCCATACTTTAGCTATAGCATCAAGTCTACTTTCTGAAGGTACTTCTCTAAGTATTTCATCAGTATCAATATCTAAAACTCTAATCATAACTGTATTTGTGTACTCGTGTACTGCATACTCAACCCTTCTGTTAGAGGCAAACATAGCTCTATTAGCCGCTTCCATGCTCCTATATAATACTTCATCTGAAACATATACATTTCCTTCGATATTGCTTATATGATTTTTCACTGATGTAGATGATTGATTGGTACTAGCACTACTAGAGCTTTGACCATCAGCTAAATTTGCTGATGGTGAACTTTCTGTTACAGCGGCTTGAATCGGCTCGCTTCGACTTGTTGAAGCGGCTGCTGCTGAAGCTGCCGCTGCTGAACTTATCATATCAAGTGCTTGACGAGCTGCCGCCGAATTATTGTTGTTAACTCTCATTGCGAAAGCCTCCTCATTTTTTTTTACTAAATCTTATACTAAATAATTTTTGTTATTTTGTAAAGTGTCATTATTATATAAGTCACTCATATTTTTCTTTTCTTTAAAGCTTTTGAGCTGTTTCTTAATACTCAAATGCATTTTTTGTACATCTTGGGCATTCTTTTTATCTAGCTCTATTATTTTTTCCGCTATTGATGATGTTGAATGCTTTATTGAATATATATTATTTTCTAACTTTTTTGAAGGATTCTTAAGCACAGATTTATATGGTTCACTTTCTAGCTTAGCATCTATACGCTTAATTTCATCGACATTTTTCTGTCGTTTTTCCATTAAGGTTCCATATGCTTCTATATCTTGTTCTTCATTTCCATAAAACCTTGTAGAATTAGTTAAAGTTAGCATTTCAGTTAGTAAATCTCTTTTGGTTAATAACATTTCAGTTATATCTGATTCTATATTTACATTCATGTTTTATCACCCAATTTTATTTTAGAAGCCCATCATAGAAAATAAAAAGTCCATTTGTGCATTAGATTGCATAACTGCATTTTCCATTCTACTGAATTGAGCAAATAATCTCATTTCCATACGCTCTAATTGTCTTTCCATTACACGTATTCTACGGTCATATCTATCAACCCTAGATTGCATATGATTTTGTGTAGATGCAACCCCTGTTTCTGCACCTGCTCTATTACGAATTGCAGTGGTAGCATTATTAATAGAGTCATTTATCGCATTACCCCATTGTCCAAAGGCACGTGCAACGTCCTCACTTGGTATATCCTGAAGTGCCGCTTCAAGTCTAGTTTCATCTATAACAAGCCTACCTCTTTCTGTAAAGTCTGAAGAAGTTGTTATACCAAAATCAGAAAGTCTTACAGTTGTTCCATCTGGTAATTCGATAGGATTATTAAGTTGTCTACGCATATCTGTAGTTATACGCTCTAAAATTTCCGACCTATGGAGCATACCTGTTTGGCCTTGCTCTTCCCATAATCTAATTTCATCTGCAGACATTTCTCGTCTTTCATCATCTGTTAAAGGATCGAAATGTCCACCTGAGTTAGTTCTTGGGCGACCTGTTGTTCTTAAAGAATGAAGTTCTTCTATTAAAGCATTATATGCATTTACGAAGCCTTCAATAATTTCTCTTGTACGGCTGGTATCATTTCCGACTTCAACTGTTATAGTTTCGCCTGGTGCTGTTTCTTGAGTGAAATCAAATCTTATTCCATCATGTGTAAAAGTGTTAGATTCAAGTTGCATTTCTGTATTATTAATAACAACTATAGCATCTCTACCTGTGTTAGCATCTTGCGCTTGACTATTAATGCGTAGTCCTTGAAAGAATGCATGAGTATTAGCAGTAGTAGCTGGACTACCATCCTCATTAGCACCGCGACCGAATTCAATTACTCCCCTTTCCCCTAAGGTATTAGAAGTAAGTGTAAATTGTCCTGCTAATGAATCATAACTCATAGTTACGCCTGCACCACTATTATTAATAGCATTTTGCATTCTTGTTATGTCCCAACTTGCGTCAAGTTCTATATCTCTACCATTTATCGTAATTGTAGCTATTCTCGAATCCGGAGCTCCGTCCTCGCCTGCTCTAGTTTCCCAACCTATGTTTCCAACAATACTTTCTATTGTATGGTTAGAGTCGAGACTATTTTGTGCACCGCTATTTATCCCAAAAATACCTAAAGTATTTGTTCTATCTAATGTTCCTGTAACTCCGAGTGCATTAGCGAAGTTACTATCAGGAGCATTTCCAATCGTAATAGGTTCATCTGAATTAACTGCTCTAAAGGAGAAAGAAATAAACCCATCATCTGTATCAGTTGTAAATTGAACATTCGCAGCAGCTCCTCCTGCTGCTCTTAAAGCTGCATTTACCTGAGAAACCATTTCAGCTGCAGTAAGATCTTCCCCAAATACTACTTCTATTCGTTGATCACCTACTAAAAACGCCTGAGTAGTACCTCCCCATATCCCTAAAATACCCTCCATACTTTCCTCATTGGTTCTAGCGCCTTCTATTACACTCGGTCTACCTGTCCCTTCAGTTATTGTTACTGTATTACCTGCACCACGTGCATCTATTTCGAGTCTACCATTAACCAAGCGCGCTTGAACCCTTTGATTATTTACTGGATCAACTTCTGGGGCACCTGTAACTCCAAATTCATCCGCTAACCTTTGGTTCAATAAATCAACAAAGGCTTGTTGATCATCTCCAACTGCATCAAGCTCGGCTTGAGTAAACTCTATAGTCCTTGTAGTTCCGTTAAGTGATATTCTAAAAGAATCATTTGCATCTAAGTCTTGCGGTCTAAATTGCCTATCACCACTAATACTTCCCGTAAGTCCACCAGTACCTGTATGCTGTGCCGCACTTGCAAGTTGATTAACTCGAACTGTATGACTTCCTGGTCTTGCCCCACCTGTTGCCGTAGCAGTAACACCACTACCACCAGTAACAGTAGTTGAGCGTGAATTCATATTAGTACTAGAACGTATTGAATTTGGCCCTAAAATATCTAAAAATTCTCTTTGAAATAAATTTAATTGGTTAGCTGTATTCCTATACGCTTGTTGTTGCCACTGAATAACCCCACTTCTTCTGTTTAATCTGTCAAGTCTCGTGCTTTCAGCCCTCATAATTTGAGCAATCATACTTTCAGTATCTATACCCGAAAGTCCAGTAACCCTATTTACATTCGTAAACATTACCATAATTAAAAAACTCCTCCTTCAATAAAATAATCCTTCTTCAGTTAAACGCATAGCTTTTTAAAATTGTACCTAATTCTTTATCGTATTTTTTTTTGAAATATTAAGTGAAAAGCACACGAAAAGACATTGTGTACTACAATGATCAATTTTTTAAGCTACAAACTACATTATACATTACTTCTACTCACTTTGACACAATGTAAAACCCTAAGCCCCTAAGAAGAATTTATTTAATAATGTTAGCATACTATAAAACACCACTACTTTAGATTAAATTATAGCTTCTTAAAAAGTGGTTTCCTACTCTTACCGAGCACGAACCTAGTTATATTCCATGCAGCATCTTAAAATTATGTATTTATGAAAGGATTGTTACATTATGGTTACAGCAAATCATTATAACTACGATACAAATATCGTTTCCGAAGTGGCTTTTAATGAGCATTTAAAATTATACAATGCTTATATCGGTAAATTAAATGAAATAGATAATTTACTTAAAACTAACCCAGAACTCCAGACCGCAAACGCTACATACAGCCACTACCGTGGACTGAAGAAAAGTGAAACCTTTGCAATAGACGCAATTATTTTGCATGAGGTATATTTTGAAAACATAGGGAAATCGAAAAAACGACCAAATCCAGCTACACAAGAAATCCTAATAAAATACTTTGGAAGTTTTGAAAACTGGCGCGATGAATTTATAGCTTGTGGCACAGCCGCTAGGGGTTGGGCGGTACTAACATACGAACAGCGCACTAACACATTCAGGAACATATTACTAGACGCTCACGACTATGGAGATATATGTGTAGGTTTCCCTGTTTTAGTCCTAGACGTTTATGAGCACGCATATTTCAAAGATTACGGCACCGACAAAGCCAAATACATCAGTAACTTCATGGACGCTATAGACTGGGACATTGTAAGTAAGAGAATCGCTATTTTAAAAGATTAAGATCGTGGGGCTTTCAGCCCCACCACCCCGACAAGCGCACACGCGCTTGACCGCTTTTTAAAGAAGTTGCGTATGCGTTTACTTACAAAAAGTTTAAATATAAAAAAGCAAGCACGAATATGCTTGCTAAATGGGTCAAGGGTGTAACCCTTGCGGGATCAAGCGCACGTGTGCTTGTCGGGGGTTGGGGCGGATAGCCCCAAGGTCTTAATCTTTTAATATTTTGACCTTATAGAGTTTAGTACAGCTACTAAAGTTATGCCAGTATCAGTTAATATTGCTAACCACATGTTAGTAATACCTAGTATGGCTAGAGCTAAGACTAGAAATTTTACAGCAAGTACTAAGAAAATATTTTGTTTAACGATGGACATGGTTTTCCTTGAAATGTCGATTACTGTGGAGAGTTTCGATATTTCATCTGTCATGATAACCATGTCCCCAGCTTCTAATGCTGCATCTGAACCTATTCCACCCATAGCTACTCCTACATCTACTCGACTTAAAACAGGCGCATCATTTATCCCATCACCTACAAAAATTATTTTTTGATTCGGATGCCCTGTATATAAATTTTCTACCATTTCAACTTTTTCATTAGGTAAAAGTTCTGCATGTACTTCATCTATACCTAAATTTTTTGCAACTGCTTCTGCACTTTCTTTTCTATCTCCGCTTAACATAACTATTTTTTTAATGTTTTGCTGTTTTAGATTTTGTATTGCAGTAGCAGTATCTTCCTTTATAATGTCTGATATAACTATAAAACCCAAATGTTCGCGTTTTTCTGCTAAATGTATAACTGTGCCCATACCATTATATTTCTCGTACATAACATTTTCTAAATCCATTAATTTATCATTTCCTAGAAGAATTTCTTTTCCATTTAAAGTTGCTCTTATTCCTTTTCCTTGGAGTTCCTCAAAATCTTCTAAAGTGAACCCTTCTATATTTATATGTTTTTTCTCACACTCATTAACTATAGATTTTGCGATCGGATGATTAGAAAGATTTTCTATTATGCCTGCAATCTCTAAAAGCTTATTTTCTGTTATCTCATTTTTGGTAGGTTTAATTTCTGTTACTGTAAAAACGCCTTTTGTAAGAGTTCCTGTTTTATCAAAAACTACAATACTAGCTTCACTTAAGGCTTGTAAGTAATTACTTCCTTTTATAAGTACACCATTTTTTGATGAACTTCCTATACCACTAAAGAAACTTAATGGCACAGACAAGTGCAATGCACATGGACAAGCTACTAATAAAAATACTAGACCTCTATATATCCACTCTGAGGACGCTATTTCTGGAAAAAATATTGGTGCTATAAACATGAGTATTAATGCTATAGATATAACTATAGGAGTATATATTTTTGAAAATTGTGTTATAAATCTTTCTGTGGTTGCTTTTTTAGCACTTGCGTTTTCTACCATGTTCATTATTTTTGAAACTGTAGAGTCCGAATATTCAGTTGAAACTTGTACTTTGATAATCCCTGTTAAATTAATTACTCCACTCATTATCTCATCTTTAATCTGAACTTTACGGGGAACGGATTCTCCTATAAGTGCAGAAGCATCTATTTGACTTATTCCTTCTATTACTATGCCGTCTAACGGTACTTTTTCACCCGCTTTTACAATAATTATATCTCCTATACGAACGGTCTCGGGATCTACTTTTTTAATTTCGCCCTCTTGAACTAAGTTTGCATACTCGGCTTTAAGATTCATCAAATCTTTTATAGATTTCCTAGCATTATTAACGGCTATATCATGGAAAAATTCGCCCACTTGAAAAAATATCATAACAGCTACAGCTTCTGAAAACATACCTATGTATATCGCGCCTAAACTTGCTGTACTTAATAAGAAGTTTTCATTAAAGAAATCCCCTCTTGATATACTTTTTACTGCTTTTAAAATAGTACCTGTTCCAAATATTACGTAACTCATCATATATAATATAAAAGTTATACTATAGTCAAAATCTCCTATAGTAGCTATTCCAAAAATAATTAAACCAACTGCATATTTCATCAATTTAAATTTTGATGATTCGTCTAAATTTGTATAAAGTTTCATGCTATTTTTTTCTTCATGACTGTTAACTAATATATCAACGCCTAAAGATTTTGAGACTTCTTTAACTTGTTTTATTAAATTATTTTCTGTAATTTCATTATAATTTATATTCATCTCACTATTAAAAAAGTTCACAGCTACACTATCTATATTATTAATCGCTTCAATTTTATTTTGTAACTTTTCTGCGCAATGTGCGCAATCAAGTCCTTGTAGTTTCAGTACGATATTTGACATTAATACACCTTCTTATGCAAAATATGTTCTATACCTTGTTCAAGTAGTAGTGACACATGATCATCATCAAGAGAATAAAACGCCATTTTCCCCTCTTTTCTAAATTTCACTAAATCATTTTGTCTAAGTACCCTTAGTTGATGAGATATAGCGGATTGATTCATTTGCAGTGATTCGGCTAAATCACATACGCATACCTCACCTTTTAATAATGCACAAAGTATTTTTAATCTTGTAGAGTCACCAAAAACTTTAAAAAAGTCTGCTATATCATATAGCACTTCTTCTTGTAACATACTTTCTTTAATTTCCTTAATCATTTCCTCACTTGTACATTTCCCATTTTTGCAATCTTCATGCATAATTTCATCACTCATATAAATTTTCCTTTCTAAGATAACATATGAATATATATTCATATGTTATCACTTTAAAATTTTCATGTCAATACTCTATGAAAATTTCCTTGCAAAAATATTGATAATATTATAAAATGACCTTTGATTATTGAAAGACTTCATAAATTTTTTTGAGGAGGAAAAAAAATGGCTTATATAATTGGAGATAGCTGTATCGCTTGCGGTGCTTGTGAGTCAGAATGCCCTGTATCTTGTATATCTGATGGTGATATATATGTTATAGATCCAGATCAGTGTATAGATTGTTCTGCATGTGCTAATATTTGTCCTGTCGACGCAATCTCACCTAATTAATAAATACAATCTTAGGGTTCGCGCCTAAACCCTAACTGCTTTTTGCGTTTAGTAAAAGCCCTTTCCTTATAATTCTAAATTCTAAGAAAAGGGCTTTTACTGTATATACTTAATTGCAACTGAAACAGTAAAACATTAAAATCTTGGGGCGTTGCCCAAGTCTCGCCTTAACCCCACAAACTTTTGCAAGCGCGCTACGCTTGTCGGGAAATTAAGGTATACCTTAATAGGCTGAAAGCCCAAGGTCTTTATAACTAGTTCATATGCAATTGACTATAAGTAAGGATATCTTTATGGAGGATTCGTATGTTTGACGATAATATAGATGTTATAAAAGGTGATGAAATAGATTTATTACTTGAAGGCATATATAGGAATAAAAGAAATGTAAAACTTTATGTATTCCATATATACAAAAAAGGAAAATTCAATAGAATAGGACGTATAACCTTGCGACTGGATGAAAATGAAGAAATTTATTATATAGGGCACATAGGCTATAATATTTCTAAAAGATACAGAGGCAATTATTTTGCGGCTAAATCATGCTTGTTATTAAAAAGCTTGTTAAGTACATATAAAGTGACAAAAGAAATAATTCTAACAGTTAATCCGAATAATATCGCATCCTATAAGACTTGCAAATATATTGGTTGCACTTTTATAGACTCTGTAAGGATTCCAAAAAAACATAAGCTCTACACCCCCAAAGACTGCATAAAAGATAGATACCTCATGTCAATCATATAGAAAATTTTTATTAAATTAAAAAAAATAAGAAGGTGTTAAAAGTGAATTATAAAAGTGTATTTGATATAATTGGGCCAATAATGATAGGTCCTTCTAGCTCACACACAGCTGGTGCGGCTCGTATAGGCGCGGCTGCAAGACAAATATTTGGAAAAACACCAAAAAATATAATAGCATATTTTTATGGATCCTTTGCAGAAACATACCAAGGTCATGGCACAGATATAGCAATAATAGGTGGACTACTTGGATTCGATACGGACAACCCTAATATACCGAACTCTATTGATATAGCGAAAAAAGAAAATATAAATATAGAATTTTTAGTATCTGATGATACGCCTCCACATCCAAATACAGCTAAATTAATTATTTCAGACGAAGAAAACACCCTTAATATCGTAGGAATATCTATAGGTGGCGGAAGTATTCAAATACTAGAAATTAATGATATTAAAATAGAATCTGAGAAAGAATCCTTTATAATAATACATAGCAAAGAGCTTACTAAACTTGAAAATATTTCAGAAGTTCTAAAAAAACTAAATACTCAAGATCTAACTAAAAAAGGTGCTAGTAAATTTTTCTTAACTATTGCTTACTATAATTCAGATGAAAATGTAGAAAATATAATGCAACAAATTCAAGCTAGTAGTGATGTTTTAGAAATAATACAAATAAATTAAAAATTTGAGGGTGTGTTTTCATGTTTACTACGATAGAAGAACTTATAAATTTATCTGAAAGTAGCGGAAAAAGTATAGCTGAACTTATGATACTGCAAGAAACTAAAGCTACTGGTAAAACAGAAGAATTTGTAATTAATAAAATGACAGAAAATTATAAGGTAATGGAAAAAGCAATAGAGTCTGGTATAAAGGGAGTACAATCTTACTCTGGTATAACTGGTGGCGATGGTAAAAGAATGCACGACTATATAGAAAAGGGTAATTATCTTACGGATGAAACTTTTCTAAAAGCTATATGCTACGCTATTTCTACAAATGAAGTTAATGCTGCAATGGGTATAATATGTGCAACGCCTACCGCTGGATCAGCTGGTGTTGTGCCTTCTGTGCTTTTCTCTCTAAAAGAGAAATTAAATCTATCTGAAAAAGACTGTATAGATTTTTTATTTACTGCAGGAGCTTTCGGTTATATCATAGCAAATAATGCTTGTATTTCTGGTGCTGCTGGTGGATGTCAAGCTGAAGTTGGTTCAGCAAGTGGAATGGCCGCAGCCGCTGCAGTAATTATAAAAGGTGGAGATGCTACACAAGCCACTAGTGCGCTTGCGCTTGCGCTTAAAAATATGATGGGGCTTGTATGTGATCCTGTAGCTGGATTAGTAGAAGTACCTTGTATAACAAGAAATGCAGCAGGAGCTGTTAATGCGCTATGTTCTGCTGAAATGGCACTTGCTGGTATAAAAACCATAATACCAGCCGATGAAGTTATAGAAGCTATGCATCAAGTTGGCATAAACATGCCTGTAGAGCTTCGCGAAACCGCGCTGGGTGGAGTAGCCACAACCAAAACAGGTTTAGAAATTAAAAACAAACTTTTTTCTTCTTAAAATCAAAAGATTAAAAGACAAAGTTCTTGGGGCTTTCAGCCCCAAACCCTGACAAGCGCACGCGCGCTTGACCGCGTAATTGCGTGAGCGTTGCTCACGCTTTTAATTTGGGTAATACTTTATTCTGAATTAAAAGTGATACAAAAAAAGAACGTGGGTATGCACGTTCTTAAAAAAGCGGTCAAGCGCGCTGCGCTTGTCGGAGGTGCGGAGGCGAAAGCCTCTGCGGTCTTAATCTTTTAATCTTCTTCTGATTCCATTTCAAATTGTACTTGCCTTGTGTTTTGGAACACGCATACCCATGTCTGACCTTTGTTTATTTGAAGCTTTTCCCCACTAGCGTCAAACCATTGTGTAGGACTGTGTGTTGAATCTTTACGCCATGTAATAGGGACATAAACCCCGTTCGTTACAAGATATCCTGCACCTTGACCTACTAAATCAACCCTTATACGTCCAGCTTCATCACCGGCTATTACTGATTGATTAACTTTTTGTATAATAACATTTTCTACTTCTAATTGCTCGCCTGTTTCCTCATCAATTTGTGGCTGACCGTTTTGATACCTTCTAAAATTTCCTGTTTCTTCATCAAAAACGAACCTAGCAGTTTTACTATTAGAAAATGGTACTGTTACTGCTATTACTTCTGTGCCACCTTCTGGTTTTGTAGGTTCAGCGAAAAATCTGAATGGCTCATTCTCAAAATCTCCAACCTCCATATCAATATTTCTATTAGATACAGTTGTAAAAATATTTTCCGCATCCGTATATGAGCTATGTTCCCTCATGCCTGATTGCGAATTTCTTACTGGATCTCGCCAAAACATTGTACCTTCTAATACCATACCGTCTAAATTATTTATTCCAAGTCTGGTTATCTCACTATAACCTTGAGGACTACCACCATGATGTATTAATACAGCGTTATGATCCATCGCAAAATTTGTAAAATAATCCCTTGTACTTCTAATCGGGCCTATTTTCTCAGAATCAAAATCTGTAAATATTCCTACTATTCTTGTTATTCCGCCTTCGGCAACAACTTCATATAATATATCAGCTTGGCTAATTCCACTTTGCGGTAACGCTCTTGGTATATTATTTATTACAACTGCAACTGGTCTACGCATAGCGATTTCTTCATCTATTATTAAACCTGTAAGCGGATTTATAGCTAACCCTTCCATATCTATTTCTTCTTCGATTTCCTCTTCTTCCTCTTCATATTCAACAACTAAACTAATCTCTTCTACTGGCTCTGGCTCACTACTAGAATCATACGCTGCTGTATTACATCCTACTAAGAATGCAAATGAAAATATCATTAGTTTAAATCGTAACTTACCCTTCATCTTTTCAATCTCCCTTAAATACAACTTTTTGAGTTTGTGTAGAATTATCTATATTTATGTATTATTATACAGCAAAAAGAACACGTTTAACAACATTACATTAAAATATTAAAACCTTTTTTTGTGGGACTCTGTCCCACACCCAGCAAGGGTCTCACCCTTGACCCTTTTTAAGAACGCACATACGTGCGTTCTTCTTTTGTATACTCAATTAGAAACTGAAACAGTAAAACATTAAAACCGTGGGGCGTTACCAGTATAATGTCCTAAACCCCACAAACTTTGTAAGCAAGCGCGCATGCGCTTGCAAAAAAAGCGGTCAAGCGCGCTGCGCTTGTCGGGTGTGGGCTGAAAGCCCACGACCTTAATCTTTTATTCTGGAGTGAATAGAGAATTTTATTTTAAGTTATGCTATAATATACATTATATTTAATAAAATTTTTTATAAAAGGAATGAGCACATGCTTACAGTCAGTAATATTAGTTTAAGATTCGGTGCAAAAAAATTATTTGAAGATGTTAATTTAAAATTTACTCCAGGTAATTGCTATGGCATAATTGGAGCAAATGGTGCGGGTAAAAGTACTTTTTTAAATATCATATCTGGAGTAACTGAACCTAACACAGGTGATGTTATAATACCTAAAGGTCAAAGAATGTCTGTCTTAAAACAAGACCATTATTCTTTTGATGAATTTAATGTACTTGACACAGTAATTATGGGTAATCCAAGATTATATGAAATAATGAAAGAAAAAGACGCAATTTATGCTAAAGAAGATTTTTCAGAAGAAGATGGAATAAAAGCTTCTGAATTAGAAGCGGAATTTGCAGAACTTGACGGTTGGGATGCAGAAACAGAAGCATCTAAAATATTGCAATCATTAGGAATTTCGGAAGATTTTCACTATAGACAAATGACTGAGCTTTCAGGAATTGAAAAAATTAAAGTATTTTTGGCTCAAGCTCTTTTTGGTACACCAGATATTTTAATTTTGGATGAGCCTACAAACCATTTAGATATAGATTCTATAAATTGGCTTCAAGAATTTTTAATAGAATTTAAAGGTATAGTAATAGTAGTTTCTCATGATAGACATTTTTTAAATAATGTTTGTACTATAATGGCCGACGTGGACTTCGGGAAAATAAAATTTTACACAGGTAACTATGATTTCTGGTATCAATCAAGCCAGCTTGCTCTACAAATGATGCGTGACCAAAATAAAAAGAAAGAAGAAAAAGTTAAAGAGCTTCAAGCATTTATTCAAAGGTTTAGTGCTAACGCATCTAAATCTAAACAAGCAACCTCTCGTAAAAAGACTTTAGATAAGATAACTATAGAGGATATACAGCCCTCTACAAGACGTTACCCTTTCGTCCACTTCAAGCCTGAGCGTGAAGTAGGCAACGAAATCCTAACAGTTAACAGTATATCTAAAACTATAGATGGTGTAAAAGTACTTGATAACTTGCGTTTCACACTTAACAAAGGTGAAAAAATAGCGTTTTTGGGTGATGAAATAGCAATATCAACTTTATTTAAAATATTAGCAGGTGAATTAGAGCCAGATAGCGGAGATATTCGTTATGGTATTACTATTAAAACATCTTACTTCCCTAAAGATAACACTGAATACTTTGAAAATCCAGAATTAAACCTTATAGAGTGGTTAAGACAGTATTCTGATGATGATTCAGAAACTTATCTTAGAGGATTCCTTGGAAAAATGTTATTTTCAGGAGAAGAAGCATTAAAAAAATCTAATGTTTTATCTGGTGGTGAGAAAGTAAGATGTATGCTTTCTAAAACAATGCTTTCTAACGCTAATGTATTAATTTTAGATCAGCCAACAAATCATCTTGACTTAGAAACTATAACTGCATTAAACAATGGACTTAAAGACTACACTAGTAATTTATTATTTGCTTCTCATGACCACGAGTTTATACAAACCGTAGCCAACAGAATCATAGACATTAAAGAAGATGGTTTTGTTGACAAAGTTATGACCTATGATGAATACCTAGAGTACAAAAAATCAAATGCATAAAAGTCAAAAGATTAAGAGATAAGACCGTGGGGATTTCATCCCCACCACCCCGACAAGCGCACGCGCGCTTGACCGCGTTTTCGGCTTTGCCGAGAAAAGAAAAAGAACGCGCGAATGCGCGTTCTTTAAATGGGTCAAGGGTGTAACCCTCGAGAAATTACGGTATACCGCAATGGGTGTGGGACAGCGTCCCACGGTTTTCTTTTACTAAAGCCTTGAGACTTTACCCATAAATAAGAAAAAGAACGCACATATGTGCGTTCTTAAAAAAAGCGGTCAAGCGCGCTGCGCTTGCGGTGGTTTGGAGGCTGAGCCTCCAAGGTCTTAATCTTTTAAATCTTTTTACTTTTTCATGACTGAGTCATAAACTTCGCGCTTAGGCAAATTTCTGTCTTTTGCTACTAGTTTTATGGCTTCTTTTTTTGCAATACCTTCCGCTACATACATTTCTACATGCTCTGATAACGTTAGGTTGTCCCAAGCAGATGCAATAACTGCTTTATCTCCACCCGATATAACTAGGACATATTCACCTCGTGGCGAATTTTCGTTGTAGTATGTTAACGCTTCTTCTATAGTTAATTTTAAAACTTCTTCATACTTTTTTGTTATTTCACGCACAAGTGATATTTGTCTTGATTCACCTAAGTTTTCTTTAAGCAGTAAAAGAGTTTTAGTTAAGCGGTGAGGTGCTTCGTAAAGTAGCATGGTTTTTGTTTCTGCTGACATGGATTCTAGCATCTCTTTTTGCTCTTTTTTATTATGTGGCAAAAAGCCAAAAAATGTATACTGACTAGCTGTAATACCTGAAAGTATTAAAGCAGATACTACTGCTGTTGCACCTGGCACAGTTGTAACTTTTATATTGTTTTTATAGCATAAATCTATTATATCTTCTCCAGGGTCTGATATACATGGCATGCCTGCATCTGATACAAGTGCTACATTTTTACCATTTAAAAGCTCATGTATAATTTTCGCACCTTTTTCTTTTTTGTTGAACTCATGATAACTTGTTAGCGGCGAACTTATTTCATAATAATTTAAAAGTTTAACAGTTTGCCTTGTATCTTCTGCCGCTATTAAATCCACTTCTTTTAAAATTCTTAGTTGTCTAAGCGTAATATCTTCAAGATTACCTATAGGTGTACCGCAAATATAAAGAGTTCCCACCATTTTTCTCACCTATTAATCATAGTATATTTTATTTACTTCATCTGTGTAAGTACCATTTTCTTTATAAATTATAAGCGGTGGCAACACTTTACACATAGATTTACCGCCTCTAGTTGCTTCTATTAGCATCATATTTGGATCTTTTTCGTCATATGATTGTACAAATCTCATTGTTTTCGCTTCCATAGAATGCGTTCGTAAGGTAGTAAGTATATCCGCTACTCTATGCGGTTTGTGTACTATATAAAATCTACCTGCAAAACGCAACATTTTAGATGCGCCTGATATTATGTCGTTTAAGTTGCACAAAACTTCATGTCTAGCTATTGCTTTAGGACTATCCATACTTAAAATCCCTCCGCACGGCTCCATGTAAGGGGGATTTGATACTATAACATCAAAGCTTGCATGCTTAAAAATAGAAGTTAAATTTTTTATATCACCCTTTTGAATAGAAATCATATCTTCTAATGAATTTAATCTAACGCTACGGGTAGCCATATCTGCACTTTCTTCTTGAATTTCTAAGCCTGTGAAGTGAGCATTTTTACTTTTCGCGCTTAGTAATATAGGTAAAACACCGTTCCCTGTGCCTAAATCTAAAACTTTATCGCCTATTTTGATTTTACAAAAATCACTTAACAACACCGTGTCTACTCCAAAACAAAAAAAATTTGGATTTTGAATAAGTTTATATCCGTTTCTGTGTAAATCGTCTATCCTCTCATTTTCTTTCAACGCTATTTCATTAGTTGTCATCAGTACACCTTAATCTATTAGATTTTTTTGGTCTGGAGTTAATTTAGTATCTTCTTTACGTTTTTTTGAACTTATTATTTCTACTTCGCTTGCATCATAATAAGCAATGTTTGGGGCCTCATGTTCTTTAACACGTATTGAAACTTTCACTAATTGTCTAAGAATATTTATAGATAATACTATACCTTCTTCTCCATCGAAAGTTTTTATTATATCGCCCTCTTTTGGAAAATTTTTATCCGCATATTTATAATTATCTTCCTCATATTTTAAGCAACACATAAGCCTACCGCATACACCTGATATTTTTGTAGGGTTAAGCGATAGCTCTTGGTCTTTTGCCATTTTTATAGAAACTGGCTGAAAATCTCCTAAAAATGTGGCGCAACATAATGCCCGGCCACACATTCCTATACTATTTAAGATTTTAGCCTCATCTCTTACCCCTATTTGTCTAAGTTCTATTCTCATACGAAATATAGAAGCCAAGTCTTTAACTAACGCCCTAAAATCTATTCTACCTTCTGAAGTGAAGTAAAACATTATTTTATTACAATCAAATGTAAGCTCTGTGTCTATAAGTTTCATGTCTAGCCCATGTTTTTGTATTTTATCAATACAAATATTAAAAGCCTGCTTTTGTCTTTCTTTATTTTTCTCATTTTGTAAAAAATCTTCTTCTGTAGCAACTCGTATAATTTTTTTCAAAGGTTGTGCTATTTCTGCTTCATCTGATGGGCAAGTCATAACCTCGACTTTGCCAAACTCTAAACCACGCATAGTTTCCGCTATAACGAAATTACCTTGCTCTATTTCTAGCTCACCAGGATCAAAATAATATATTTTGCCGACCTTTTTAAACCTGACTCCTACAACATCTAACATTAATTTCTCCTCAAAAAACTTTATCTTCAGAACCTGTATCCAAGAATGAAAACCTTGGGGCTTTCAGCCCAAGGCTCGCCTTAACCCCGACAAGCGCACGTGCGAACACAATGTGTTTGACCGCGTTACTAGCAAGCGCGTATGAGCTTGCTTTAGAATTTTGGTCAAACTTTTTTAAAAGTTTGCGGAGGTTTGAAGGCAATGCCTTGGCAGAGCCTCCAAGGTTTTAAAGGATTTGCTTTTAATGAATACAACTTCTTAATCTTTTCGCCTAAGCTTAAGCATCATAACTTCTATTGTCATTTGAAAATTGCCATTTTTTCTAAGTGATTCCCGAGCTTCATAAACGGCCTCTAATCTGTTGAATAAGGTATTTAAACTTAGATCTTCTATATACTGACTTATGATTCTTTCTTTATCTTTTTGAAGAATATGAGACGTTCCAATATCTTTTGCTAAAATAGCATCACGAAAATATAAGCACATAATATCAAGTACATCTTCTATATTAGATTTAAATTCATCTATAACTTTAAATTGTGAGAAAACACCTGTTACACTTTTTTCTCGTAAATTTAATATCATGTCTATTATAAGCTCACGCATATTAAGAAAATTTTCTTCTTTAATTAATTTTTCTGCGTAACCTATATTGCCCTCTGCATAAGCTACATAAAAATCAAGGAGTTCATTATCAGAAATATTAGTTGTATTTTGCAAATGCTGTTTTACTTCTGAATTTGATAATGGCTTTAACTTAAAACTTACACACCTTGAAAGTATCGTAGGCAAAAAATTATTTATATTAGTTGAAACAAATAAAAAAACACCATATGCTGGAGGTTCTTCTATAGTTTTTAAAATAGCATTTTGTGCAGCAGTTGTCATAGTATCCGCATTATCTACTATAATTATTTTGTAATTATACTTATATGGCTTTACAGCCATAGTTTTAACAATACTTTCTCTTACTTGTTCAACACTAATAACTGATTTTTTAGGTTCAATATATATAACATCTGGATGATTTAAACTATCAAAAGATTTGCATGATACACAAATATTACATGGCGTAACTTCACCACGTTCACATTGTAATGTTTTTGCAAACGTTTTCGCTAAAAAAGTTTTCCCCATTCCTGATTGTCCATCAAAAATATAAGAGTGGTTAACTTTATTATTTTTCACCCCATTTTGAAGATTTTTTATAATGAACTCATTTCCTTTAATTTCGCTAAAAGTATACATAGCATTAAGCTACTAAATCTAGTAGCAAACCCCTTATTTGTCCTGTTTTTTCTAGTACAGTAAGATTATCAGATTCACCTTTTAAAAGCTCACGCGCTAAATCATCTAATTCTTTATTTACAACCCTTACTATACCATAAACCCTATGGCGACCCCTTCTATCTAAAAAGTTTTCTCTTGAAAACTCATGAGAGTGAGTTACTACTTCATTTATAAACTCTGTTATAAGTGCTCTATATTTTCTAAGATCTGCAATATCCATATGCTGTACTATAAGTTCACTTTGTACACCTATTTTATCTATTAGATCTGTTAACCTTTCTTGTAGTCCTTCTTCACCCAGCTTTTTAAGAGTAAAACTGAAATCTTCATGACTTAATTTAGGCTTTTGAGCTTCTGGTGCTTCGCCTATTGTATTTAATAAAATTTCTGATACTCTTACATCCATCTAATCACTCCTGCTTTATAATTTTATAAAGTCTTCAACGTTAAGAACAAATATCGTTGCACCACCTACAGTTATCTCAGAAAGTGGCTGTATTGCCTTGAAAAGCCCTGAACTTACTGGCATAAGCTGTGTACGACTTTTACCTTCTTCTTCTATTATTTTAACTACTTCTTGAACTTTATCATCATCAACACCACATATTAATGTAGTGTTTCCCAATTTTAAAAATCCACCACTACTAGAAAGCTTGGTAACACTGAAACCTGCTTTACTTAGCTTATCAGTAATATCTCTTGTATCGTCATCATGAACAATAGCTACTATTAGCTTCATAAAAATTCTCTCCTTACATAAATAAAAAATATGCTTCTATCACAGAAATTATATCTCTATGTATCTGATTCTTGGTCAGAGTCCCATCTATTTTTCTAATTCTGCTTGTATTTTCATTTATAATCTTTTGGTAACCATCATATACCATATTGTGAAAATCCTCATGTTCTTGTTCTATTCGGTCAAGCTCCGCCCGCCTATTTTTACGTACAAAACTTATATGAGGTGGCAAATCTATAAAAAACGTTATATCTGGCATTATGCCATTTGTCGCAATGCTATTTATATTTTGTATTACATCTATTCCTAAACCTCTTGCTACGCCTTGATAAACAAGACTAGAATCTAGGAACCTATCACATATAACCATTTTCCCTGCAAGTAAAGCTGGCTCTATTTCTTCTTCAACAAGTTGAGCACGAGCGGCCGCATATAACAGTGCCTCTGTATTAGCTGACATTTCTGCATTATTTTTATCTATGATAATTTTTCTTATTTTTTCTCCGATGGGTGTACTCCCTGGCTCTCTTACTATGAGTGAAGGCACATTCTTCTTATCAAGATATTTTTTCAGTAGTTTGCACTGTGAAGTTTTTCCAGAACCATCTAAACCTTCTAATGAAATAAATAAACCTCTCATAATTCAAAACCTCTTTGTTAGTTTATCGTGAAAGTCAAAAAAATATTTAACTAAAACTTTCAGTAAAATTTGTGTAATTTTAATTATAGCAAGGGTTACACAAAAAAACAACTTTTAAAGATTAAAAGATAAAGACCGTGGGGCTCTCACCCCAAGGTATGCCTTCACCCCCGACAAGCGCATACGCGCTTGCTTTTTTAAATTGTGCCAGACGTAGAATGAAATAAGACAAAAAAAGAGAAGCGCAGATGCGCTTCTCTTTAAAGTTTTGATCAAACTTTTTTAAAAGTTTGCGAGTTTGAGCGGAGCTCAAGGCATTAGTCTTTTAATCTTAATAAAAATCAAGTTTTTACTTTTATTATTTTCATAAATAGGTAAAAGCATAATCCACCAACAAGAGCATAAATTGCTATTATAATATAGATTTGTTGTAAGGTGAATATCTCTGCAAGCAGAGCAAAGACTAAACTAACGCAAATCATAGCCATGTTTTGCCCGATACCATAAAACGACATTACTGTCGCTCGACCTTCTTCTTTTATCTCATTTTGTAAAGCATTTACTAATAGAATTTCAGTAATTGTCATAATCATAAATGCAAGACCAAAAACTGGGATAGCATACAGACTCCATATTATAGCAAATATTAGTAGTAACATGCACCCCAACCCATTAAGAAGAAGTATATGCTTAATAGAATAACCCTTTTTTTGTGCTAATGGTGCAAGCATGTCGCCTAAAGCAACAAAAGCAAACCTTACAAGGAGGATAACACTAACCCATGCATTACTTAGTTGAAAGTCATTGATAATGAGTGCATCAAATTCATCAAGATAACTTCCAAGACTTGCAAAAAGCACTAAAAATAAAATGCTCATGAAGACAATGCCATTTCCTCTTATAAAAACGCTTGCTTGCTTAAAAGTGTCAATTAATTCCGTGGATTCTTTGTCGAGTCGCTCTGAATAAAAATTCTTCTCTCTTATTTGCAAAGCGAAAATAACATTGATGAAACATATTATCGCAGAGATTAGCGCAATGATTTCTATGCTAATGAAACTTGCCATAATTCCTGCTGATGCAATCCCGAAAATAGCCCCCACAGTAGCATAAAAATTTGCTTTTCCATACACTTCAGTGAACCTTTCTTCATGCCCGTCACTTTTCAAGTTATCATAAATTAAACCTTCTTCTGTTCCGGAAGAAAATGCTTCTGCAATGGCCCAAAAAACGAATCCAAAAGCAAATGCAAGAAATGTATATGAAAAAAACCATATAACAAAACATATGCCTTTTAGAACAGTTGAAATAGCAAGCATATTTCTTCTGTTCCATCTATCTGCCAAAATTCCAGCTGGAATTTCAAATACTATGGTAAATACGCTCCAAAGTGCAATTAACATAGCAACGTCAGTAACTGAATTACCTCTCTCGATAAATAAAATTGTGTAAAAAGCGTAGATAGGCAAACATTGATTTATAAATTTATAAATGTACAACGTTTTAACATTAAAAGTTTCCATAATCTGTCCTCCAAATTTTAATTACATGTTATAAATCTTTCAGATTTATTTGGAGGACCTCGATTATTTACTCGATTTAAGTTTTAACAGGGAGGTCTAATTGTATTCATTTGCAACATCTCCTTTTGTCTTTGAGCAACCTTTTTTATTATCTTACTTTATAGTTAGTATATATTCAAAGAGTAGAAAATACAAGAAAATCTTTTTTGTTTTCCAAGCCGAATTCACAAAAAAGAACGCACATACGCGCGTTCTAAAAAAGCAATCAAGCGCGCTACACTTGTCAGGGGTGAAGGCGCGCCTTGGGGTGAAATCCCCATGGTCTTTATCTTTTAATCTATACAAACTTTTTTCAGTATAAGTAGCTTTTGCCCTGGATATATGCTGTCTGGATTTTCAATTTCGTTGAGTGCTACTACTTCATCAACACTTGTGTTATACATTTTCGCTATTTTCCAGATAGTATCCCCTTTTTGTACTACATATATAGTTATACTTGGCATTTTGTCTAGTACATCTTTTTCCATTTCAACAAACTGTATATCCTTTATCATATAAGCTTCCATTTCTTCTGTAACATGCGTGTTAAATGTTGTTGTAAACCTTAAATCTATTTCATTATCACTTAACATGTTAAAACTTATATGGTCTACGCTTATATCTACATTTACATCCATTTCCGGTAGCGAACCTTTTGTTTCTATAACCTGCCTATATGGTACCATCGTTTTATATGAATATAAAGGAGTGTCATCACTTTTCGCTATATACAATATATTCGTTTCTATAACACCTTCTGTTATAACTTTATCTGCTATTATTTTTATATCATCTAGGTGAGCCTTTCCTTTTATTCTAAATATCTGAAGAATATTAGGGCAACTGCTATCTAGTTGTACGACTTCCTTTATACTACTTTGATTTTTGTTTCGGCAAACAAGTCGTGGATACTTTATAAGGCTTTTATCAATTTGTAATTCTTTGTTTATAGAATATGCATCTTCAAGAATCTCCACATTTTCCTGAATACTTACCCTTACATTTGTACCCATTGCCACTTCTAACTCTACTACTCTATCTTCCCCATCATCATCTGCTTTTACTTGTATGTACTTGTCTTGCATATTTAAAATTACATCAGCAAACATATCTTCTCTAGCTTCTAAAACATCCACCGAGCCATTAAATGACACTTCATGCTCCATAAATTCTATTATGCTTTGGTCTGTATCACCTTTATATAAAGTTGTTACTATTAAATCGCCTGCTATATTTACTTTTTCGTTGCCTACTCTTATATCTTGATTTGTAACTTCTATGTTCGTTTGAAGTATTTCTCTAATATTAGGTTTGCCAGTTGGCACTGTTATTTCATCTTTTATAATGAAGCGGTCCGCCCTGTTTGTTACGCTTTTGTTTAACATTAAATCTAGTTTTTGTTGTTGATTAGAAGGTAATCCTTCTATATTTACAACTACCTCTTGGACATTTGAACCACTTGCCGTAACAGTTATATCAATTACAGCTCTATAATTTATTTTTCTATCATTAATCATGTTGTAATCTATATTTTGGATATCCGCTCGCACTTCTACCCACATATCTTTTGTTATACCTTCTATATTAATAAAATCATCTACAGGTGCCGTGACACTCATGCTATGTACAGGCTTTTCATTCCCTTTTCCAAGATACAATACTTGTATATTTAGCTTACCAATATAATTTACTCTATCCGCTGAGATTTCTGTTCTATCTATACTTATTTGTGAATCGGCTTGCAATATAACAGACATATCCGATTTTATGTCGGGTACTATAATATCCCCTTCTAATAATATTTGTGTTACTTCTTTCCCTATGCTTTGTTCTAATATTATTCTCTCTCTAACTATATCATTCGACATGTTTTTCCTCCTCAATAAACTATTTGTCTATACTAAATATATTAGTTGCGCTATTAATTTATGTATTTTTTAATGGGGTAAACATCACCCTTCTTTCTCGTTTTTAAAGCACCACTTTGTGAATGAAATTCATTGATTTTTCAAAAAGATACATGTATAATATTATTATAATCTACTATTGGAGGTACTTAGTTATGAAGAAAAATTTTAAACCATCAATTCTAGCTCTAGGAACTCTTATTTTATCAAGCATTTATGGAACTGCTAATTCTGAAATTATTTATGCTAACGCCCCTACTTATGTACAAGAGGAAGTAGCGGAATCAGAGGAAAATTTTGAAACAGACTTATCTAACTGGATTAGCGACATATTAATGGATATCAGCATGCAACACATTTATGAAATGTTAGAAGGTAACTTTACTTCTATCTTCGACAGATTCAGCGAGGAAATAGCAGAAGTTCTTACTTATGAAATGCTTCAATCGGGATGGGATTTCACATTAGCTTTAGGTGAATATATAAATGTTATAAGTAGCCGAGTTGCTATGCACCAGAATCACCCTACTACCCATACGGTATTGGAATTTGAGCATGGCGTTTTAGATATATTCATACTATTCAATGAACAATTTGAAATAGAAGGTATATCAATTACTCCAACTATGACATTTTCACAAGAGCTAGTCTATAATGAATACTTTACAGAAACTAAAATAATAGTTGGTGATGAGTTTCCGCTTCACGGAATACTTACAACGCCAAACAATGTAAAAAATCCACCAGTTGCAATTCTGCTACAAGGTTCTGGACGACCTGACATGAATTTAACCGCTGGATTCATGCAACCATTCAGAGATATTGCTCACGGACTCGCCGAAAATGGAATTGCAACAATAAGGTACAATAAAAGATTCTTTCAGTTCCCACAAGCTGCACCGCTCAACATAACCATAGAACAAGAAGTTTTATATGATGTTAATTCCGCTATAGAGCTTGCCTACAAAAATGATGAGTTAGGAGACATATATATAATAGGTCTTAGTTTAGGTGGCATGTTAGCACCTAGAATTGCTTTAGAAAACGAGCAAGTAGTGGGAATTGTTTCTCTGGCTGGTACTCCGCGTCAATTAGAAGATGTAGCACTTGACCAAGTCCTTTTACGGTTTGAAAGATATAGAGACGTAATTGGTTTAACACCTGAAGAAATAGAAGAACAAATCTATCAGATAAAATTACAGGTAGAAGAAATAAGAAATTTAGATTTAACTATAGATTTAGATGAACTTACTGAAGATGATTTTAGAATAATTTTTGATACACCTGTATCTCATATCATTAGTTTAAACAGAGTAAATACACCAGAAGTTTTAGAACAACTTGCTATACCGATGCTTATTCTACAAGGTGCAGAAGATTTGCAAGTATTTGCCGATAGAGACTTTGTAATGTGGCAAGAATTATTAAAAGACAGAGAAAATGTTACTTTCATACTTTATGAAAATCTAAACCACATTTTCACTCCTCATATAGAGGAACTAGGCTTCCAGCAATTTTTAGCACCAGCTAACGTTGACTCTGGTGTTATACTAGATATCAGTGAATGGATAAACGCTTTGAAAGATTAAGACCGTGGAGGCTCTGCCAAGGCATTGCCTCCACACCACCGTGAGCGCAACGCGCTCGACCGCTTTTTTAGAACGCGCCTTTGCGCGTTCTTTTTTTAATTTTTGAGTATAATATATATCAAAGGTACGTAAAACAGGTATATGTTGCTTTTTAATATTTTTTTGTTTGACTCGGCTTTACTAAATTCAAGCATTTTATTGTGAATAAATTTAGTTGAAATTTTCAAAAAAACATGTATAATAATATTATAAATCTAATATTGGAGGGTTAAATTATGAAGAAAAATTTAAAATTATCACTTCTAGCACTCGGAACTCTTGTTTTATCAAGCATTTACGGAACTACTAATTCTGATGTTGTTTATGCCAACACTCCCGCTTATGTGCAAGAAACGACAACAGAGACAGAGGAACCAGAAGAAAATTTTAAAATAGCTCTATCTGACTGGATTAGCAATGTATTAATGAATATCAGTATGCAACATGTCGAGGAACTCTTAGAGGGCAACTTTACTTCTATCATAAACAGGTTAAGCGATGAGACAGCAGAAGTACTTACCTATGAAATGGTTGAATCAGCATGGAATTTAACAATACCTCTAGGCGGCTATATAGATGTTGCCGATAGTAGAGTTTTCAAAAGTTCTGGATCTCCTGTTGCCCATATAACATTAGAATTTGAATATGGTATTGCGAATATATTCATGATATTCAATGAACAACTTGAAATAATTGGTCTACTCTTTCAGCCGACTATAACATTTTCAGAAGAATTAATTTCTAATGAATATTTTACAGAAACTAAAATAATAGTTGGTGATGAGTTTCCACTTTACGGAATACTTACAACACCAAACAACGTAGAAAATGCACCAGTTGCAATTTTAGTGCAAGGATCTGGACAAACCGACATGAATTTAACTGCCGGATTCCTACAACCATTTAGAGATATTGCGCATGGTCTTGCTGAAAATGGAGTTGCAACAATAAGATACAATAAAAGATTTTTTCAATTTCCACAAGCTATGCCTGCTAACATGACAATAGAGCAAGAAGTTCTATATGATGTTAACTCCGCTATAAAGCTTGCTTACGAAAATGAAGATTTAGGAGACATATATATAATAGGTCTTAGTCTTGGTGGCATGTTAGCACCTAGAATTGCTTCAGAAAATGAGCAAGTAGCAGGCATTGTTTCCCTTGCTGGTACTCCACGTCAAATAGAAGATTTAATACTCGAGCAGGTTCTTTTGCAGTTTGAAATGTTTGGAGACACACTTGGCTTAACACCTGAAGAAATAGAAAAACAAACTTATCAAATAAAGCTATTAATGGAAGAAATAAGAAATTTTGATTTAACCTTAGATTTAGATGAACTTGCAGAATATGAGCCTAGAATATTCTTTAATTTTCCTGAATCTTATTTCATCAGTTTAAACCGAGTTAGCACACCAGAAGTTTTAAAACAACTTACTATACCGATGCTTATTCTACAAGGCGCAGAGGATTTACAAGTGTATGCTGATATAGATTTTGTATTATGGCAGGAGTTATTACAAGATAGAGAAAATGTTACTTTCATACTTTATGAAAACCTAAATCACTTCTTCACAAATCATATTGAAGAACTAGGTTTCGCACAATTCTTAGCACCAGCTAATGTTGATTCTGAAGTCATACTAGACATTAGCGAATGGATTAATTCTTTAAAAGAATTAATGATATAAAAGATTAAGACCGTGGGGGCTTCACCCCCACTTCCCCCGACAAGCGCACGTGCGCTTGACCACGTAATGGAACGCACATACGTGCGTTCCATTACGTGGTCAAGGGTGAAACCCTTGCAGGGTTTGGGACGGAGTCCCAAGGTCTTTTATACCTAACTGCACATGAAAAAAGACTATACTTTAGAGTATAGTCTTTTTCTGTATTTGATAGAATTAATCATAGTATATGCTGATGCTACAATCAGTAAAGAGAAAACCAAAAATGCTAATAAACCTATAAGTGTACTTAGCTCACTACCAGGGAAAATATTAGTTGCGTCAGTAAATAAAAATATATTAATAAATGAACTAACTTGAATAAATGTAGTAATTAAAATAGTAAAAAATATTAAATAATTGATTGATTTGCTTAATTCAATGTTTTTGAAAACTTTGTATGATAAAATCACGCTTAACATAGTAAGTAACGCTAATACCAACCAATTCATATTGAGCCAAAAAACACTGCCTAGTATCTGAGCTACACGAATACTTAACCCCATATTAATCCAAAGTTCACTATCAGCACTTGCTAACAAAGATAAATTAATGCTAGGGGTTTCTCTTGCAAATGTGAACAAAGTAGCAAGTAAATGAATCCGACTAAATAAATATATATAGGAAGTACCAAGTATCAAGTAGCTAACTACTTTCTTCATTTCAATAGCCATATATTTATTAGCAATGACAACAATACAAAAGAAAAACATTAAAACAATGAATAGCATTATAGGAAATATAACAGCCAATGACATTAACATCCTCCCCTTTATTATTCTTTTATAAATGTTATTTAATATTTTCTATTAATTAACTGTATTTTTTGTTGTACAAACTTAGAACTTCTGAACCTTGTCGTGATAAAAGCTTCATTTCACTTAAATTTTCTTTAGTTAGTTTAAGTTTATATACCGTTGTTCCGTGAGAGGTACCTACACATTTCTTCATGCCTATATTTTCGCAGATTATTGCACCTTTTCTTGTAGCGCAATCCGCTACCATTTCAGAAATATATACGTCTTTGTCTTTGGCTAGGCTTGCTATCATTTCAGCTAGTGCTTTATAAACTACCCCAAAAGCTGCAGTTCTATTATATTTAGGATGTATGCATAAAGATGATATATACATTTTATAAAACCCTGGCTGATTATATTGCATTATATCCTCTGTCGTAATTTTTGTATCATCGAAATTCCCGCTAAGAATTTTTTCATAGAAACTTTCCGTAATAGGATATGTATTTATGAAAGCTACTATTTTTCCAGTTCGAGAATCTCTAGCACCAACTATAGTAAGCGGATTATATTCAAAAGAAATTTTAGTTGCATTTGCATCACCTGCAATATCTTCCGAAAAAACCAGAGTTTCAATTTCATATATATCTTGTAAATCTTCTTCTGTTATTTCATCTGAGTAAACTGGTACTATTTCTTTTCTTTTTATAAGTGAAGTTTTAGAATATGATGACACATACCATCCTATAACTACACCTAAACTATTAACCATAGTATCTATATCTTTAGATAAAGCATCATGTGTACATGTCCCTAATTTTGATTTATACATACCATTTATATCTAGGATATGTTTTATATCACTTTCTATGTCATGTATTACACCGCTTTTTAAAACATTTTTGAAACCATAATTACTATTTGCGTAAATATTTTCTTTCTCTGCAACATCAAAGAGTATGGCTTCTATAGTTTTGTAAATCTCGTCAATTACAATCGTAGAATTAGGTAGAGTTAAAATTTTATTTAAAGTTGCGCTTAAAGTTTTAAATTTTTCATTTTCATATTTTCCTAAGCTTAAAATGATACTTTTTATTTCATTTCTACTACTTTCTTCTTTTATGCCTTCCACTGTAGTTTTTATCTGACTGACTACTTCACTCATATTTTCGTTATAAGTAATATATTCATTTTCAAATAATAGTGGATATTTATCTTTTACTTTATTTATATCTACATTATGCAGAATAGGCAAGATTGTCGTTTTATCATTTTGTATATCTTTGGAGTTTAAATCAAATACAGAGAATATCTTTTCAAAACAGTTTTCTGTAATTACTAATGCTAAAACTAAACAATTTTTAAATTCTTTTAATATTGTTCCCGCAAAACCAGCTTCTTCGTATATTACTTCCGTATCGCAGTATGTGGATATATCGTATGTTGCCAGAGTTTTAGCTATAGGATCAATGATTTCCTGTTCTTCTTCATCTATATTTAAAATAAAAACATCACTCATAGCATGTATACCTCCATTTAATTTTATTGTAGCCCTTATATATAATACCACAAAAGAGTTTGATATACACTGCTTTTTTGTCATATGTGTTTTGTATTAGTTAGTGGTTATTTAGTTTATTATTCCCTAATAATGATTTTTAATGTATTCTTTCATTAATTTGCAGTTAGTAAAAATTTACAAAAAAAGCTCTGCTAATTAGCAGAGCTTTTTTTTTCTATTCTATTCATCGCAAATTTATCTGCGGCTAGATGTATTGGCAAATCTTCTTTTTTAGCGAAAGCAATTATATTTTTTACATTGTAGTAAATAGAATCTACTTTTTCTATGGCTTTAACTTCGCTGTAATTACCTTCAACTTCTAAAGATATATTTATAACCCCACCTGCGTTTATAATATAATCTGGAATATATAAAATATTGCGATCTGCTAAAGCGTTTCCAGCTAAGTCATCAACTAAAATATTATTGGCTGCACCAGCTACCATTTCACATTTAAGTTCTGAAACATTATTTTTATTTAGTACTGCACCTAATGCACATGGAGCAAAAATATCGCATTCTGTACTTAAAATTTCTCCGCTAGTAACTACTTTCGCGCCAAATTCCGCTGCTGCTTTATCTGTAACACTTTTATTAACATCTGTAACTATAATATTTGATCCTTCTTGTTTTAACCATCTACAAAGGTCATACCCAACTTTTCCAAGGCCTTGAACCGCAACTGTTTTCCCTTTTAAACTTTCACTCCCAAATTTCTCTTTTGCACCTGCTTTCATCCCCATAAAAGCACCTCTTGCAGTAAATGGAGATGGATCTCCACTTTTGCCGTCACTACTTAATCCTGTTACATATTTTGTAGCTTTATTAATTATTTCTACATCTTCTATTCCGATATTAACATCTTCTGCAGTTATATAAGAACCACTTAAACGATTTACAAACTTACCATATGCAAGAAGAAGCTTTTTATTTTTAAGTTTTTTAGGATCACCTATAATTACAGCTTTTCCGCCACCTAAATTTAGTCCTGCTGCAGAGCATTTAAGAGTCATACCTTTTGATAGTCTTAAAGCATCGTATATAGCATCCTGTTCCGATTTATAGTCAAGCATCCTTACTCCGCCCAAAGCTGGACCTAAAATCGTACTATGCACAGCTATAATTGCTTTTAAACCAGTTTCTTCATCAGATACAAATAAAATCTGCTCATGTCCATACTCTGCCATTTTATCTAACATAATTCCTCCGAATTTTTCTGTGATGATTTCTAAAGTTTTTTCTAATTTTATCTGATGATAGAGTCCATACCACTTATATCCCCCGAATAAGTAAATTAAATACGCTACCTTTATACAAATACTAATACCGCTCTAATCTACCCCAATTGTCACTCGCCCAAAAATCCCTTACTTTGTTATCACCTCCACACATGCATAACTAAATCCAAGTTAACTTTAACCTTTCAAGTAATTTTCGCTAAAGTTCTATTACGTTAATAAAGCCATACGCATTTAATTACCTATTATTACATTGATGTAATGATACTATATTTATTTGTAAATTGCAACTGTTTTGTATATTAAATTCGTTAACTTTATTTTTTTGTCACTAACAAGAAACATTTCAAATACAATTTGTGATAATTCACGAATCAAATAACATGCTATTCTATAAATATTTGCCATAACACATTATTTTATTTTTTATTAATTACTAATAATTTTCATAGTTTATTCATATCTTTTTTCATAAAATAATTATATGCGTGCTATTATGTAAATAAGTAAAAAAGTTACTACCTTTAGACGGGTAGTAACTTTTTTACTTGTTCGTATGTATAATAGTCAATATTTTTTTTGTATCTGAAATATTTATTTGGCCTGAAGCTGAAGCTTTTTTTCCTGACGCAAATACAATAGCAGAGCCAAAATCTTCTGCAGCCAGTCTACTTATCACGCCCAGAGATGACATTGATATTGCTATAAAAGGCTTTTTGAAATATTCCTTTATGGTTGATGCAACATCTAAAAGTACTACTACATCTTTTATGCTATTTGGTGTAACAGCCATTTTAGAAATGTCACCAAGTTCTTGTGATTTTTCCATTTTTTCAATTATTTCTTGTTTAGTACACGTACTTTTAAAATTATGACTGGAAACTATAACAGCTATATTTTTGGAACGCGCTTTTTCTACTATATCTACAATTTCGTTTTCACCATTTTGTAAATCTATATCTATAATATCAACTATTCCTGTACTTATTACATACTTATATAACTCTAAATTGTAACCTCTAAAAGTGAATATGATAGGTTTATCGGATAAAATTTTTCTTATTTCTATCAAAACTTCAAAAATTTCAGCTGAGTTTTCTATTCGATCAAAAAAATCCGCTCTCCATTCAATAATATCACAATCCATTAAATCTCTTGCTTCTTCCTTTATATCTTCTAAAGTTTTTCCTACTATAGATACGCATACTTTAGGAATCCCTTTACCTATCTCAACATTTCTTATAACTATAGGATTCATAAAAACCTTCCTCTTAAAAATTTTTTATATTAAGAAAAAATACCTTGGAGACTCCGTCAAGGCATTGCCTTCAAACCTCTGCAAGCTTTTTAAAAAAAGCTTGACCAAAAACTTTATTAGCAAGTGCTTCGCACTTGCTGCTTTATGAAATCGAACATATGATAACTTCAGAAAATAAGCAAGCGTGTATAATTGTGCGGGTTAAGGCTAACCTTAGCACATATCCCTGAGACCTTTTTTTTTGACCTTGAATCAATGCTTCACATTTTTTAAGATTTATATTCGTCTAAAAAGCTATGCTTTTCCCCACCTGTACGATATCCTATAACCGCATCTAAATTAATGTTTCCTACACTTTTAAAAATATTACTTTCTATTAGTGGGCTGATTTGCCTAAACTTTTTAATTAAAGTTTTCATCTCTTGACGTTTTGAGCCAGGCTCACCACCATCATCAACCATACAACTTTCTGTAAATCTACATGCACAGTTAATAAATTTTAGCTCATTATAATTCTTCCATAATATAATATCTTCTTCTTTAACGTGGTACATAGGTCTAATCAACTCCATACCCTCGAAATTTTGACTACAGAGTTTTGGCATCATCGTTTTAATTTCGCCACCATACAATATGTTAAGCATCACCGTTTCTATAACATCATCAAAATGATGACCTAATGCTATTTTATTACATCCAAGCTTTTTAGCATTGCTATATAAATGACCTCGCCTCATTCTTGCACATAAATAACATGGCGACTCATCCACACTTGCCACGATATCAAATATATCTGAATTAAATACATTTATCGGTACATTTAATAATTTTGCGTTCTCCTCTATCTGTTCCATATTAATATCATTATAGCCAGGATTCATAACTAAAAATTCTAAATCAAAATTCATTTTTCCATGTTTTTTTAACTCTTGCATACATTTAGCTAAAAGCATAGAATCTTTACCGCCTGAGATACAAATAGCTATTTTATCGCCTTCGTCGACTAGCTCATACTCTTTTATGCCGCTTATAAATTTACACCATATAGTTTTTCTAAATTTTTTAATAATGCTTCTTTCTACTTCTTTGTATTTTTCCATATTCCCCTCACCTATTACAAATTAAGACCGTGGGGGCCTCGCCCCCACCTCCCCCGACAAGCGCACGCGCGCTTGACCGCGTAATGGCAAGCACATACGTGCTTGCTTATTTTTTGAAATTATCATATGCTTGACTTCATAAAACAGCAAGTGCAAAGCACTTGCTTAAAATTTTTGGTCAAGCTTTTTTAAAAAGCTTGCAGAGTTTGAGACGGAGTCTCAAGATTTTAATTTTTCAGTTTTTCGTGGCAAATGTCAAAATAGTTTATGAATTCTTCTATATCTTCGACTGTATTTAGATGAGATAAACTTACTCTTACAGATGACATTGCAAGCTTTTTATCTTTTGTTAGCGCGTAAACAGATCGTGACATTGTATTTGTAGAACAACATGCCGACTTTGTAGAAATGTATACATCAAATTCTTCTAGCTCTGAAACTAGATTTATTGCCTTTATTCCTTTTACACTAAAATTTAAAATAAAAGGCGTGCTATTACTACTACTATTTAAAACCACATTTTCACATTTACTTAACTTCTCTTTTAAATAAGTATTCAGCTTTGATACATATTCAAAATTAGTTTCTACATCTCTAATAGCTATTTCTACCGCTTTTGCAGCAGAAACTATTAAAGCTTGACTTGGTGTACCACTTCTATATATTGTGGTACTACTTCCACCATGTATTAACGGTTCTAATCTAACATGTTCTTTTTTTATAAGCATTCCTACACCATTTAAACCATAAAATTTATGAGATGTTATACTAGCTAAATCAATATTAGTTAAATCAACTTTTATTTTACCTATTGCTTGAGCCACATCACTATGGAAAATACAGTTAGGATAATTTTTTAATAATTCCCCTATTTCTTGTATAGGCTGAATAATCCCTATTTCACTATCAACATAAGCTATACTAACAAGTATAGTATCATCTCTTATAAGGCTTTTTAAATGCTCTATATCCACCAAACCATTATTTAAAATATCAATCATATCAACTTCAAAACCTTGATCTTTTAAATACTGTATCGGTGCTAAAACCGAATTATGATCGAGATTTGTAGTTATTATATGTTTGCCTCTATTTTTATACTTATTAGCTACCCCTTTAATAGCTAAATTATTAGCTTCCGTTGCACCTGAAGTATATATAATTTCATTTTCTTTTATATTTAGTATATCTGTAATTTGTTCAGTAGCTTTATCTATCACACTTTTAGCTCTTTGACCTAATTTATGAGCAGAGTTTGCATTTCCTAAATATTCGCTTGTAGCTTCATTAAAAATCTGAATAACATCTTTATGTGGCGGACAATTTGTCGCATAATCTAAATATAGCATAACTTTCCTTTCATGCTATTTTATCTATAGCAAGTTTTTTTGCATTATTATATCACAAAAAAATTAGAGAATGTTTACTGGACTTTAATTTATATTTTTATAATTCCACTTATTATTTCTTTTTCATTTTCTTTCAAATATTCAATGTCCTTCAGATATTTTTGAAGGTGACCTTCCTCTATGTTCAATTTAAAATCTTCATTACCATTGCTTGCTTCATAAGTCATAAACCCCACAAGAGCTTCCAGTCTTTTTATTAATACTTCAACAAAAGAATTTCTGATTTCAAGTTCTAATCCATAAGTATCCAAAAATAATTTCGTTTTTCTAATCTGCTCCTTAAGATTTTCACAGTAATCTGAATTACTGGGGCTCTCGAATGGAATCCATCTATAAATTGCATATGCGATATCCCACATCCTAGATCCAGGATGAAGGGTATCAAAGTCAATGATACCAAAAGCTAAATTATTTACTATCGTAACATTATATGGTGCAAAATCTCCATGACACATTACTTCGATAGGCGATAATATTGGTAACATCCAATTTTCATTATTTGAAAGCCTTGATATGTACTTTGTGCTATAGTTATGAAATTTCAATAGTAGTTGTGCAGCAGAAATTAGCATTGAATCTTTTAAAAATTTTTGGGGTAGAGGATAATTAAACACTTCTCCGGATACAAATGAAATGATTTCTTCTTTTTCATTTATACTATATGGTTCTGGCACAAAATTAACTCCATTTTCATGGAGAAACTGTAAAAAACAATGAATGTCCCTTGTCCATTTGTTTGATGGACGAATAACAGTATCTTGGATTTTATGAATTTTTCCAACTCTGCCACCTGAAAGTTCTTCTTTGATATCCGCTTCAAACACCTTCTTTCACTATTTTTAATTTTTTCTTAATGAAGTTTGCATAGACCAAAGATATAATGAAGCCACAGAGCAGTAAGGTGAATATAATTCTTTATATTCTTCAAAATCCTTTTTACTTAAGTTTTCGAGATTATGTAAATTCATTATAGCTTTACGTATAACTAAATCTCCGTAACTCAAAACATTAGGGCGTTGCATAGAAAAGAGTAGTATCATTTCTACTGTCCAAATACCCACGCCATTTAATGAAGTTAAAACTTTAATAACTTCTTCATCAGACAAACTTCCTAGATTATCTATATCTATTTCTTTACTTACTACTGCACTACTTACACCTTTTATATATCCTGCTTTTCGCATAGACATACCACATTTTTGTATATCTTCTACTGAAGTTTTAAAAATATTTTCTGCAGTAACTTCTTCTACCATTGTTTGTAATTTTCCCCACACAGTAGCAGCTGATTTATCTGATATTTGCTGTCCTATAATATTATGTACAATAGCCTCAAATATATCAGGCCTTACTCTATATTTTAAAGAGCCCATTTCATCTATTACTTTTCCTAAAAGTTTATCTCTACTTTTTAAATGATTAATTTCAATATCGCCATATTCAAAAGTTAACATTTTTCACCTCCAATAAAAATAATTTAAAACCTTAGAGCTACCCATAAGAAACTGTCTTAAACCCCTAGAAAGGTTTAAGCAAACGCACGTGCGCTTGTCAGGGGTAGCGAAGGCAATGCCTTGATGAAATCCCCACGGTCTTAATCTTTTAAATCTTTAAAAAAAACAAGCACATATAAATGTGCTTGTTTTTTGAAAACTAACGTTTTGAGAATTGAGGTGCTCTCCTTGCGCCTTTTAAACCGTATTTCTTTCTTTCTTTCATACGAGGGTCACGAGTAAGGAAACCTGCTTTTTTAAGTGAAGGTCTAAAATCACTATCAGCCTCTAATAAAGCACGAGAAATACCGTGTCTAATAGCACCTGCTTGACCTGTATATCCACCACCGAAAACATTAACACGAACATCAAATTTACTTAATGTATCTGTAAGCTCTAATGGTTGTCTTATTATAAGTTTAAGAGTTTCTAAACCGAAATAATCGTCCATATCTCTTTTATTTATAGTTACTTTACCAGTACCAGGTAATAAATATACCCTTGCTACAGAACTTTTTCTTCTACCTGTTCCATAATATCTAGCTATCATAAATTTCGTCCTCCTTCCAATTAATATTTTATTTCTAACGCTTTTGGATTTTGCGCTTCATGTCCATGATTTTCACCTGTATACACACGAAGTTTTTTAAGCATATGCTTACCTAAAGCCTTTTTAGGTAACATCCCTTTAACAGCATGCATAATAACATCATTTGGCTTTTGATCCATCATAACACGTAAAGTAGTTTCTCTAAGACCGCCTGGATGACCTGTATGTCTTCTATACAGTTTTTGATCAAGCTTTTTACCTGTCACTTTAATTTTATCCGCGTTAATAACTATAACATAATCACCAGTATCTAAATGTGGAGTATACATTGGCTTATGTTTACCAGTTAATACTTTTGCAATTTCAGATGTAAGACGACCTAAAGTATGATTAGTAGCGTCTACAACATACCATTCTCTTTTTATTTCCGATTCTTTAACAGAATATGTTGTTCTCATTAGAATTAAAACCTCCCAAAATACATTTCAAAAAAATCTCAAATCAACCTATATATCAAACCCAGGGCTAATGGGGATAAAGTGGTATAAAAACAGTTACCATTATATTATATTAAAAATCATGTGTCAACGAGTTTGTTAAAATTTTTATTAAAGATTAAGAGATTAAGACCTTTAAAACATTCAAGACCGTGGGGCTTTCAGCCCCACCTCCCCGACAAGCGCACGCGCGCTTGACCGCGTAATTGCGCGAGCGGAAGCTCGCGCGTTTAATTCTTATCACTTTTTTCACACTAAGTATTTATTAAAAAACCCTTGAGAATCCATAATCAAACACTGCAAGAACTATCGACCTTGAGCCCATCGAAACCTTCATTATAAAAAAAGAATGTGCATAACACATTCTTAAAAAAGCGGTCAAGCGCGCTTGCGCTTGTCGGGGTTTGGGGCGGACAGCCCCAAGGTCCTAATCTTTCCAGAAATAAAAAAAGAGGCTTTCGCCTCTTTTTAAGAAATGGTCACTGTAGGACTTGAACCTACGACATCCTGCTTGTAAGGCAGGCGCTCTCCCAACTGAGCTAAGCGACCTTATGTATGGTAGCGGAGAAGGGATTTGAACCCCCGACCCTGCGGGTATGAACCGCATGCTCTAGCCAGCTGAGCTACTCCGCCGTACACCAACTAAAATAGTATAGCACATATAAATAATTTGTCAACACTTTTTTTAATTTAAATAAAATTTTTTAAACTAGTTATGTAAGTTTATGAATACAATCTCATTATTTTTCAAAAAACCCCATTGTTCTCTAGCTACTCTTTCTATGTACATATCGCTTAAGTTGTATTCAAGTTCTAATCTTAATTCTTCTTGCCGTGCTGACTCAAGACTTATCTCATACAAAATTCCTTCAGCAACTCGTTGCTCATATATGTATATATTATACTGCACATAAACAACTCCTATCGTAGAAATAATACATATAATTAAAAATAAACTTTTCAATCCTTTTAAAGCACTGTGCTTCCTCAAAATCCGCCTCCTAGACCTTTTTAATTATAATTTTTATGTCTTTCAGTAATTTGTCTGCTTTTATTCTTGCATAGTTTTTTAACTTTTTCAATACTTTTTTGAAAGGAGATATAATTATTTTGAAAATTTTAATTATAATTTTTATAGGAAACGAAATTACTTTAAAAATTATATTAAATATCTTTTTTATAACTTTTATTACCGCCATACTTATCTTCATAACAAAAATACTAACAGTATAAAAATATAGAATCATACCTAAAAAAGCACCTACTATAGCATAAAACCTTATTTCACCATCGTTTTGATTAAGCATAAAATAAAACATGACAAAAGAAACAATTAACCAATACACTGTATCTTCTATAAATATGAAGAAGTCTTTGTGCTTAACGGTTTTTCTGAATATACGAAAAATATCATAAATAAAACCTATAAGTGCACCTAAAACCACTGTAAGCAAAAAAAGAATTGCTTGGCTAGACATAGACAGTATAATAAGCTATCACTCCTTTTTATTTAAAAATCTTACCAAACAAATTACTTTTATTTTTAGATAAAACATGTTCTTCTTCATAAACTAAACTTTCTACTTCGCCATCTACTTCTAATTCTCCTTTTTCAAGATTAAGTCCATTTACGTGTAATCCAGACCCTCTTATAATAAGTACACCCATTTCTGTGTCTGTAACAACGCTTTCTTCATCAAAAGACATAACATCTAAAACTCCAGTTACTAATACACGTTCTCTTTTCTCCATTATAACTTTGTGTTTACTTGTATTTCTTCTTTCTTCGCCCATAAAAAAAACCCCTTTATCTGTCTTAATATAATAATATTATATAGACAACAGGGGTTAGTTATTACAGTTTTTATAAACTTTTATACATAGCATTTGCTTCTTCCTTCCGCACTGTTTCCTTTAAAGAAAGAACTTCCACTTTAGTTATATTACTTCCAAATCTTATTTCTATAATATCGCCAATTTTTACATCTACTGATGCTTTAATAACTTTTCCATTGATACTTACTCTACCTGCATCACACGCTTCATTTGCTAAAGTACGTCTTTTTATAATTCGTGACACTTTTAAATACTTGTCAATTCTCACTGTTTTTTCCTCCAATTAAAATAAGGTGCTCACCTTGAGCACCTTATTATTTTATGCGTTAACTGCGTCCTTTAAAGCTTTACCAACTTTAAATTTAACAACTTTAGATGCTGGTATAACCATAGTTTCATTAGTTCTTGGATTTCTTCCTTCGCGCTCTTTTCTTTCAGCTACTTCTAAAGTTAAAAAACCTACAAGCTGGATTTTTCCACCTGTAACTAATTCTTCTGTAACTACATCTTCAAATGCTTTTAAAACTTTCTCAGCATCTTTTTTTGTCATTTCAGCTTTTTCAGCCATAGCCGCTACTAATTCTGATTTATTCATTATTTCAAATCCTCCTTAAATAAACTATAATCAAGTATAATACTTTCATAATTCGCACTGCGTATAAAAAGCATTATATCCTTGTGTAAAACCTCGTTAAAAGTTATGTTAACTCTTACTACGTACATCTATTTATAAACTTTTAAACAAAATTTGTCAAGATAAACTTGTTATATTATTAAAAGATTGGGTAGTTCGCCAAAAGAACTGTTTAGGAAAGATAAAACCTTGGAGACTCCGTCTCCAAACCTCTGCAAGCGCACGCGCGCTTGACCGCGTCTCAGCTTCGCCGTAAAAAACCCTTCTTAAATTGATCATTAAAAAAAGACCGTGCACATGCACGGTCTTAAAAAAGCAGTCAAGCAAGCACGCGCTTGTCAGGGGATTGGGGATGAAATCCCCAAGGTCTTTATCTTTTCCTTACTGCTCCATTTGCTTGCCTAAAAATCCTGCTGCTGTTTGCGCTAGTTTCGCTTCTACCTCGCCCATCTCTTTATCTAAAGATAAGAGTATAATCGCGCCTAAAACATCACCTTCTGATATGATTGGTGCGATAAATTCATTTTTATAAATAGACTCATCGTCATCTTCTAAAATAGGAACAAATGTAAGTTTATCATCTCTGCTTGCATTTACTGTATTTCTAGAATTAATAGTTTTTTCAAGTGCTGCTGAAATATGCTTTTCCATGAAATCTTTTTTAGTTCCTCCAGAAACAGCTATAATCTGATCTTTATCTACTATACATGTTATATGACCAGAACTTTTCGCAAGGCTTTCTGCATATTCTCTAGCAAATGCGCCAAGTTCACCTATTGGCGAATATTTTTTAAGGATGATTTCTCCTTCTCTATCTGTAAAAATCTCAAGTGGGTCTCCTTCACGTATACGAAGAGTTCTCCTTATTTCCTTCGGGATAACGACTCTACCTAAGTCGTCTATTCTTCTTACAATTCCTGTTGCCTTCAAAAAAACTCCTCCTTAGCGGTGTTGTGTATTAATTTTTTTATGTCTGTACACCTAGATTCCATTAAATTTATAATTTTTTTTATACTTAATTTATGCTGGTTTCAAACATAGTATTTAACTGGTTTGACTTTTTTATACATTTATTTTCATAATAAATTTTCAAGCATATTAAAACTCATATTAATCACCAAATAATGGCTAACCTCAACACCTTTCCAACATAATTTTCAAAATTTTTCCAACTTCATTAAGCAGTATCTAGTGTACATCCTGTTTCACATAAAATTCAAAGATTATCAAAACTAGTGAAATCCCTTTAATATAAGAAAATTACTAAAAAATGTATAACGCGCATAAAACAAAATAAGGCGGAGGTGCCATAACACCTCCACCTAGCACAAATCGCTTCAAGAGCAAAATCTGGCTTGCACGTATCCGTAAAAAGAATATGGAGAGTGAAAGCGTTAATAATCACTCCTATAAGTTTATGCATACATATTATAACATAATTTACGACAAAAAACACCTAAAAATTTATAATAACTTTAAAAAATATAACTTTCATGTATATATTCATCGGTTTTTTTCCTTGTCATAAGCGCTTCAACGGCTTTCTCCGCTGGTTTATTGTGCATTAATATATTATTTATTTCTTCTATAAGAGGCATTTCTACTTGATATTTTAAAGAAAGTTCATAAGCAGCTTTTACGGTATTTACACCCTCTACTACCATTCCAATTTCTTTTAACATCTCCTCTAAACTTTTACCCTGACCTAAAAGTATTCCTCCACGCCTATTCCTACTATGCATACTTGTACAGGTCACTATTAAATCACCTATACCCGTCAACCCACTAAATGTCTTTATATCTGCACCCATGTAAACGCCTAACCTTGCTATCTCTTTCATTCCTCTTGTCATAAGTGCAGCTTTCGCATTATCTCCATAGCCTACGCCATCAATTATCCCTCCAGCTAGTGCTATAACATTTTTTAATGCGCCCCCAACTTCAACACCGATTATATCCTCATTTGTATATATTCTAAAATATGGAGTCATAAAAATTTCTTGTATAGTTTTTGCAAGTACAGCATCTTTAGAAGACGCAACACATGCTGTTGGCATTTCTTTTGCTACTTCTTCAGCATGTGTAGGACCTGAAAGTACTCCCACTTTACACATAGGCGCAACTTCTTCTATAACCTCTGAAAGCCTAAGTAAAGTACCTTCTTCAAGCCCTTTAGAAGCACTAACTATTGCTTGTCCTTCTTCTAAAAACGGTAGCATATTCATCATATTTTCACGTATAGAAAATGATGGAACTACTAACACGATAATAGATGCGTTGCAAATAGCCTCTGAAATATTACAAGTAACTTTTATGGATTGTGGAATTTTTATATTGGGTAAATATCTAGTATTTTCTCTATTTGAAATAATACTATCTGCTTCTTCCTCTTTAAAACACCACAAGCTAACCTCATGATTATTTTTCGCTAAAACCAAAGCAAGGGCAGTGCCCCAGCTTCCACCACCTACTACTGCTACTTTCACAACTATTCACTTCCTTCTTTTCTGTTAAATGAGATAACCCGCTCTGTACCATCCAATATTCGTTGTATATTCCCTCTATGCAAATAAAAGCATAAAGCTGCTAACATACCGCTAACAATGATAGATTCCACTCCAAACCTATATAAATATAAAAAAAACGGAAGTACTAAACACATACTCAAAGATGCTGCTGATATATACTTTTTATAAATAATTACAATCGTTCCAACTGCATATATAGTTAAAGCCATAACAAAATTTATAGAAAGTATTACACCTAAAATACAAGCTACGCCCTTCCCCCCTTTGAATTTAAGATAAAAAGGGAAACTGTGTCCAAGCACCGCTCCGAGTCCTGCATATAATCCTGGTAAAATATTCGTATATCCATAACCACCATATACAAACGTCCCATTGCCTTCAAATATTATAGAGGCTATTACATATGCCGCCATAGCTTTCACAACATCAGCTACAAAAACCATGGCCGCTTGCTTTTTTCCAAGTACTCGGAGAATATTACTACTACCTGCATTACCACTTCCATGTTCACGTATATCTATGCCCGATACTCTACCAACTATATAAGCTGTTTGTATACAGCCTATAATATATCCTAAAAGCACGCATATTAATCTAAACATGCACCTCTAATTCCTTTCTGACTTGTTTCTAACTATGAAATGCACTGGTGTGCCTTTAAAACCGAAAGCTTGCCTTATTTGATTTTCTATATATCGTCTATAAGAAAAATGCAGTAAATTAGTATCATTTACAAATATTATAAAAGTTGGCGGTTTGACAGAAACTTGTGTAATATAATATATTCTTAGCGGTCTACCTTTTTCTGCTGGAGGTTGATTCATAGCCATTGCTTCTATAAGTACATCGTTCAGGATTCCTGTTGAAATTCTAAGCGTTGAACTTTCAGAAACCATCTTTATATTATCAAAAATTTTGTGTACTCTTTGCCCTGTAAGTGCTGATATAAATATTTTTGGCGCGTATGGCATATAAGCAAGTTCATGCTCTATATCTTTTAAAAATTTATTCATTGTTTTATTATCTTTTTCTACAGCATCCCACTTATTTACCGCAACAATAGCAGCTTTACCTCTTTCATGGGCAATACCGGCTATTTTTGTATCCTGATCTGTTATATTTTCTTCCGCTGATATAACTAAAATACAAACATCGCATCGTTCTATCGCTGCTACCGCTCTTACTATACTGTAACGTTCTATATTTTCTTTTATTTTACTTTTCTTTCTCATTCCAGCTGTATCTATAAATATATATTTTTGCCCATCTTTTTCATAATACGTATCTATAGCATCTCTTGTTGTTCCTGGCACATCACTTACAATAAGTCTTTCTTCGCCTAATATTTTATTTATTAAAGAAGATTTACCTACATTTGGCTTACCTACTATAGCTACTCGTATATATTCATCTTCTACTTCATCATCTGCATCATATTTAAAATGACTAACTACTTCATCGAGCATGTCCCCAAGACCTAACGCTTGACCAGCAGAAATAGGTATTGGGTCGCCAATTCCTAAAGAATAAAATTCGTAAATATCCATAGGTTCTTCACGCATGTTATCGACTTTATTAACTACTAAAACTATAGGTTTTTTCGATTTACGTAACATATTAGCTACATGTACATCACCTTCAACAATGCCTGTTTTAATATCCACAACAAACATAATTACATCTGCTGTTTCTATAGCTATTTCAGCCTGTTGATACATCTGTTTTACAATAACATTATCTGTTTCTGGGTCAAGGCCGCCTGTATCTATCATTGTAAAACTATGATTTAGCCATTCAACGTCTGCATATATTCTATCGCGTGTAACTCCTGGCGTATCTTCTACTATAGATATGCGCTCACCTGCTATTCTATTAAACAAAGTTGATTTTCCTACGTTCGGTCTACCTACTACTGCCACTATCTGTCTTCTCATTCGTCCATACTCCTTTTTTTTAAACCAAGACCGTGGAGGTTTCACCCATTGAGGTACACCTCAATTCCCCCCCGACAAGCGCACGCGCGCTTGCAAAATATTTAAAACCGCGGACTCCGTCCGCACCTGCAAGCTTTTAAAAAAGCTTGACCAAAATTTTATGCAAATGCTTTGCACTTGATTTTATTCGAATTTTCTATCACTTGCAATTTTCAAAAATAACGCACATATGTGCGTTATTTACGCGGTCAAGCGCGCTTGCGCTTGCAGAGGTTTGGAGACGGAGTCTCCAAGGTCTTTTAGTTTTTATCATAATTAAGCGTTGCATATCGCTTTTACAAACTCTGCTCCATCGTTTGCCACGACTTCTATTTTTACGTTTAATATTTCTTCTGCTTCTTCTATAGTCATATCATCTAAAAAAACATTTTCTGATTCCCTTAGCATAGATTTTGGTATAAAAAGCTTATTGCCTAAATTTTTACCCTGTACTTGCTCGGTTACATCTTTACCCGTAAGTAATCCTGATACTGTTATATGCTGGCCAAAAAAATTATTTTCTATCTGGTGCACATGTATTTCTATACCATACTTATCTTCCAGATTTTCTGCAAGCTCATACATAAATTTATACGACGCTTTCCCAGTAATAAAAGATACTTCTATATTTTTTTTCAAAACTCTAAATTTATTAAATTCTTTTTCGAATTCATACTTAAAATTTGCAAGCATTCCTACTCCATTTTCGATTTGTGGAAAATCTTCATAACTTTCAAAACTTGGAAGCGGCTTTTCTGCTTTCAAATAAAACTCATCTGATGCAAACACAAATCCTGTACCATATTTTCTTTTTAATTTATTTTGCCACTCTCTTACTTGTTTAATTACATCATTTGCTTCTTCTGCTGTAAAAACATTAAGCTCTGGTAAATTATCTCTGTATTTTGTTATACCAGCTGGTACTATTGATAAACTTCTAGCACTCGGTATAAATTTAGCTAAGTCTCTTATAGTTTTATCAAGATTAGCACCATCATTTATGCCCTGGCACAATACAACTTGAAAATTCATTTCAATGCCAGCCTCAGCTATTCTTTCTATCTGCCTTAAAATCTGATTAGCTTTTGGATTTTTAAGCATACTAACTCTTAATCTTCCGTCTGTAGTATGCACTGAAATATTTATAGGTGAAAGATGATAAAATATAACCCTGTCCAAATCTTCGTCTGTCATATTAGTAAGGGTAACATAATTTCCCTGCAAAAAAGACATACGCGAATCGTCATCTTTAAAATATAACGTATCCCTCATGCCTTTTGGCATTTGATCCACAAAGCAAAATACGCATTTATTTCTACAACTTTTCACCTTATCCATTAAACCTACTTCAAAAACTACACCTAAATCTTCATCTTCATACTTATCTATCTCAAATACCCATTCTTCATTATTAGATTTTCGTACAAGGATTTCTACATACTCATCTTTCATCAGATATCTATAATCAAAGATATCTTTAACTTCTACATCATTTATAGCTACCAAAGTATCGCCTGGTTCTATACCTACTTCTTCCGCTATGCTGCCTACCTCTACTTTTAGTATTATATTTCGTACCATATTATCCACTCTCCACTATTTGAAACATTGCAACCATACAACCCCTATTAAAACCTGTAGCTCTATGGGAATGAAAAATGTCATTATTGCATCTTGTACATACATCGCCTATTTCTATGTTATATGATAAAACACCTGCATTTACAAGTATCTGCTTGTTTACATTCCACATATCTATGTAGTATTTATCATTTTCGCCTTCTTTTATATATTCTTTAGAAAACGGAAGTTTAATTTCAAATTCATCTTTTACAGGCGTATCAACTTCAAAACAACACATACCTATAGAGGGTCCTATACCTACAAGTACATCAGCAGGACTACAACCATACGTATCTATCATTTTCTCTAATGTTGCCCTAGTTATACTATTAACCGTTCCACGCCAACCAGCATGACACAATCCTATAACATTTTTAACAGGGTCAAAAAAGTATATCGGAACGCAATCCGCATGTAATGTAGATATCACAACACCTTTTTCATTTGTAACTAGTCCATCTATTTCACCTAAATTGTCTTGTGTTATTAAAATGTTTCCTCTGTTCTCTCTTGTAACACTGTCTACATTTGATGTATGCTCCTGTTGTACAAGAACTATACCATCATAATTAAAACCTATAGTTTCACATAATATTTCAAAATTTTTATATACATTTTCTCTTTTGGAATCTCTCTTAAAAGCTAAATTCATACTAGCTGCGTCACCAACTGAAACTCCACCAAGCTTAGTTGAAAAACAGTGCCGTATATGTTTTATATCAGAAAATATATCAAAAGTATAGTACATTACATCGTTTTCAATATTTTGCCTCATAATTATCCCCCTTAAAACTTGTATTTATGAAAAGATTAAAACCCATTAGTACGAGCTTAAGAAAAAAAGTAGCGAAAATCTATGGGATTCCGTCCCAAATCCATTGCGGTACACCGCAATTTCTCTAGCTTTTTGAAAAAAGCGACGCAAAAACTCTAGGCAAGCGCATTCGCGCTTGCAAAATACGCGGTCAAGCGCGCGTGCGCTTGTCGGGGTTTTGGGGCGGATAGTCCCAAGGTCTTTACCTTTCCCTATGTCCAAAAAGCATCTTTTATATGATTAATACCCATATCTCCAAAAACTTCTATAACATCGAAGCGGAAATTCATATTTTCTATATTTTGATTAGCTATGAAAAATAAAGCTACATTTTTTATCTTTTGCTGCTTTTTTTTATTTACAAACTCTTTAGGATAACCATAAACCATACTTTTCCTATATTTCACTTCAACAAATATTATGTAACTCCCATATTTAGCGATAATATCAATTTCACCTAGTTTTGTTCGATAATTAGAATAAAGTATTTCATATCCATAGTTTATTAAATATGACCTTGCATATCCTTCTCCTAATTTCCCTACTTCTCTACTATTCGCCATATTTTTTTAAGCCTGCTTGCTTATCAATCTTTGCTACAAACGCAAGTACTTGCGCCACTGCGTGATATAATTCTTCTGGTATATTATCACCTAAATTTATTTTTAAAAGCTCTTCTACTAGCTCTTTATTCTCATATGTGGGTATACTATGCTCGTCTGCCTTATTCAACATTCTTTTTGCTACATAACCTGTACCTGTTGCAACAACTTTTGGTGCGGTTTCTTCAGGATTATATCTTATTGCCACCGCCTTTTTGTTTCTATACCCTTCTTCCATAACAGATACCTCTTATACAAAGTTTTTAACAAATGATTGCCTATGTATTGGGCAAAGTCCATACTTTTTTATGGCTTCTATATGAGTTTTAGAACCATATCCCTTATTAGATTCAAAATCATACTCTGGATAAATTTCATGATATTCTTTCATAATTTTATCTCTAGTCACTTTTGCAATTATACTAGCCGCGGCTATAGATACACTTTTTGTATCACCTTTTATAATGGGTAGTTGTGGTATATCTACTTCCTCTAAAAAAATCGCATCTACAAGTAACTGATCAGGTTTTATTTTTAAGTCTTCTATTGCTTTTTTCATAGAAACTTTTGTGGCATTCAAAATATTAATTTCGTCTATTGTACTAGGTGAAACAAGTCCTATTCCTATTCCTATAGCTACTTTTTTTATTTCTTCAAACAATTTTTCACGATTACTTTCGCTTAACTTTTTAGAATCATTTATTCCTTGTACTCTTACATCTTTTGGAAGTATTATAGCGCAAGATAAAACAGGTCCAGCAAGTGGTCCACGGCCTACTTCATCTATGCCAGCTATATACATACAGCCTTTACTATAATATTCACTTTCATACTTAAATATAGATTTTAAACGTTCTTGTTCATCTACATATTTTTTCAGCTTATTAGAATACGTAGTTAAAATACGCTTTACAGAAACCCTATCATCTGTTTCATATGATTTTATAAGTTTCTCTATTCCATCAATTTCACATTTTTCAAACTCTATTTTAATATCAGCTATCTTTTTACTCATATTTTTTGATTTTTACTCCCTATAATCCAAAGTATATCCAACTAATATTTTTGAAACTATTTCATCTACACTAACAATTTCCTAAGCATTCTTTTGACAAATGTTCTTCCTTAATCTTTTTGTATCAAATTAAGACTTAGTATAACTTAAAACTGTCAATATTAAAAGGATATATATTTGATGGAGTTAATTTAAATTCCAGATATTCGCTTGTAGTAGGATGTTTGAATCCTATTTGATATGAAAAAAGCGCGAGATCTTTACCAGTTCCGCGATTACTTCCTTTATATTTAGTATCTCCAAAGATTGAAAAATTTCTATCTGAAAACTGTACTCTTATTTGATGATGTCTACCTGTTATCAAATTTATTTTTACAAGACTAAGCTTACCATATTTTTCTGTACATGATGTACTAATAGTTTCATAATAGAGCACTGATTCTTTAGAATTTGGCGTTCCTTTTTGTACTACTTTAGATGTATTTAACCTACCATTTTTAAGTAAATAATCTTTTAATTCCCCTTTCGGCTCAGGCACTCCACAAACAACAGCCAAATACACTTTAGAAATTTCTTTTAATCTAAGCTGTTCATTAAGCTTAGCAGAAGCAATCTGAGATTTTGGAAATAACATTATTCCGCCTACAGGTCTATCTAACCTATGCAGTAACGTAGTTTCTCCAACATATTCTGTAGCTAAACTAAGCATATCCTTATCACCCGTTTTATCCTGCTGACTCGGTACACCTTGTGGCTTCTCCACCACCAAAACATCTTTATCTTCATACACTATCTTCATCATTAACTCCTCCTATAATAGACACGTTAAGACCGTGGAGGCTTCCGCCTCCACACCTCCGACAAGCGCAGCGCGCTTGACCGCTTTTTTTGCAAGCGCGTACGCGCTTGCTTAAATTTTTTACAAAAAAAAGTTTTTTACTATTAAACTCAAAAAAAATAAGTAGGAAATAAATTTCCTACTTAAAAAATTTTATTTTGCTCAAGTTTTTTTAAAGCTTGCATGTTAAGACTGATCCCTGACATGCGCGAGCGGAAGCTCGTGCAATTACGCGGTCAAGCGCGCGTGCGCTTGTCAGGGGTTGTGGGGATGAAATCCCCACGGTCTTAATCTTTTCCTTTATGCTAAACCAGCTTCTTTTTTAAGTACATCAACCTTGTCCGTTTTTTCCCAAGGCAAATCTAAATCTAAACGTCCAAAATGTCCGTATGCTGCAGTTTGTTTGTATATTGGTCTTTTTAAATCGAAGTATTTAATTATTGCCGCTGGTCTTGTATCGAAATGTTTTTCTATAATGTTTTTAATTTCCTCGTCTGAAACTTTACCTGTACCATGCGTTTTAACAGATATAGATACTGGACGAGAAACTCCTATTGCATAAGCGATTTCTATTTCGCAATTACTAGCCAACCCAGCCGCTACAATATTTTTAGCTATATATCTTGCCATATAAGCACCAGATCTGTCTACTTTTGTAGGATCTTTACCCGAGAAAGCACCACCACCATGGCTCGCATATCCGCCATAAGTATCTACTATTATTTTTCTACCAGTAAGACCACAATCACTTTGTGGACCACCTATAACAAAACGACCTGTCGGATTAATGAAATATTTGGTTTCGTTATCTAAAAGTTCATTTGGTATAACTTCTTTTACAACTTTTTCTATAATATCTTTCTCTATTTGACTGTGCTCTATACCGTCAGCATGTTGAGCACTTACAACTACACCAGTTACTCGTGAAACTTTATTGTCCACATACTCAACTGTTACTTGTGCTTTTCCATCTGGTCTTAAATAAGGTAATGTACCATTTTTACGCACTTCAGTAAGTTTTTTTGTTAGTCTGTGTGAAAGAGTTATTGGCATAGGCATGTATTCTTCAGTTTCATCACAAGCATAACCAAACATCATACCTTGGTCACCTGCGCCTATTTTATCTAAGTCTTCTTTTTCACCTTTTCTAACCTCTAACGCTTCATCAACACCCATAGCTATATCTGGTGATTGAGATTTTAGAGATACTAAAACTGCACAAGTGTTAGCATCAAAGCCATAAGATGCATTATCATAACCTATTTCTTTAACTGTATTTCTAACTAATCCTTCAATATCTATGTAGCAAGTAGTTGTAACTTCACCTGCAACAAGAATAAGGCCTGTTGTTGCTATAGCCTCACAAGCAACCCTACTTGTAGGATCTTTATCTAACATAGCATCTAATATTGCGTCTGATATTTGGTCACATATTTTATCTGGGTGTCCCTCTGTTACTGATTCAGAAGTAAAAAGTCTTTTTTCCATAATTAAAATTTCATCTCCTATGTTTTTTATATTTGATTTCTATTAAAAAATATCAAATAATAAGCCTCTATGTCAATAGAGACTTATTATTATACGTAATTGCAACTTAAACAGTAAAACGTTAAAACCCTAGCGCATTGCTCAAGGTTTTTATAACTAGCTCATATGCAATTGACTATAAATATAGGTTATTAATTTCTACGTTCTCTTGATATCTGGTTATATATCATGTCTGCAATTCCCAGTCCACCAGATTCTGATATATCATTAGCTAACTCTACGTCTAGCATTTCTTGCATCATTTTTTCAGCTTGACTACGCTGGAAGATTCCACGGCTATCTGGTACAGTTCTTCGCATTTCTGTTAGCATCATATTTATAAAGAACCCTTCCATTTGTACAGCAGCTTCTCTTAGTTGCTCGCTGTCGCCTTCTTCTATTGCATTTTCAAATATAGCTTGAAAATTTTGCGTAGTATTTTCATCTCTCTGCACATTAGCAACCTGTTGCATCATATTTGCATTATTCATGCCAGTTATGTTCATAGACATATACAAATCCCCTTTAAATTCAAAAGATGAAAAGACCGTGAGATTCCGTCAAGACAATGTCCTACACTCTGTAAACTTTTTGTAAAAAGCTTAACCAAAAACTTTAAGCAAGCACGTACGTGCTTGCAAATGAAGCAGTCAAGCGTGCTACGCTTGCTGAGTGAAGGCAAGCCTTGGACAGCGTCCCACGGTCTTTATATCTTTTAATCATTATCTTCTAAGATTAGTTGCTTGCTGTAACATGTCGTCAGCTGTTTGTATAATTCGAGAGTTTAAATCAAACGCTCTTTGAGAAACTATCAAATTAACCATTTCTTCAGCTATTTGTACATTGGAACGTTCCAAATGACCTTGTATAAGGTTACTTGGAGATGATACACCTGCTAATGCTTCCATTATAGGGTCACCAGACGCAGCTGACTGTATAAACACATTACCACCAATAGCTTCAAGGCCTTGTTTATTTGGGAACTGTACTATACCGATTTGGATACCTACATCTATAGCTTCCCCACCTTCAGAGCCAAACACAAAATGCCCTAATCTATCAATAACTAATGAGTTAACATTTAAATCTTCATCAAATGTAATTTGGTTACCATTAACATCTAAAACTGGAAAACCTTCTGTAGTTACTAGTGTAAGCTGGTTATTAGCAGCACTAAGTGCAAAAGAACCATCTCTAGTAAAACCGATATTACCATCGCCTCTATCTATTGTGAAAAATCCAGTTCCATTTATAGCAAGGTCTGTATTGTTACCTGTTGGTTCAAGCTGACCCATAGTAAAGTTTCTAGTTGTAGATATAGGTCTTACACCATGACCTACTTGTAAATTGGCAGGTATATTTCCAATAGCAGCAGGATTTTGACCAGCTCCTTGCATAGTATCATATAAAAGTGATTGAAATTCTATTCTTTCCCTTTTAAAAGAAACCGTATTAACGTTTGCAATGTTATTTGCTATTGTATCAACACCAAGTTGCTGACTTGACATACCGCTTGATGCTGTCCAAAGTGCTCTCATCATAATATTTTCCTCCTAATTATATAAAGATTAAAACCGTGGGCTCTGCCCACACCCGCAAACTTTTGAAAAAGTTTGACCAAAACTTTAATAGCAAGTGCTACGCACTTGCTTAAGTACGCCCTTAAAGTGTTTATTGATTGCAAAATCTATATTTAAATAGAACGCACGTAGTGCGTTCTTTACGCGGTCAAGCGCGCGTGCGCTTGCTGGTGGTGTGGAGGCGAGAGCCTCCACGGTCTTCAATCTTTCAATTACTGTCTTCTTGCTATTTCTGTTACTGCTTGACCTAAAGTCGTATCATGTATAGTAATCATGCGCTGATTAACTTCATGCGCACGTGAAAGTGCTATCATATCCACCATTTCGCGAACAATATTAACATTAGACCCTTCCAAAAATCCTTGCGATACTCTACCTGTAAAAGGTATTTCAACAGCACCTTCAATCGGCACAAATAAATTATAACTCGGACTTCTTAAAAATTGTGGTTCTTCAAAATCCACAATTCTAATAGTATCTACATGTAATTGACCAACATATATTTCACCAGTTTCACTAATATGTATCTCACCATCAGGAATTGTAATAGGATTACCCGAAACACCGAGAACTTGGTCTCCACGTTGCGTAATTAATGTCCTATCTGCAGAAAGTGAAAAAGAACCAGTTCTTGTAAATCTTTCTTGAAATTCGCCAGCAGCATTAGTAGTACCAATAGCAAAAAATCCACCGCCAGACAAAGCTAAATCAAGAGTACCGCCCGTCTGCTCCATACCACCATTAGCAAAATTTGTGTATACACTACTAACAGATACCCCAAGATTAAGGCGACCTATCGGTGCAGTGCGGTGAACTTCCGAATTAGGAAGTGCTTCTATACTATGAATTAAATGCTCTGGAAAGCTTTGCATAACAACTGTATCAGCTTTAAACCCTGTTGTGTTTGCGTTAGCAACGTTGTTAGAAACTACATCAAGCCTTCGCTGTTGGGTAGCCATACCCAAAGCAGATGTATATAATCCTCTTATCAATTATATTACCCCCTACCATTTCTTCTATCAGTGAGATCAGCACCTCTACCTGATGAAATATATTCTATATATTTTCCCGTTCCTATTGCTACACATGTCATTGCATCATCCGCAATAATTGTATTAATGCCAGTTCTTTCAGTGATAAGCTTATCAAGACCATATAATAAACTTCCGCCACCTGTCATAACTATACCTCTATCAGAAATATCAGAAGCAAGTTCTGGTGGAGTTTTTTCAAGTACATGATGCACTGTCTCAACTATAGCTGTAACTGATTCAGATAATGCTTCTCTCATTTCATCAGATGTTACATTAATAGTTTTAGGTAGCCCTGTAACAAGATTACGCCCTCTAACATCCATAGATATTGGCGCAGGTCTATCAAATGCAGTACCTATATTAACTTTGAGTTCTTCAGCTGTACGTTCACCAATAAGTATATTATGCTTCTTACGCATATATCTTACTATCGCTTCATCAAAGTTATCACCAGCTATTTTAAGTGAAGAACTAACAACTGTACCGCCTAAAGAGATAACAGCAACGTCTGTAGTTCCACCACCTATATCAACAACTATACTACCCATAGCACGACCTATATCTATACCCGCACCTATAGCAGCCGCTATAGGTTCCTCAATAACGAAAACTTGCCTAGCCCCTGCTTGTTTTGTTGCATCTTCAACAGCTCTACGCTCAACTTCTGTTACTGCTGAAGGCACACATATAGAAATACGAGGTTTAAGTATTAAAGGTTTACCCACAGATTTCTGAATAAAATACTTTAACATTCTTTCTGTAATATCATAATCAGATATAACACCTTCTTTAAGTGGACGAATTGCCACTATATTCCCTGGTGTTCTTCCAAGCATTCGCCTAGCTTCTTCACCCACAGCAAGTATAGAATTAGTATTTTTATCTATTGCTACTACTGAAGGTTCTTGTAAAACTATGCCTCGTCCCTTGATGTAAACAAGTACGTTTGCAGTCCCTAAATCTATACCAATGTCTGCTCCAAACATGTTTTTTTGCTCCTTTATGCTTTATCGGTGGTTAATAAAATAAATTTTAATTTCAATTTACAAATTTCAAAAAATCGTGAATGCTTTTATATTGACAGGAGTATTAAGGACTACACCCGTACTACATTAAAGTCAAAAGATTAAGGTCGTGGGCTTTCAGCCCATTGCCGTATACGGCAATTTCCCGACAAGCGCAGTGTACCTGACCGCTTTTTTTGCTTAATACTTTTAAGCTTACTAATCAACCCTAAAAATATATACTACAGTAGTATATACGCATTTTCACCATTAAAATACTGATTAAATTTTGGGTATTTTTAACCATGTTCATTCCACAATCATCTTATTATACATAAACTAACATAAAATTAAAAGACCAGTGTCAAACCCTAAAGATAAAACCTCGGGGCTTTCAGCCCCAAGGCTCGCCTTAACCCCGACAAGCGCGTATGCGCTTGCTAAAAAAGCGGTCAAGCGCGCTGCGCTTGTCGGGTTTGGGCTGAAAGCCCAAGGTCTTTATCTTTTAATCTTTTAATCAGTTTTGAATCTGACGCTGTACAATGTCGAATGCTTCTTGAAGCTGTATGTCTTCTTCCAGCGTTAATGCGTTTATTCTTGAAGTCATACTCGGCTCCATAGGTATAACGTAATGAGGAGTAAGCCCTTCACCATGAATAGATATTCCGTTTGGCGTGTAATAAGTTGCTATAGTAACTTTTATTGCACTTCCATCAGGCAATGGAAAAATATTTTGAACTAAACCTTTACCAAAACTTTGCTCACCTACTAATACTCCCACACCATGATCTTTTATTGCACCTGATAAAACTTCTGAAGCAGAAGCACTATTACCATTTATAAGTACAGCTAATGGTACTTCTATTTGCCTTTCATCTGAATATTGTACTTGTCTGTTTCCTTGAGCATCTTCCGTATAAACTATAATTCCTTCAGGTACTAACATATTTGCAATGTTAATAACAATATGTAATAACCCACCTGGATTATTTCTCACATCTATAATAAGTCCTTCCATACCTTGTGATACCAAACTTTCATATGCTTGAACAAACTGAGAATAAGTAACTCCTTCAAACCCTGATATTCTAATAAATCCAATATTATCTTCCATCATTTCATAAGCTATAGTTGGTACTTCTATCCGTTGTCTTATAATATCTAAATCAAATACACTATTTTCAATTTCTCTATGTACAGTCACTGTTACAGATGTATTTTCTACCCCTTGAATCATACTAATAGCCGCACTTAATTCATAATTTGTTACGTCTACCCCATCTATTTTTCTTATCCTATCCCCAGGCAATAAACCTGCATTATAAGCTGGCGAACCGTAATAAGGTGATACTATAACAACAGAACCATCTTCACCTCTTGTAACCACTGCACCTATACCAACATATGTACCTTCAGTAACTTCAGTAAACCTTTTAAACTCAGCAGGTGACATATACGTTGTATACCTATCTCCAACGCCATATAACATACCAGCAAAAAGCGCGTTTTCTACATCCGCTCTATCAAACTCACCAACGAAAGCATGATCTAATATAGCAAATATCAATTCTATTTTTTGGTTGATTGCAAGTTCTGCTGGCACAAATCGCCTATAAGCAAACATAATCCCATTACCCATTATATTCAACCAAATAACTGCAATCATTCCAACGGCCATACCTTTTAAAAAAATTTTTCTATTTTCACTCATACATAACCTCCTAAATTAAATATCGTATATCTCTATTTAAATTTTATTCAATCTAAAACTTATTATAACCTTTAACAAAACTAAACTCTACATAAAAAAACGACTGTCTACACAGTCGTTTTTTTTTGCATTCTTAAAATATTCCTAATCTTCATCATCTACAAGCTCTAACGTATTCAATAAATAAAAAATAAGTTTACTAAATATGTCTGCTGTTTGTCTTGGTGTTGGTTCTAAAGATGCGGAAAGTACCAAAAATTCTCTTAGCATTTGAAAAAATGTATCATCGAAAGCATATATCAGCTTATGCACATCGTCTTTACTTAATTCTTCGTTTAAACATCTACGATAGTTCATTACTAAATTACTATCTAAATTTAAAATCCCTGATAAATTAACAAGATTATCACCTTCAAGAGGAGCATATCCATTTTCTAACTTTGTCAACTCCATTACTGTTATACCTACTTCGTCCGCAACCCGCCATATTGTTATCCCTTGAGCTTCTCTTGCCTCTTTAACAACACTGCCTCTACTTCTAACATAATACTCCAGCAAAATATCACCTCACAATATTTTGTGGCAACAAAAAAGCGTGAGCAGCCCCCGAGGTCCACAATCACGCAAACGATATTCTACAAACAAACATTAGAGTCAAAAGATTAAGGTCAAAGGACTAAGACCGCGGAGGCTCTGCCTCCGCCCCACCGCGAGCGCAGCGCGCTCGACCGCTTTTTTTAGAACACGCTTTGCGTGTTCTTGTTAGAAATTTTGCGGAATTGGGCAAGATTCAAGGTATCAGCTTTTTAATCTTTTTATGAGTACTACGCATAAAGCTACGTGTAATGATAGGGCATTACTTGTAAACATGGTAGTTTTATTGTATAATTAGTTTGTTGCAGCAGCGAATTTATTTCGTTTGTTACGCGTCGGTGGGACGACATTTGACAAATCTTCTAGGTTTCGTAGACCTAGGGGATTGCTGTAACTTTATATTAACATTTCATTACTTTTTACAACGCTTTAGTATTTCCACAATTCAAATTGTAACCCAATTTCACATAAAAAGCAAGCTTTTTACAAAAGATTAAAACCAAAGTCAAAAGATTAAAACCGTGGAGGCTCTGCCTCCACACCACCGCAAGCGCAGCGCGCTTGACCGCTTTTTTAAGACCGCACATATGTGCGGTCTTTTCTCTTTGCCTTAGCCTTTCGCTTCACTTTAACCAATCTCTAGAGTCCAAAAAAGCAAGCACGCATGTGCTTGCTAAATGGGTCAAGGGTGCAACCCTTGCGGAGTCGAGCGCACGTGCGCTCGTCGGGGTGTGGGGCGGAAGCCCCACGGTCTTCATCTTTTAATCTCTTTCCCTAGCCTTTCGCTTCATTTCAGCCAATCCCTAAAGCCTAAAAAAGCAAGCACATATGTGCTTGCTAAACGGGTCAAGGGTGAAACCCTTGCGCGGTCGAGCGCGCGTGCGCTCGTCGGGGTGTGGGGCGGAAGCCCCACGGTCTTCATCTTTTAATCTCTTTCCCTAGCCTTTCGCTTCATTTCAGCCAATCCCTAAA